>Ga0157367_1000771_pt1 | contig 14714 bp, 13 predicted proteins | sample AttbisABBM2_FD_113142 | JGI IMG/M metagenome (GOLD analysis project Ga0157367, IMG submission 113142) | Fungus gardens microbial communities from leaf cutter ant in Botucatu, State of São Paulo, Brazil - Atta bisphaerica ABBM2 | ecosystem: Host-associated > Fungi > Mycelium > Unclassified ...
AACGACTTCAACACGCCGGGCGTGAAAGAGCACTGTATCTTCCTCGATAACCCGCACCAGGCGCGTCGTTTCCATCAGGAAATGCTGAACCTGTTCCTGAAGTACACCAGCAATATGGGTGCGAACGGTAAGGTGAATATCGCCATTGTCGGCGGTGGTGCGACGGGCGTTGAGCTGTCTGCGGAGCTGCACAATGCAGTGAAACAGCTGCACAGCTACGGTTACAAAGGGTTAACTAACGAAGCGCTGAACGTCACGCTGGTCGAAGCGGGTGAACGTATTCTGCCTGCGCTGCCTCCGCGTATTTCCGGTGCGGCGCACAATGAGCTCACCAAACTGGGCGTGCGGGTGCTGACGCAGACCATGGTGACCAGCGCCGACGAAGGCGGCCTGCACACCAAAGACGGCGAGTATATCAAAGCGGATCTGATGGTCTGGGCGGCAGGTATCAAAGCGCCTGACTTTATGAAAGAGATCGGCGGTCTGGAAACGAACCGCATTAACCAGCTGGTCACCGAGCCAACGCTGCAAACCACGCGTGACCCTGAAATCTTTGCTATCGGTGACTGTGCCTCCTGCGCGCGTCCTGAAGGTGGATTCGTGCCGCCGCGCGCGCAGGCCGCTCACCAGATGGCAAGCCTGGTGCTGCACAACATTCTGGCGCAGTACAAAGGCAAGCCAATGAAGGCCTATGTCTACAAAGACCATGGTTCTCTGGTGTCTCTGTCAAACTTCTCTACCGTCGGCAGCCTGATGGGCAACCTGATGCGCGGCTCAATGATGGTAGAAGGGCGCATTGCCCGCTTCGTGTATATCTCCCTGTACCGCATGCACCAGATTGCGCTGCACGGCTACTTCAAAACCGGGCTGATGATGCTGGTGGGCAGAATCAACCGCGTGATCCGTCCGCGTCTGAAGCTGCACTAATCTTTCACTCCCTCCGGGTCCTCCGGAGGGAGTTTTTAGCATTTCATGCTGTAGATCACAGTTTGAGTGCTTAAGAGTTCTCCTAAATACAATATATCTCCTCTCAACGCCCCTTTTTTGATCCTTTATCTTATTGGCGAAGCCGTGCCTCCATTGCAAAATTGTTACCAATAGCAACAAAGGAGGAAGTCCCGTGAATAAATCAATGTTGGCGGGTATAGGGATTGGCGTCGCGGCTGCGTTAGGTGTGGCTGCCGTTGCCAGTCTCAACGTATTAGATCGCGGCCCGCAGTATGCGCAGGTGGTTTCTGCTACACCGATTAAAGAAACGGTAAAAACGCCTCGTCAGGAGTGCCGTAACGTCTCCGTGACGCACCGTCGTCCGGTGCAGGATGAAAACCGCATTGCCGGTTCTGTTCTGGGCGCGGTAGCGGGTGGCGTTATTGGTCACCAGTTCGGCGGCGGCCGGGGTAAAGATGTGGCGACCGTGGTCGGTGCGCTGGGTGGCGGCTATGCCGGTAACCAGGTACAGGGCGCGATGCAGGATAATGATACCTACACCACGACTCAGCAACGCTGCAAAACCGTCTATGACAAGTCGGAAAAAATGCTGGGCTATGACGTGACGTACAAAATTGGCGATCAGCAGGGCAAAATCCGCATGGATAAAGACCCGGGCACGCAAATTCCACTGGATGGAAATGGCCAGTTGGTTCTGAATAACAAAGTGTAAAAAAGATGTTCTCTGAATTTAGCTCCTCATGCGCTCAGGCTGAGGAGCTTTTTTTTGCTTCAGATTTTCAGTAGCTCAGGCCACAGTCGCAGCGTGGTTTCGCTAATATTCTGCAGTTTTTCCAGCGTAGCCCCTTCACGGGCGCTGATCGACATCCCCTGCAAAATACAGCTCAGGTATTGCGCCAGCAGCTGAGGGTTGCATTGCGCAGGGATTTCACCGCGCTGCTGGCGCTGAGCCAGAAATGCGCTGAGCGTCTCCTCCTGCATCGCATGACGCGATTTCACCGTATTGGCAATCTCTTTCGAGGACGCCGCCAGGGTGGCAGAGGTGTTAATCATAAAGCAGCCCGCAGGCGTCTCTTTACTGGTGAAGCAGGTCGCGACGGCGGTGAAGTAATCCCGAAGCGCCTGTTCGACGCTTTTCTCTTCACAAAATAGCTGGGCTTCATGTTTCGCCGCAAAGCGCGAAATGTATCTGTCCAGCACCGCCCTGAACAGCCCCTCTTTATTGGTAAATTCGGCATACAGCGTCGGCGCTTTGGCTCCGGTAGCTTCTACCAGATCGGAAAGCGAGGTTGCTTCATACCCATGTTGCCAGAAGAGAGTCATGGCCTTATCAAGCGCTGCATCCCTGTCAAACACTTTTGGTCGGCCACGGCTTTTCTTCGCACAACTCGTGACGTCGGTTGTCATGTGCCGTTGGTCCTCTGTTGGTTTGGTGAATAACCATTATAAAAATAAACGCAACCCACCACCAGTGCTGAATGCTTAAAAATATATTAATCATATCTATATGAAAAATAACAACTTTAAAATTAAATTAATGGTCGTTATAAAATTATGTTGACGCGTGACCTGGATCACATTTATGATTTACCTATCGATCGTTAACTAAATAGATAACGACCTCCAAATTCATCTGCTAAAGGTAAACATCATGAAAAACGTAAAAACCCTCATCGCTGCTGCTGTCCTGAGTTCACTCTCTTTCGCAAGCTTTGCTGCTGTACAGGTACAGTCCACTCCGGTCGATCAGCATAAAGTTGGGACGATCTCTGCGTCTGCCGGGACTAACCTGGGTTCACTGGAAGATCAGCTGGCGCAAAAAGCGCAAGAGATGGGTGCAAAATCTTACCGCATCACCTCTGTGACCGGTCCTAACACCCTGCACGGCACGGCTGTCATCTACAAATAAGCCGGGCATAAACCCTCATTTATGCCACTGCAATAAAAAACGCCCTGCACATGTGAAGTAATGCCGATCGTTTAAGAACAGTTGAACGATCCTGCCAGTAAGAGACAATCCGGGTTCAGCCCCACTGAACCCGGATTTTTTTACGTCTGACACGATATGGACTTCGTTGCGGATGCTTTCCCATTCGAACTGAATACTTTTTCCCGTTCTCTGGATGCGTCCGGCGAGAGCCGTCAGGTCATAATCTGATGCTTCCGACAACGTAGTGTCCTCCAAATAAGTGGTGGGTATCAAAGTGTCAGATATGCGGAAAAATGTGACTCGCGGCGGGCGAAAAGGCTGTCCTGATTATTCTCCTGAGTTTAAGCAGCGGCTCTTTGCCGCCTCCTGCGAACCCGGGATACCGGAACGGAGTTTATCCTCATATACTGGTGGCAGATAAAACCCCGCTTACGGAAACTGCTGTAAATTCTTATCAGGCGGCGAACCGGTTTAATATTTATTGCTGTTCGCCAAGGAAGAACGATTTATATCAGAAAAAAGGGCTGAGTAACCCTTCTGCGGCGGTTTCTGAATGTCTGATGATGCGTTCACAGGAAAAACACGTCGTTCATATTGGTTTTATCGACTGAATTGTTATATACGGGCCGGGTATCATTCCTAGGCTTTTATTTATGGTGTGAATATTTTTGTTTTATTTATCTTTAAACTGAATGATATGTATTTTGTAACATTCTGTGATGTGTTACGGAATGACATTTTATTCAATGGTCTGTGAGGGTATTGTTTTTTAATAAACAGTCATTCTTTATTATGGATATTTTGCGATGAAAGGACCGTCAGGCATTGTTCAGCAACAGGATACGTTAAACCGTTATTTACTGTATATTCCACGAGGCAAATCTGTTTTACCGGATGTTCACTCTTTTACCGGGGAAGAAGAACTCAGTAAGCCCTATCGCTACACCATCCGCTTTACCAGCCCGGCATCAAACATTGCCGTCAACGATGTCCTCAATCAGAGGGCGGAATTTATTCTTCGTGCCCCGAATCCGAAAGCTGGCTGGCACAATCAGGAGCCCTGGCTGCCGGTGCGCCAGATTAACGGGGTGATCACGTCGTTTGCCCGTCTGAAGTCATCTGCCGATGAAGCCCTTTACGAGTGTGTGCTGGAGCATGATCTGGCGCTGCTGGACCGGAATTACCGTTCGGCCGTATACATGAATGTGACAGTGCCGGAGCTCGTCACGAGGCTGATGAAGGAGAGCAGGCATTTTCAGGGTTACAACATCGATTTTGATCAGTTGAGCCACAGCTACCCCAGCCGTGAAATGATTATTCAGTGGAAGGAAACCGATCTCCAGTTTATCCGCCGTCTGCTGGCCGAGGTGGGGATCTGGTTCCGCTTTGAAAACCATGACAAGGTACAGGGCGAAACGGTGGTTGTCTTTGGTGACGGTGGCCGCCGCTATGTCTTCAGCGATAAGAAGCTGCCGTACGTTCGCCATTCCGGCATGACCAACCATAAAGAATACATTACCGAGCTTGAAGAACAATACGAACTCATTCCCGAAAGCGTGCTGGTGCGTACGTATAACTACCGCAATCCATTTTCGCCACAGGCGGATAAAACCATTTTCGATAATGATATTCCCGACGGGATAACCAGCGGAAAACAGTATCACTATGCCGATCATTATCTGGAGGACGGCGATTTTTACGGTGAAGAGGTGGAAACAGCCACGTTCTGCGCACGCCTGCGCTATGAGCGCCTGCTGAACAAACAGAGTGTGCTGGGAGGGACAACCAGTGACCCGGCACTGTTGCCGGGTGTGATGTTCCACCCAACAGGGGATATTCCTGAAGGGTTTAAACACGGTTTTCTTGTCACCACAATGACGCTATCCGGCAGTCGCGCACAGCACTACCGCGCCATCCTGAAGGGGATCCCTTATCTGAACGGCTACAGCTATCGTCCGGAATATCTGCCGCGACCGGTGATTGCCGGTACGGTACCCGGTCGCGTGGCGGCCATCAATCGGGATCACACTTATGCCGGAGTCGATGCCCGGGGCCGATACCGCGTGAAGTTTGATTTTGACCTCGACGAGAAACGTGACGGTTTTGAAAGTGCGCTGATGCGTCTGGGCAGACCGTACGGCGGGGATGTGTTTGGTTTTCATTTCCCGCTGCTGGACGGTACAGAAGTGGCTGTAGCCTTTGAAGGCGGCGATCCGGACCGGCCCTTTATTGCGCATGTCATGCATGACGGCAAGCACCCTGATCTGGTTACAAATCGCAACGACACCCGCAACGTGATCCGCACTGCTGCTTCGAACAAAATCCGCCTGGAGGACCGCCGCGGTCAGGAACACATCAAGATTTCCACGGAATACGGCAAGAGTCAGGTCAGCGCTGGCCACCTCGTTGACGCAGAGGGAAAGCAGCGCGGCGAAGGTGTGGAAGCGCGCACTGACAATCACATGGCGCTCCGTGCTGCGAAAGGGGTGATGATCACCACGGAGGCGCAACCGCGTGCTGCGGGTAAGCAACTGGATATGACAGCCGCCATTGCGCAGCTGGATAAAGCGTTGTCGCTGGCAATGACGCTGCAACAAAGCGCACTGACAGCCGGGGCCAGTAATGTGGAAACCGATCAGCAAAATCAGCTGAGCCAGACACTGACTAACCTTACCGGCGCGGGCCTGCTGACCTATGCCGACAAAGGTCAGGCGCACGTCACGCCGGACAGTCTGCAACTGTCTGCCGGGAAAGATGTGATTATTATGGCGGGCCAGGATACCAGCGTAAACGTGGTGAAAAAATTCTCGCTGGCCGTGGGGGAAAAACTCTCGCTGTTTGCCCGCAAGCTCGGCATTCAGATGATTGCCGGTGCAGGGGATATCACGACGCAGGCCCCGCGCGGGGAAATGCATATGCTTTCGCTGAAGGATTTCACGATGGCGAGTACCGACGGACAGCTGAACGGCAGCGCCAGACAGGGCATACAGCTGGTCTGTGGCGGTGGCGGAATACGCGTCAGTCCGAACGGACTGGTCACCATCTTCTCGCCAACGGGAATCGAACTGAAAGGACCCAGTCTGAAGTATGACGGCCCGGAAAGCGCACAGGTCACGGTCCCGCCGTTTAATCAGGGCGCATATAAACTCCGCTACCAGCTGCACGCCGGAGACGACCCGGAACAAATTCTCGCAAACAAAAAATTCCGGCTGACCAGCTCGGCCGGGAAAGTGCTTGAAGGTGTTACGGACAGCAACGGCCATTCATCGCTGCTCGATGCCGACGACCTGGATACCTACAAAATGGAGTTAATGGAATGACGGAAGCCAAACAAAGCCCGTATGCCCCGCGGGTGATATCTGAAGGTGATATTCCTGTTCACAAAAGTCTGGGGGAGGTGGCCCAGACCCGCCGTGTGGGCGTCCCGCGTCCGATGCCGGGGATTGTGATCCTCGTTCACGGGGTAAACGACGTCGGGGAGGCCTACCAGAACCAGGAAAAAGGCATTCTTGCGGGACTGAGTAAGCGTCTTAATCGTCAGGATTTTTACACGCATGAATGGGGTGATTACAGAATTACCCATCCTGGCCGTTCGCCTGTTATCCCGTTCTACTGGGGGTATAAGCCTGTTACGCATGAAGACTACCAGGCAGACCAGAAGCGATACCGGGATGAAGTGGCGAAGTTGGGTAGCCAGGCGAATATACCGTTTGATGCTTATCAGGAGAATGACGAGAAGAAAAAAGCGGAGCTGGGTAACGACGGCAAAGGTGCGTTTAAGTACCAGAACGATAATTTCAAAAACGCCCTCGATACGAATTTTGCCAAAGGTGGAGGGACGTTTGCCAATGCGACAACCAACATTCCCGATATGCTGGGTCCGGGGGCTGGCGGTGCGGCGCTGGCTGCCGCAGGGTTTGCGACATTGCACATGAACGGTGGCGATTACACACACCCCATTTTTCCGAATCCGCACCGCATCTATCAATTCTTTGCCGCGCAGCGGCTGGCGGATCTGATTCTGACGATCCGTCGTAATCCGGTGACGGCAAAGGATGTGATTAACGTGGTGGCACACAGTCAGGGCACGATTATCACCATGCTGGCTAATATGCTGGTTAAAAAAGAAATAATGGATCCAGTGAACTGCGTCATCCTGAATCATTCGCCGTATTCGATGGAGGGGCGTCTCAGTGAAGACGCTCAGCCCGGCCATCACCAGACGGCATTTGCCCGCCAGGAAACGTTTAAACACTTCTGCGCACTGATGGCGACCCAGTACAAAGGCGGAGAACTGTCAGACGCAGATATGCTGGCAATGGAAGCCAGTTGTGCTTCGCGCAAGTCTTCTGATAACCCGTTACGCGAGGACGCCAGATATCGTCGTGATAATAACGGCAAGGTTTATAACTACTGGTGTCCGCAGGATGGCACGGTATCCCTGCAAAATATCCAGGGATTCGGCTGGCGGGGCATTCCCGATAAGTTAGCTGCTGGCATTCCTAACCTGCGTCAGCGGGTATTCTGCCAGCACCGCTGGGTAGGGCGACTGGAGACGGAACCGTTTAAGATGGCACCGGAGCGAAAGGGGGATTTCAGTACCACGCCGGTGATGAATGCGGGATATTCGTACAGCGACGTGGTGATTAACGGCGAAGAGCTGCCGGAGCCGTTTATTTTCAAACTTATGGGGCAGGATAACCATCCGGATAACGATCCGAAAACCAGTGATAAACCGTACACCACGTATATCGATCCGAACAGCCCGGATGCCTACATTTCCTATTCAGCTAAAGCCAGTGCCATTTCGCGCACGGCATCGGCTACCTATGCGCTTAGCAGCTATCAGCGTATCAGCTGGCAACCGGGTCATGTATTAACGCCGAATGAGCTGCAGGTGGAAAGTTTTGACCGGGGGCATGAAGTTATTCGCGGTGAAGTGACGGGAACGAGAGATTTTTCTCAGCTGACGCTGACCTGGCTTAAATCCCGTGACGAACTTGAAAAGGAGTGGCAGAAAACCGATCCGGTAGGCTACAGCCAGCACTCTTCTATCGTCGCCAGTGAATTTGCACCGTCGCACGCGATGGCGTTCGATCTGGCTATCGGTCAGTGCAAATCGTTTGACTATCAGGCAGGGAAATTCTGGGAGGGATTGTTACACCGCGCAGACTGGCGCGACCCGCAGAATGGCAATCAACATGCGAGAGACTATTACCGTTCAGGTAAATTGAATGAAGCCTTGACCAAATGGTTTATGAATAAACCCGATGATGTTCTGCCTAAAGGTGAGTTCGGCGTGGAAAACCAGTTTAACAATGCGACAACCGTCAGGCCGTCCCGCGACCTGGCCGCCGGGAATCAGGAAGTGGCAAATCTACAATGGGATATGCCTAAGCCAAAATCTGACAGCGACCTGGGAATAGCGAAACAAAAATCGTGGTGGGAATCATGACAGGGAGACAGATATGAGTCTGAAATATACAACGGGTATTGCCTTAGCAGCGGTACTGATAGGTTCCGGTTGTCAGGCGAAAGAACCGCCGACGCAGGTAGTTTACCGTTTTGATGACCATCGTTATCTGGAGCTGAAAGGTTGGAACTGTGAGGGCGAGCTCTGGTATACGGATACCAAACGAGGCATTCATACGGAGCCAGTCAGTCAGTATTACCGATTATTTACCCGCAAGTTTATACATCCGTCAGAACGATATATTGCAATAACAGGCTGGGGTGCCGGTGGATTTATGGTTTCTAAAGATTACGGACAAACCTGGCGTTCTGTAGGTATTGCACCTGGTCGTAATGAGCCAAATGGTGATGATGGTCCTCCTTATGAAGACGTTCTTTCTTTCACTGTCGTCAACGATCAGGGTTTTTTGCAGACCAAACATCGACTGTATATGTCGTCCAAACCGTTTGATGACCCGCGCATTCAGCCCGGTGGTCCTGGGATTGAATACACCGTGGATGATGGTATGGGGGGTAAGGTAAACGGCAAGCTGGAGCCAAGCAATGCTGGCCCTGCATGGGGGCTGGACTACATAACTAAACAAGGTCTGAAAGAGGATACAGCCCAGTTTAAGGCTAACTATCAGGGATTACCCGACAAAGTGCCGGAAGTAAAAGGTTACACCGGCTGGGATCACATGCAGTGCAACATGGATGCGGGGCGTTAAAAGATGAAAGGACTTTATTCATTGCTTAGCGCGCTGTTGCTGGTGGCCGCAGGTTGCAAGGCTTCAGAGCCGCCAACGCAGGTAGTGTACCGGTTCGATGACCATCGTTATCTGGAGCTAAAGGGCTGGAATTGCGAAGGGGAGCTCTGGTACACAGACACTCAGCGGGGTATTCATACCGAACCTGTTAGTCAGTTTTACCGGATTTTTACCAAAAGATATGTTCATCCTTCAGAGCGTTACATTGCGCTTCCGACCTGGGATGTAAGTGGTTTTCGGATTTCAAAAGATTACGGACAAACCTGGCAGGTTGCGCAGTATTCTCCTGGTGAAAATGATCTTAATGGAATGAATGCCCCACAGCAGGAAGATGTTCTTTCCTTCACAGTGGTCAACGACCAGGGTTTTTGCAGACCAAACACCGGCTGTATATGTCGTCCAAGCCATTTGACGACCCACGCCTTGCCGCTGGTGGTCCTGGGATTGAATATACCGTTGACGACGGAACTGGGCAAAAGGTAAGCGGGAAAGTGGAACCTCGTTCACCTGGCTGGCCTTGGGGAATGGTGTATATGACCAAACAAGGTTTAGAAGGCTCTACTGAGCAACTTAAAACCAATTGGCAGAATCAACCCGATAAGGTTCCGGAAGTGAAGGGCTATACGGGCTGGGATCACATGCGCTGCGATATGGATGCAGGAAGGAAAGGATACTGATGAACGGCGTAATTCGACTGAATGACCCGCTGGTGAGCGGTGGGAAGGTAATTAAGGCGTCAGGCGCGCAGTTTATGGGCCTTCCTGTCGCGCTGAAAGGGGATGAGGTGACGTGTCCCGAACACAAGGGGACGTTCCCCATTAACGAGTGCCATCCGACCTGGACGATGAACGGCCGCGGTGTGGTCGTGGATGGTTGTAAAGCGGCGTGCGGCTGTGCCATTCGCACCACGCTTCCCACTGCGGGGGGTGTTTAATGAACTGGTGGTTATTCTCCAAACAGGATGAATTTGAAGAGCGTTTCCCCTATCTGTGGATATGTCTCTTATATGTGGTCGTCGTGGTTATCTGCCTGGGCGTCCGGGCTGTCACATGGCCGGGTAATAAGCATGTCGATCTCGATTTTCTTGCCCAGTCTGTGGTTATTCCGGTTGTTTTTCTGACGGGGTTCGTACAAGTGTTCTCTACCGTGTATCACGGGCTCAGGCACTACATGGAAACGCGATTGCTGATTGCGGCCCAGCAGGAATACAAGGTTGTCAGCTACGCCAGGGGAAATATTACCCTTGCTGGCTGGTCTGTACTGACGCCTCCAAAGGCAACGAAGGAACTGGCGCTGAGTATGCTGAAACTTGAGGGGGAGTTTCCGTTGGCCGCTAAAATGCCGTTGAAAATCGAACTGGAAGAATCCTTCGATTTCACGAGAGCCGGGCAGGCTATTATCCGCGTCCTGGAGCCGATGGTCGGAAAACTTTCTCAGTACCGGCAGATTGAAGCGCTGGTGTGGGTACGAGACGGGGACGAATCCTGTAGCGATGAGCTCAGGCGCGTGCTTGAACGTTTAGCGATCGCTACCAAGAAAATAACATTTCTGCCTGAATGCCCGGACTATACGAAAATCACGGAGTGGATAAAACAGACGAACGGATACGTCGTTGAACGCCTGCTTATCTGTGTCGATCTGCATTCTGACGAAGAAGAGTCGAAGCAGATGGAAAATGTCACCGCGCTTTTCCTCACGAATTACTACGTTAAAACGGAAGGAGAAAAACCGGTTTACCTTTATCAGCCGATGACGGGTGTCACGGACGTTGAAAAAACAGTACCTGTTTATCTGCGTGCGGAAGCGGTCAGTAAACCCAAACAGATCTGGTATACCGGGCTTTCACGTACAGAAAAGTACCCGCTGCTGGAAGTGCTGGATGAGAGAAAAGCTGTGCCGGACCGGCTGGAGCTTGAAATGTCGCTCGGTGAGCATTCTGCCGGGTATCCTTGGCTGATGCTGGCTCTGGCGGCCGATGCGGTAACGTATGCGCAGGGCGATCAGCTGGTGGCTGCTTCCGAAAAGAACAGGTTTTCAATGACGGCTCTGTCGTCCCGGTTAACTCGCCAACCTGATTATCCCCAGGAGAAAAGATACACGACACCGTGGGAAGTTTGTGGGATCGCCGGGTTGATGTTCTTTTTTGGAATTATGATAACCATTGGCAGTTTTGGTGATGGCGGTAAATCTATATCCGGCTGGTTTTTAATTATAATGGCTGTTCTATGTATAGTTATGTTTTTGGTGGTGGGGGCATTTTTTACCTGGTTTTATGGTGATAAAGCTCGTGAGCATATGGGAATGTAATGATGAATGAACTAATTACTCTGATTTTACCTCACAAAGCTGTATTTTATTATGATGGCTTGGCTTTAGGTGTGATGCTTGCGTTAATGGCAGTGTATATTGATTTGTCTTTTGATTACAGAAAAAAAAGCACTGGTGTACGCACAATAAATTACAGTCATTGAAAGATTCTCCGGAAATCTACCAGTTATATATGTCGATACGTAACCCTTCTCGACGGAATTACTTTGTTAGTGTGCCGCTGAAATTTTTTACAGACTTTAAGACATTTTTAATGATATTGGCTATGTATCTGGGGAGTACAGTCTTAACCATGTCTTATGTTATATATCATTGATAGATGTAGCGGGCTTTGTGCACGTTGTCTTTACATGTCTGAAATAGTAGAGTGAATAACTTTCAGTTCTTTGATATTTTTTTGAATCAGCGTTAGTGCGGCTTCTGCCTGTTTGGGATCTCGCTTCTGGTCATAATCTGATGCATCCGACAACGTAGTGTACACCAAATAAGTGGTGGGAATCAAAATGTCAGATATGCAGAAAAATGTGATTCCCGGCAGGCGTAAAGGCTGCCCTGATTATTCTCTTGAGTTTAAGCAGCAGCTCGTTGCCACCTACTGTGAACCCGGGATATCCTGGTGTCCTAGGTACGGGGCTGTGGAAAAGGTGGGACGGGAAACATCCCTAAGCATTTGAAAGGAATGAGGCAAAATGTTAAAGCCTTTATCCGGTCAGAAAAAAGAAAGCACCGACGATATGATCGTTCAGTGCTTTATGTGCCTCCTGAATATCCGTTCAGCTTTAAGTCACGCGAGCCTTAAGTGAACGGCATTACTGCACATGTGCAGGGCGTTTTTCTTACTGAATTACATCGACTGCTGGACGACGTCGTGATGCCGGGTGACATCGGTCGGCATGCCTGAGCGGGCCTCCATCGCGCGCTCCATCACCACGCTGTTGGTATTCGCATTCGTTTTGAAGCTTACCATCGCGGCATTCAGGTTAATGGGCAGCGTCTGCGGATCATCGCCAATGTTTTTCGATAGCGGCTGGTGAATTTCGACCAGCCGCACGCCGCCCGGCTCTTCAGAAACCTTAATCGGCGTATTGATAATATTCACTTTGGTTCCCGGTGTAACGACGTTAAACAGCGTTTTGATATCGTCATCGCGCAGACGAATACATCCGGAGCTGACGCGCATGCCGATGCCAAAGTCCGCATTCGTGCCGTGCAGCAGGTAAACACCACCGTAGGCTGCCAGGCGGATCGCGTGGTGTCCCATTGGGTTATCCGGGCCTGCCGGCACCACGGCTGGAAGATCAATGCCCTGAGCTTTATAGCGGGCACGAATATTGGCCGTCGGGGTCCAGGTTGGATTCGCGCGTTTATCCGAGACGGTGGTGACCATCGTCGGCGTCAGCGTGTCGCCGCCCAGCTGACCAATACCAATCGGGTAGACGGTCACTTCATTTTTACCCGGCGGGTAATAGTACAGACGCAGCTCGGCCAGGTTTATCACCATCCCCTCGCGCGGGGCGTCCGGCAGGATAGTCTGTAACGGGATGGTCAGTACGCTGCCCGCGCGCGGGACGTAAGGGTCGACGCCGGGGTTCGCCTGCAGCAGGGCCAGAAAACCGACGTTATATTTTTTGGCAATCGCTTCCAGAGAACCGCCATTATTTTCAACCACATGAAAGCGGTTTTCACCCACCACCTTGCTGCCGGGAGGGGGAAGGGGCCAGGTGTTTGCCCGAGCGGGAAGCGCAACCGCGACGGTGGCTGCCAGCGCAAACAGGGTCATCCAGCGAGTAAAACGCGAAGAGGTCATCATCACCATAATCCATGCAAATGATAAGGTTATTGTTTTATAAGGCGTTAAACATAATTATGGCGAATGCGTATGTCGGGAAGATCGGGTGAAGTGCAAAGAGTTTGTAAATTGTCCCCCTGTAGCGCTGGGCTAACAGGGGGAATGGAGGTTATGCGATCGCGTTCTCTTCCAGCTGGCGCATAAAGTTACGCACCCAGTCCATACGGGTTTTGCGCTCCGTCAGCTCCTGGGTAAATTTCAGACGGGTTGGGCCATCCAGACGGAAATGCTGCGGCTGTTTTTGCAGCAGACCGATGAGCCACATCGGGTTGACGTGGTTCTTCTCGGCGAATTCAATCACGCCGCCTTTTTCATTGCCTTCGAGCTTGCGAATCCCCAGTTTCTGCGCCTGCTGACGCAGTCTCGCGATATCCAGCAGATTTCTCGCCGCATCGGGCAGCAGACCAAAGCGATCGATAAGCTCAACCTTGATCTCTTCCAGCTCGTTCTCCTTCTTCGCGCTGGCGATGCGTTTGTAGAATGAGAGTCGGGTATTCACGTCCGGAATGAAATCATCAGGCAGCAGGGAAGGCATACGCAGCTCGACCTCGGTCTGCTGGCTGGTAAGGTCTTCCAGCGACGGCTCGCGTCCGGCCTTCAGGGCATCAACCGCGTTCTCCAGCAGCTCCATATAGAGCGAGAAGCCGATGGTTTCCATCGAGCCGCTTTGATCTTCACCCAGCAGTTCGCCGGCACCGCGGATCTCGAGATCGTGCGTGGCCAGCGCAAAGCCCGCGCCGAGGTCTTCCAGCGAGGCGATGGCTTCCAGACGCTTTTGCGCGTCGGTGGTCATCGCTTTCGGATGCGGCGTCAGCAGCCAGGCGTAGGCCTGATGGTGCGAACGCCCGACGCGACCGCGCAGCTGGTGAAGCTGCGCCAGACCAAAGTGATCCGCGCGTTCAATGATGATGGTGTTTGCCGTCGGAATGTCGATCCCGGTTTCGATGATGGTGGTGCACACCAGCACGTTAAAGCGCTGGTGGTGGAAGTCGTTCATCACCCGTTCCAGCTCGCGCTCGCGCATCTGCCCGTGACCGATAGCGATACGCGCTTCCGGTACCAGCTCCGCCAGCCTGTCCGCCGCTTTCTGGATATTTTCCACGTCGTTATAGAGGTAGTAGACCTGCCCCCCACGAAGCACTTCACGCAGAATGGCCTCACGCACCACCAGATTATCGTACTCGCGGACAAAGGTTTTCACCGCCAGACGGCGCGCCGGCGGCGTGGCGATAATCGACAGATCGCGCATGCCGCTCATCGCCATGTTCAGGGTTCGCGGTATTGGCGTTGCGGTCAGGGTCAGGATATCGACGTCGGCGCGCATCGCTTTGATGCGTTCTTTATGACGCACCCCGAAGCGGTGCTCTTCGTCGACGATCAGCAGCCCCAGATCTTTCCACTTCACGTCGCTTTGCAGCAGCTTGTGGGTGCCGATCAGAAT
>Ga0157367_1000773_pt1 | contig 14682 bp, 6 predicted proteins | sample AttbisABBM2_FD_113142 | JGI IMG/M metagenome (GOLD analysis project Ga0157367, IMG submission 113142) | Fungus gardens microbial communities from leaf cutter ant in Botucatu, State of São Paulo, Brazil - Atta bisphaerica ABBM2 | ecosystem: Host-associated > Fungi > Mycelium > Unclassified ...
AGATCTGCACGCCCTGGGCGTGGCTCGACACGTCGAGCAATTGCAGGAGGCCCGTCTTGTGGTCGAAAACGTCGAACAGCTTGCGCAGCCGCGCCATGTCGGACGACAGGTCCGCCACTTCGAGCAGGTTGCGCTCGCCGGAAATGAGTACCGTGTCCTCGGTGTCCGGCACCTCGGTGCTCGCGGTCACGGCCGCGTGCATCAGCGCGGTCATGTCGCCGCGCAGCTGGTCGATCTCGTCGCGCAGGCGGCGCCGCACGTCGTCGAACGACAGCCCGGCGAAGTGCGCGTTGATGTAGTTGGACGCCTCGGTCAGCTGCGACGGCGAATAGTCGCGCGGGGTCGCGAGCATGCGGTTCTGCACGTCGCCCTCGGGCGTGACGATGATGAGCAGGATGCGCTTGTCGGACAGGCGCATGAACTCGATCTGCTTGAACACGTGACTGCGGCGCGGCGTCAGCACGACGCCCGCGAACTGCGACAGGTTCGACAGCACGCTCGCCGCGGCCGCGACCACCTTCTGCTGCGGCTCGCCGGCCTGCAGCGTGGTCTGCACCTGGCGGGCGACCGCGTCGGCGTCGATCGGCGCCTCGACCGTCAGCATCGTGTCGACGAACAGGCGATAGCCGCGCGGGGTCGGCACGCGGCCGGCCGACGTGTGCGGGCTCGACACGAGGCCGAGCTCCTCCAGGTCGGACATCACGTTGCGGATCGTCGCCGGGCTCAGCTCCAGCCCGGAGTAACGAGACAACGTGCGCGATCCGACCGGCTGACCGTCGGCGATATACCGTTCGATCAGGGTTTTCAGGAGGGTTCGTGCGCGAGGATCTAGCATGGTGGAAAATTTTAGCGCAACCGCGCGGCTGCGGCGAGTGGCCGCAACCGGCACCCGGGCAGCCCCGCCGCGGCGCCCGGGGGCGCGGACGGTTCTTTTCGTCAACGAGCTATGGTGTAATGCCGGCATGAAAACCGGTAATCAGTTCAATACTGTCGCGCTCGTCGGCCGGAGCAACACGCCCGGCATCGCCGAGCCGCTCGCCACGCTGGCCGCCTGCATCGCGAAGCGGGGTTTCGAGGTGGTCTTCGAAGCCGACACCGCGCGCGAGATCGGCATCGCCGGCTACCCGGCGCTCACCCCCGCCGAAATCGGGGCGCGCGCCGACGTGGCGATCGTGCTGGGCGGCGACGGCACGATGCTCGGCATCGGCCGGCAGCTTGCGCCTTACAAGACGCCGCTGATCGGGATCAACCACGGGCGGCTCGGCTTCATCACCGACATCGCGGCGGCCGACATGCAGGCGCTCGTCCCCGTGATGCTGGCGGGCAAGTTCGAGCGCGAGGAGCGCTCGCTGCTCGAGGCCCGGACCATGCGCAACGGCGAACCGATCTACCACGCGCTCGCGTTCAACGACGTCGTCGTGAACCGCAGCGGCTTTTCCGGGATGGTCGAGCTGCGCGCGTCGGTGGACGGCCGGTTCATGTACAACCAGCGCTCGGACGGCCTGATCGTCGCGACGCCGACCGGCTCGACCGCGTACGCGCTGTCGTCGGCCGGGCCGATCCTGCATCCGCAGCTCCAGGGCATCGTGCTCGTGCCGATCGCGCCGCATGCGCTGTCGAACCGGCCGATCGTGCTGCCGGACGACACCAAGATCGCGATCCAGATCGTCGCCGGGCGCGACGTCAACGTGAACTTCGACATGCAGTCGTTCACGTCGCTCGAACTGAACGACACGATCGAGGTGCGCCGCTCGAAGCACACGGTGCCGTTCCTGCACCCGATCGGCTACAGCTACTACGCGACGCTGCGCAAGAAGCTGCACTGGAACGAACATCCTTCGAACGAAGACGACGACACGGCGTCCTGACGCCCCACCGCCCGACACCATGCTCCGTCACCTCTCGATCCGCGACTTCGTCATCGTGGCCGCGCTCGACCTTGAATTCGACAGCGGCTTTACCGTTTTCTCCGGCGAAACCGGCGCCGGCAAATCGATCCTGATCGACGCGCTCGCGCTGGCGCTCGGCGAGCGCGCCGACGCGAGCGTCGTGCGCACCGGCTGCAGCCGCGCCGACATCACCGCCGAATTCACGCCGCACGACCGCGTCGCGCGCTGGCTCGACGAGCACGCGTTCGACACGGAGGACACCGTGATGCTGCGCCGCGTGATCGATACGAACGGCCGCTCGCGCGCGTTCGTCAACGGCACCAGCGCCACCCTCGCGCAGCTGCGCGAGCTCGGCGAGATGCTCGTCGACATCCACGGCCAGCATGCGCACCAGCTGCTGATGCGGCCGGACGCGCAGCGCGAGCTGTTCGACACCCACGCGGGGCTCGTCGCCGACGCCGCCAACGTCGCGCGCGCATGGCGCGTGTGGCGCGACGCGACCCAGGCGATCGAGACGGCGCAGGCGCACGAGCGCGAGCTGCAGCTCGAACGCGAGAAGCTCGCGTGGCAGCTCGCCGAGCTCGAGAAGCTCGCGCCGCAGCCCGGCGAATGGGAAGAAGTCAATGCCGAGCACAAGCGCCTGACGCATTCGGCGAACCTGATCGACGGCGTGCAGGGCGCGCTCAACGCGCTGTCCGAGGCCGACGACGCGATGCTCGCGCAGCTCGGCGCGATCGTCTCGAAGCTGCGCAGCCTCGCCGACTACGATCCGGCGCTCGGCGATGCGCTCGCGTCGCTCGAGCCGGCCGAAATCCAGCTGCAGGAAGCCGTCTACTCGCTGTCGCACTACGCGCAGCGTCTCGACCTCGATCCGGACCGGCTCGCGCAGGTCGAAACGCGCGTCGACGCGCTGCACTCGACCGCCCGCAAGTTCCGCCTGCCGCCCGACACGCTGCACGAGGAGCACGCGGCGCGGCGCGCGCAGCTGGCCGCGCTCGACGCGGCGGCCGACCTCGGCGCGCTGCACGCGGCGCAGGCCAAGGCGTGGGATGCGTATCTCGCCGATGCGAAGCGCCTGTCGAAGGCGCGCACACAGGCGGCCAAGGCGCTCGGCGCGGCCGTGACCGCCGGCATGCAGGAACTGTCGATGGCGGGCGGCAGCTTCGAGGTGGCGCTCGTGCCGCTCGCCGACGGCGGCCCGCACGGGCTCGAACAGGTCGAATTCCGCGTGGCCGGCCATCCGGGCGTGCCGCTGCGGCCGCTCGCGAAAGTCGCGTCGGGCGGCGAACTCGCGCGGATCAGCCTCGCGCTCGCGGTGATCGCGAGCGCCGCGAGCCCGACGCCGACACTGATCTTCGACGAAGTCGACACCGGGATCGGCGGCGGCGTCGCCGAAGTGGTCGGCCGGCTGCTGCACCAGCTCGGACGCGACCGGCAGGTCCTGTGCGTGACCCACCTGCCGCAGGTCGCGGCGCGCGGCGACCAGCACTTCCAGGTCGCGAAGGGCGCGGACGCCCGAGGCGGCACCGTGTCGACGGTCGTCCCGCTCGACCGGGCGAGCCGCGTCGAGGAAGTCGCACGGATGCTCGGCGGGCTCGAGATCACCGCGACGACGCGCAAGCACGCGAAGGAAATGCTGGCGGCGTGACCGGTCGAGCCAAGCGGCGCCGGGAATGGCGCGCGCATGCCCGCCCGCCTGCGCCCGAATCTCGCCGCCGCCGCGCGGCAATCAGCCCTTGCATTGTGCGTGCATGTTCGCGACGCCTTTCTCGCGCCACGCCGCCCACTCGCCGCCCGTGCCCGGCACATCGCCAAGCACCCACCAGCCGTTGACCCAGATCTTGCCGCCGTGGCTGACCTCATGGCACGGCGTCGCATAGGTCTTCTTCGGATCCCACGCGGCCACGCCCTCGCCGGCCGACGCGCGCACGGTCACGTCGTGGGTCGCCTCGGCCTGGCGGCCCTGCGCATCGGTCACCATCAGCCGGAACGCATAACGGCGCGCGTCGGCCGCCTTCGGCGCGGTGAACGTCGCAATCGCGCCGTTCTGGACGAGCGGCACGCCGGCCGGCCCGGTCCACGCATGCTTCAGCCCCTTGCCGCTCGACGAGGCGCCGGACAACGTGACGGTCGCGCCGCCGTCGACCGTCGACGGCCCGCTGATCGCCGCACGCGGCGGCGGGACGATTTCCTGCGCCTTCACCTGGACGACATGCGTCGCCTGCGCCGTGTAGCCCTTTTCGTTGGTGACGGTCAGATCGAACGCGTAATCGCGATCCTGTTCGAGCGCGGGCGCGGTAAAGCGCAGTTCCGCACCGGCCGGCTTCGCCTCGATGCCGGCCGGCGCCGTCCACGCGTAACCGAGCCGCTCGCCGACCGACGACGCGCCCGACAGCACGACCGCCGCGCCGGCATTCGCCTGCTGCGGGCCGGTGATCGCCGCCTGCGGCAGCAGCAGGCCATCGTTCCTCACCTCGACCACCGCGCCGTCCGGCCCGACCGACTTCACGGTGACGATCTTGCCCGACAACGTGTCGTGCAGCGCATGGCCGGGCATCAGCGGCGCGTCCTTCATCCCCGTCGCGCTGCCCGGCGACGCATCGATCAGCGTGTTGGTCAGCACATTGCCGCCGTGCGCGACGGTCCGCACGATCACGCCGTTGACGAACGGATCGTTCGACTTCCAGTCGTCGAAGCCGCGTTGCGGCTGGCGGAACTCGAGCCACAGCGTCGAACCGTCGGTGCGCGCGATGCGATACGCCTTCGCGCCGGGCGCATCGCCCCACAGCGGCGCGAGCCGGTAGGTGCCGTCCCCCTTGATCTCGGGCACGTCGGCTTCGCCGAGCCAGCCGGCGAACAACTGATAGCTCGCCGGATACAGGCGTCGGCCGCCGCCGCCCATCGTATCGGACGGATCGTCGACCTTGCCGGCGCGGCATGCGCCGCCGACCTCGACCGTGCCGCCCGGCGTCGGGCAGTCGACGAGCGAGCCGGGATGCCTCGCGCCCAGGTTGTGGCCGAATTCGTGCGACCACATCCAGTAGCCGTGGCCGCTCGCGTTCGACAGGATCCAGTTGCCGGGATTGGCGGCGAGCCCGCCCCAATTGCAGCTGCTCATTTTCGGCAGGTCGACGAACAGGTAATCGAACTTGTCCGGATTCACGCCGCGGGCGAGCGCCGCATTGCGCGCGGCCGCACGAAGCGCGCCCGAGTCGCAGGCCGCGGGCCGCTCGCCGAGGTTGACGCTGTCGAGCGTCTGTCCGTGCAGCGTCAGCTTGCCGCGCGACGCCACCTCGAGATAGCGCCGCAGCGACGCGTAGTCGTGGCCGTCGCCGAACACGGCCTTGTGCACGACCTCGCTGTCGGCCGGTTTCGAATCGTTGAAGTGCGTCACCATCAGCAGCGCGGACTTGTTGCCGAGCAGCGGACGCTGCGGCGGCGCGATCGACGCGGACGTCTTCCACACCGACGCCGGCTGGCCGCGTACGTTCTGCGTCGCGACGCCGGCACCGCCGTCGCGCGGCGCCAGCACCTCGTTGCCCCGGCCGGTGTTGGCCCGGTACCGGTTGCCGAACGTTACGCGGCCGTCGACGCCAATGTCCGGCCGCCAGTCGCGCATCGTCTGGTCGCCTTCGCTGCAAACGCCCACCGCTACGCGCCCCATCCCGGTGTTCCCGGCGGACGCGTGCAGGCACATCTTCGTGCCGCGCGCGGTGCTCGCGCCGGCGTTGACGATACGCTGGAAGCCGTCGCGCGGCTCGAAGGTCCAGTCCTGTGCGGCGCTGCCGTCGCATGACGCGAACTCGGCCGCGTTGTCGGCCGGCTGCCAGGCCAGACACTGGCCGTCGCCGCGCGACAGGTTCTTGAGCGAAGTGGACGCCGTCTCGGCGGCGCCGGCGGAAGCGGAGAACAGTCCGGCGGCAGCCGCGGACAGCGCCGTCAAGGCGAGGGAGTGGCGGATAGTTTTCAAGATGGGTCGAGATCGCTTGCGGCGCACGCGGCACCTGTTGAACGGGAAGCCGGATTCTTCCGATCCGCGCCATCCCGCTCAAACAATCTCAAACGAATCTCAAAGCCGTGGCCGCGGTTCAGGCGGCCTGCGCGACTCCGCGTGCGACCGTCATGCCCCGCCGAACACGCGCGCCCACAGCGCGGCGACGGCCGCCCGCTCGTCGGCGACGACCGACGGATCGACCCGCGCCTTCTCCATCCCGTCGAGCCGCAGCTTGTGCTGCAGCTTCCGGTACGTGCGGTATGCGGCGCCGACGCGCTCGGCTTCCGCCTCGCTCATCAGCCCGAAGCGCGCGACCTCGCGCAGCAGCGCGATGTTGCCGGTGTTGCGAATCAGCTCCGGATCGCCCGATGCGTGCAGCAGCACCCAGTACTGGACGATGAACTCGATGTCCACCATCCCGCCCCGGTCATGCTTCAGGTCGAACAGCTCGCCGTGGTTCGGGTGGCCGGCGAACACCTTGTCGCGCATGTCGACGATCTCCTTCGCGAGCACGGCCGCGTCGCGCGGCATCGTCAGCACCTGCTGGCGGATCGCCTCGAACGCGGCGCCGATCTGCGCGTCGCCGGCGCTGTAGCGCGCCCGCGTCAGCGCCTGGTGCTCCCACACCCACGCGGTATTCGCCGCATCGCCCTCGCGCAGCTGGTAGCGGCGGAACGCGTCGAGATCGGTGACGAGCAGCCCGGCCTCGCCGTTCGGCCGCAGCCGCAGATCGATGTCGAACAGCGCGCCCGCGCCGGTGGCCGTCGTCAGCCACGTGATCAGCCGCCGCGTGAAGGTCGTGTAGACATCCGCGGAGCGCTCGTCCGGGTCGTCGTACAGGAAGATCAGGTCGAGATCGGACGCGTAGCCGAGTTCCTTGCCGCCGAGCTTGCCGTACGCGATCACCGCGAACTTCGGCACGTCGCGATGGCGCTTCGCGAGCTGCGACCAGACGACCTCGATCGTCACGTCGAGCACCGCGTCGGCCAGCTCGGACAGGCGGTCGCTGACGTGCTCGACCGACAGCTGCCCCGCGAGATCGATCAGCAGGATGCGGAACACCTCCGCGTGCTGCGCGTGGCGCAGCAGGTCCATCTGCTGCTCGGGGCCGTCGGCGGCCGCGAGCCGCGCGCGCAGCGCAGCCTTGAATGCGGGCCAGTCGAACGGGCTTGCGATCGCCTCGTCGTCGAGCAGCTCGTCGAGCAATTGCGGGTGCCGGATCAGGTAGCCGCCGCCCCAGCGCGTCGCGCCGAGCACCGACAGCACGCGGTCGAGCGCCGCCGGGTATTCGGTCAGCAGCGCAAGATAGACGCCGCGCCGGCTCACCGTCTCGAGCAGGTCGAACAGCCGCACGATGGTGTCGTCGCGGTGCGCGGCGTCGATCCGCGGCGCCGCCTCGAGCGCGCGCTGCGCGACGCTGTCGAAGCGGTGCCGGCTCTTTTCCGCGAGGCCCGTGTAGCGCGACGAGCGCCAGACCGCGCGCAGGCGCGTCAGCACCGCGGCCGGATCGGCGAAGCCGAGGCTGGCCAGGCGGGCCGCCAGCGCATCGTCGTCCGCGCCGTCCTCGGCAAGCGCGCCGCTCCAGATCCACGCGGCCGCGCTGTCCTCGGCGCCGCCGCAGCCGGGCCCGCCGCCGGCCTTGTCCGCGAAGAGCTGGTCGAACTGCGCCTCGACGAACGCCCGGTGGCCGTCGAGCGCCGCCATCAGCGCCGCATAGTCGGCGAAGCCGAGCGACGCGGCGAGCGCCGCGCGCTCGTCGGCGTCGACCGGCATCGCATGGGTTTGCGCGTCGTTGCGGTATTGCAGCCGGTGTTCGAGCGTGCGCAGGAAGTTGTACGCCTCGGTCAGCCGCGCCTGCACGTCGTCGCCGATCAGCCCGCGCGCCTGCGCGTGCTGGAGCACCGCGAGCGTCGGACGCACGCGGAAGCCGGCGTCCTGGCCGCCGCGGATCAGCTGGAACACCTGCGCGCTGAACTCGATCTCGCGAATCCCGCCGCGCCCGAGCTTGATGTCGTCGGCCTTGTCGGGGCGCATCGACGCGCGGCGCGCCGCCTCCTGGCGAATCTGCTGGTGCAGCGAGCGGATCGCGCCGATCACGCCGAAATCCAGATACCGCCGGTAGACGAACGGCTTGACGATCGCGTCGAGCTGCGCCGCGAGCCGCCGCGCCGCGTCGCTCTCGCCCTCCGACACGAGCCGGCCCTTGATCCACGCGTAGCGCTCCCACTCGCGGCCCTGCACGTAGAAGTATTCCTCGAGCATCCCGAGGCTGCAGACGAGCGGGCCGGAATCGCCGTTCGGGCGCAGCCGCATGTCGACCCGGAACACGTAGCCGTCGGCCGTCACCTCGGACAGCACGCCGATCAGGCGCCGGCCGAGCCGCGTGAAGTATTCCTGCGTCGACAGCGCCGCGCGGGTGCCGCCCGCCGTTTCGCCGTCGTCCTCGTAGACGAAGATCAGGTCGATGTCGGACGACACGTTCAGCTCGCGCCCGCCGAGCTTGCCCATCCCGACCACGCCGAGCACGACGCGCTGGCCGTCGGCGCCGCGCGGCTCGCCGTACATCGCCTCGAGTTCGGCCGACAGCAGCGCGATCGCGCGCTGCACCGCGACCTCGGCGAGATCGGTCATCGCGCCCGTGACCTCGGCGACGTCGGCGAGCCCGCGCAGGTCGCGCTCGGCGACCGCGCCGAACACCTCGGCGCGCAGCTGGCGCAGCGCCCGCTTGAACTGGTCCTCGGTCGCTGCGCCGGCGGGCAGCGCGAGCAGCTCGGTGAGCCGCGCGTCGAGCTGCGCGCGGGCGAGCGGCGCGGCCGCCCACGCGGCGACGTGCGCGGAGAGCGCGGGGCGCGCGGCGGCCGCGCGTGCGAGGTAGCGGGAATAGGACGTGCTGATCAGGGCTGAAGCATCGGTCATCGAGAAGCGGGCCTTGCGCAAGGAACTCGGCGCGGCCGGGCGGATCGCATCGACTGCGCGACCGCCACGCCGCCGCGCGCCGGGAAGCCCGTGCCGCACCGCCGCAACGGCCGCCGGCACGAACCCGTGTGATACATTTCAACGTCAGTTCGCAAAGCTACCATACCGTCGCCCTTCCGCCGCATGTCCGACCGTCAGGAATCCGCCGTTGCAGTGCCCGATGCGGGACATCCGAAGCATGAGCATCCGGTGCTGCGCCGCGTGTTCAAGGTGACGCTGGCGGTCGGGCTCGGCACCTACTTCGTCGCGTCGGGCGCCTTCCTCGGGCTGCGCTACGTGCTGCTGCCCCGCATCGACGACTACCGCCCCGACATCGAGCGCTTCGTTTCCACCCGGCTGCATGCGCAGCTTTCGATCGGCAAGCTTTCCCCTCACTGGTCCGGCATGCAGCCGGGCGTCGAGGTCGCCGGGCTGACGATCCGCGGCCACGACGGCCGGGTGGCGCTGTCGGTGCCGCACGCGAGCGCCGCGCTGTCGTGGATGTCGCTGCTGCGCCTGAAGCCCGCGCTGTCGAGCCTGATCGTCGACCAGCCGGACCTCGTCGTCGAGCGCACCGCGGACGGCGCGCTGTTCATCGCCGGCATCGGCGTGCCGACCACCCATGGCGGCAACGACACGTTCAGCACCTGGCTGCTCAACCAGGAGGCGATCGTGCTGCGCGGCGGCACGCTGCGCTGGCGCGACGCGCGGCACGACGCGCCGGAACTCGCGCTGTCCGGCATCCGGCTCGCGGTGCTGAATAACGGCCGTGTCCACCGGGCGGCGCTGCAGGCGCCCGCGAACGGCACGCTGCTGCGCGGCCCGCTGGATTTCCGCGCGCGCTTCACGCACAAGGCGCTCGCGCCGATCGGCAAGCCCGCGAACTGGACCGGCGACGCGTACCTGTCGACCGGCCCGGTCGACCTGCCGACGCTCGCCCGCTACGTGAACATGCCGCTCACGATGCACGCGGGCCAGATCGACAACGCGATCTGGGCGACCTTCCGCGACGGCCGGCTGCGCTCGGCGGGCGGCAAGCTGCAGGGCGCCGACGTCGCGCTGCGCGTGCGGCCGACCCAGCCGCGGCTCGACGTGCCGATCGCCCGCTTCGGCTGGGACCTGACGATGGACCCCGGCCACGACTACACGCTGCACCTGTCGCGCTTTCACGCCGAGCTGGGCCAGCCGCCGCTGCCGGACGGCACGCCGCTCGCCCGCTCGCTCGGGATGGCGACGCTCACCGCGCGCTACCGGGTGCCGTCCGCCGCGCAGGGGCAGCTGATCAGCGTGACCGGCGACCGCGTCGATCTCGGCATCCTCAGCGAGTTCATCCGCGGGCTGCCGCTGCCGGCCCACCTGCGCAACGAGCTGATCCGGGCCGACCCGCGCGGGATGGTGTCGAACTATCACATCGAGGTCGAGCGCGCGAAGCCCGCGCATGCCGAGCTCGCCGAGGAAGAGAAGCGCACGGGCGCCGCGCCGGTGATCCGCTACCGTTTCCTCGGCGACCTGCAGGGCATCAGCTTCGCCGCGCAGGAGCCGCCGCCCGGGCTGTCCGCGCGCGGCCATCCGCGCGCCGGCTGGCCGGGCATCGAGAACCTGTGGGGCCGCGTCGACGCGAACGAGACGGGCGGCACCGCGCATTTCGACACGGTCAACGCCGCGGTCACGGTGCCGGGCGAGTTCGACGACCCGCGCCTCACGTTCGACCGGCTGCGCGGCAATGCGAAATGGGTCGTCACCCCCGCACCGGGCGACAGGCACGCGCGCGTCGACGTGACGGTGCCCGACCTGCTCGTGTCGAACCCGGACGCCGAGATCGCGGTGTCGGGCAGCTACTCGAACCCCGGCCACGGGCGCGGCTCGCTCGACCTGCGCGCCGACTTCGCGCGCGCCGCCGTCGCCCGCATTCCGCGCTACCTGCCGACCGGCATGTCCGAGCACCTGCGCCAGTATCTCGGCCACGCGCTGCAGGCCGGGCAGGTCACCAAGGGCGCGTCGATCGTCGCGCGCGGCCCGCTCGAAACCTTCCCGTACGAGCACGAGCCGACCGCCGGCACATTCCGCATCGTCGCGCCGTTCACCGGCGGCCGCTTCGAGCCGACGCCGTTTCCGCCGCACACGCTCGCGAACGGCACGCAGAGCGTGTGGCCCGCGCTCGACGGCATCGACGGCGTGTTCGAGATCGAGCAGAACAAGCTGCGCTTCGACATCGCGCGCGCGCACTACAAGCGCGTCGCGCTGACCAAGGTCACCGGGCGGATCGCGGATCTCGGCCGTCCGGCCACGACGCCGCTCGTGATCGAGGGCCATGCGAACGGCCCGCTCGCCGACCTGGTCGACTACGCGAACAACAGCTCGCTCGGCAGCATGAGCGGCCACGTCGGCGAGAAGATCGACGCGCAGGGGCCGGCGGCGCTTTCGCTCAAGCTGACGATTCCGCAGCATGCCGTGCACCAGCACACCACCGTCGAAGGCGCGCTCGCGTTCGGCGGCAATACGCTGTCGGCCGAAGGCGTGCCGCCGCTGTCCGCGCTGCGCGGCAGCGTGCGCTTCACGCAATCGGGCGCGGCGCTCGACAACCTCTCCGGCCGCTTCCTCGGCGGCCCGGTGCACGCGAACGGCAACCTGACGGCGCACGGCCCGTATGCGGTCGACGTCGACGGCCGGTTCGCGCTCGACGCCGCGCGCGGGCTGAACCTGCACGGCCCGGCCGACGCGCTGCTCGAGCACGTGGCCGGCGACGCGCCGTACCGGATCGCCGTGCGCGGCGCCCCCGGCCGCGCGCCCGCCATCACGGCCCGCTCCGACCTGACGGGCGTCGCGCTGAACTTCCCCGCGCCGTTCGCGAAACCCGCGGGCAAGCCGATGCCGTTCAGCTTCACGCTGCAGCCGGCGCCGGCTGCCGGCGGCCGGCGCCTCGAGCACGCGGACCTGACGCTCGGGCCGATCGCCGCGAGCTACCTGCTCGACGCGACGCCCGGCGAGCCGCTGCGCGCGGTGCGCGGCGCGATGGGGATCCACCGGATGCCCGACGTGCCGCAGGACGGCGTGAGCGCGGCGGTCGACGTCGACGAGCTGGATGCCGACGCGTGGCTCGACCTCGCACGCTCGCTGCGCAACCCGCCGCGCACGCCGGAATCGCCGTCGGGCGCCGCGCGCGTCGACCTGGCCAGCTTCGTGCCGAAGCGCTTCGCGTTCCACTTCGGCACGCTGAAGCTGCTCAAGCGCAACTGGGAGAACGTGATCGTCGGCGCGTCGCACATCGACGAGCTGTGGCAGGCGAACGTCGCGTCGAACCAGGTGTCCGGCTACCTGTCGTGGGCGCCGGGCGGCCACCCCAACGATCCGGGCGTGCTGAACGCGCGGCTCGCGAAGCTCGTGATTCCGCAGAGCGCCGAACACGATCTCGTCGGCCGCGCGATGAACCTGCCGACGCCGGCCGACCATACGATGCCGTCGATCGACCTGATCGTCGACGAGGTCGTCGCGCGCGGGCACGACATCGGCCGCCTCGTCGTCAACGCGCGCAACCTCGAGGAAGACGGCGTGCCGGTCTGGCAGCTCGACCGGCTGGAACTGTCGAACCCGGCGGCGAAGCTCACCGCGACCGCGAACTGGCGCACGTCGCGCCGGGCGCTCGCGCGCGGCAGCGACGAAGCGGACGCGCCGCGCCGCACCGTGTTCGACTTCAAGCTCGACATCGACAATGCCGGCGCGCTGCTCGACCGCGTCGGCCTGCCGCGCACGATCGCGGACGGCCACGGCACGCTGACCGGCAAGGTCGGCTGGCGCGGCGGCCCGACGGCGCTCGACTACCCGTCGCTGAACGGCCATCTCGCGCTCGACCTCGAACACGGCCAGATCCTGAAGGTCGATCCGGGCGCCGCGAAGCTGCTCGGCGTGCTGAGCCTGCAGAGCCTCGCGCGCTTCCTGACGCTCAACTTCCGCGACGTGGTCGGCAAGGGGCTGCCGTTCGAGAAGATCACGGGCACCGGCCAGATCACCAACGGCATCGCGCGCATCGGCGATTTCGAGATGACGACGCCGCCCGCGAAGGTCACGCTGAAAGGCTCGGTCGATCTCGGCGCGGAAACCCAAGACCTGCATGCGCACGTCGCACCGAAGATCGGCGCCGGCACGGCGGCGATCGCGGCCGCGATCATCAACCCGCTGCTCGGCGTCGGGGTGCTGGCCGCGAACCTCGCGCTGTCCGAAACGCTGCAGCGGGCGTTCGCGATGGACTACACGATCAACGGTTCGTGGGCGCATCCGCACATCGAGCGGGTGCGGGGCGATCAGGGTAAGATGAACCGCGATGCGGGCGGCACGGCGAACCCGTGAGCCGCACGGGCCGCACGGGCCGCACCCCATTTATGACGCAACCGATTCCGCGATGACCGACCACGCCCTTTCCGCCACGCCCGTCCGGGTTGCCGCGCTGCAGATGGTGAGCACGCCGGACGTCGCGCGCAATCTCGCCGAAGCCCGCCGCCTGATCGCGGAGGCGGCCGGCGAAGGCGCGCAGCTCGTGCTGCTGCCCGAGTACTTCTGCTTCATGGGGCACCAGGACACCGACAAGCTCGCGCTCGCCGAGTCGTACCAGGACGGCCCGATCCAGCAGTTCCTCGCCGACGCGGCACGCCGCCACGGCATCTGGGTGATCGGCGGCACGCTGCCGCTGAAGGCGCCCGAGGCGAACCGCGTGCTGAACACGACGCTCGTGTTCGATCCGGACGGCCGCGAAGCGGCGCGCTACGACAAGATCCACCTGTTCAACTTCGAGAAGGGCGACGAATCGTTCGACGAGGCGCGCACGATCCGCCCCGGCGATACGGTCGTCACGTTCGACGCGCCGTTCGGCCGCGTCGGACTGTCGGTCTGTTACGATCTTCGCTTTCCGGAGCTGTACCGCAAGATGGGCGACTGCGCGCTCGTCGTGGTGCCGTCGGCATTCACCTACACCACCGGCCGCGCGCACTGGGAAACGCTGCTGCGTGCGCGGGCGGTCGAAAATCAATGCTACGTGCTCGCGGCCGCGCAGGGCGGCAAGCACGAGAACGGCCGGCGCACCTGGGGCCACAGCATGCTGGTCGACCCGTGGGGCGAGATCGTCGCGGAGCGCGCCGAGGGCGCAAGTGTCGTGACCGGCACGCTCGACCCGCAGCGCATCGCCGACGTGCGCCAGAGCCTGCCCGCGTGGCGGCACCGCGTGCTCGGCTGACCGGCCGCCCGCCCTGCCCCCTTGAAACCCGGCCCGCGCGAACCATCTGCCCGATACGCACCCGATTCGGCACCCGACAACTTTTTGAGAAACCCCGATATCCGCATGAACATCATCGAACCCGGCATCCGCAACCTGGCGCTGGCGAAGGACATCCTGCTCACGCCCTACGGCCTCGACGAGAGCCTCCTGACGCGCACGATCGCCGACATCTTCACGCATCGCGTCGACTACGCGGACCTGTACTTCCAGGCGACCCGCAGCGAAGCGTGGAGTCTCGAGGAAGGCATCGTCAAATCGGGCAGTTTCAGCATCGATCAGGGCGTCGGCGTGCGTGCGGTCGCGGGCGACCGCACCGCGTTCGCATACTCGGACGACCTGTCGCCGGAAGCGATCGCGCAGGCGGCCGCGGCCACCAAGGCGATCGCGGCCGCGGGCGGCGGCCGCCAGAAGGTCAAGGCGGCAACGTCGCTGAAGGGCATCTCGGGCCGCGACCTGTACCTCCCGTCCGATCCCCTCGCGTCACTCGACGCCACGGCCAAGGTCAAGCTGCTCGAGCGCATCGAGCAGATGGCGCGCGGCCGCGATCCGCGCGTCACGCAAGTGATGGCGGGCCTCGC
>Ga0157367_1000774_pt1 | contig 14673 bp, 21 predicted proteins | sample AttbisABBM2_FD_113142 | JGI IMG/M metagenome (GOLD analysis project Ga0157367, IMG submission 113142) | Fungus gardens microbial communities from leaf cutter ant in Botucatu, State of São Paulo, Brazil - Atta bisphaerica ABBM2 | ecosystem: Host-associated > Fungi > Mycelium > Unclassified ...
GACGGCATCGAGCGCACACGCGGCACGCCGTCCCATTTGAGCCCTTCGAGGTATTCACGCACGTCATGGAAGTGCGTCGCGTCCGCCACCAACAGAACCGCGTTCATCACGATATCGGTGCGCACCGAGAGGCCGTACCGCTGCGACAACCAGAGCGCGCAGCGCTGATCGTCCATGTCGGTCCACTCGCCCGTCACGCCTTGCGGGAACGGCGGCGCCTTGCGCTTCATCACGCGTCCACCGAAGTCGTCCTGCTCGATGACACCCTGCCATGCCTTGTGGTTCGACAGGATCAAGTGCACGTTGCCGAGCGTCGGCAGCAGCGTGCCCTTGTCTGAGCGCGCGAGGTCCTGCTCCCACGTGTGTGCGCCGTTCTCCGCCTCGCGGCCATCCCACTCCGGCTGTTTGGCGGCAGCGGACGTCGCGACGGGTTTCGACGGCGTGACGTCCGCGGTCGACACGTCGACCATCGCCGGCCGGATCTCTTCGTTCGCTGGCGCGATGACGCGCAAGATTGCCGCCTGCACCTGCGCCTCGACAGCCTCGAAGCCTTCTTCGACGTGCAGGTCGTTGAAATCGGTCAGCTTGCGCTCGCCGCGATTGGCGAATACCGGATAGATGACGCTGACGTCGTCGACTGTCGCTGCCGCCTCGTACGCGCGCTTCAGGCCCGTGTTCTCGAAGCGCTTGCGACGCAGCGGCATTACGTCGTTGCCATAGCTGACCTCGATGTACGGCACGCCGTTGTCGTCACGACGTCGTGACACGGCAACCATGTACCACGTGTTCTTCGCTTCTATCCGCACCGGGTCTGCACCAAACACCAGCTCGCCCCGGAAAGCAAACTCATCGGCGAGCCAGTCGCGCATGCGCTGCTCGATCTTCCAGTCATCGTCGGCGCAGACCAGCACGTGCACATTCGGATACGTCGCACGCAGGTAGCGCACGGCCGGGAGGATACCGCCCGCGTCAAAACAGATATTGACCGCGAACGCGTCGTCGATCGCCATGCGGATCGCACGCGCGGTTGCATAGCCTTCGGCGACCAGCACGACCTGGTCGTCTGGGCCAACCTCCCCGAGCAGATACGAAGCGCCCTTCTTCTCCATGCCCTTGTTGAAGCGCTTCGCGCCGTCCGGCGTGATCTTTTGCAGGCCGACGAGACGAGCGTCGTCGCCGTACTGATACATCGGTACGAAGATCGTGCCGTCCGCGTCGAAACGCACGCCTTCGGCCGTGATGTGCTTGCGGTCGAGATAGGTGGACTTTCCATCCTCTGCTGCACGGTTCCACTGATCCCGCGCGCGGTTCGCGGCGAGCTTCGCCTGACGCGCATCACGCTCCGCCTGCTCGCGGTCGGCGGCTTCCTGCCGGCGACGCGTCTCCGCGAGCACTTCCTCACTCAGCGGTGCGCCGCTCCACTCGAATCGCTCGGTGCCCGGATCGTCGCCCGAGAAATGGCCGAACGTACCGCCATAGCCGATTACCGCGCCCTTGCTAATGACCTCGCGAAGCTGATACCAGTATTTCTTGCGCGGCCCGTACCGATGATGTTTGCCGTCCGCGACGGGATGGCCAGCGGGTAGGTCGGGATGCCCCGCCGCACGCAATTGCTGAATAATCTGGTCCAGTGTCGCCATATAGAAAATCCCTCTGCAAAAAGTCACTTTGGCCGCGTGTCGCGGCCAGATCACGATTCGATAAGCGGCGGCCGGCTAAATGGCACGACGAGCCGCATCCAGCTCGACGAGCCGGCGGTCGCGTTCGACCTTGTGCGCAAAACTGCGCCATACGCCCCGCCCCGCCGCATAGCACTGCCGCCCGCTCGGCGAGCGGCTGTACTGCGATGCGCTGCGTCGCAACGCGCTACTGATTCCGTTCACGTTCATAGGGGTCTCCGGTTATTTGCCGCGCAGTCGACGCCATTCCGCCGACATGGAATCGTCGAACGCGGCAAGGTCCAGCGCGCAGGGACGATCAGTAAGCTGGTCGCGGAACGCGTGGCGTTCCGCCTTGGTTGCGAGCGCGGCGCATGCTCGCGCGGCGCGCTCCACGAACAAGCGCACGCTCCCCGCCGCGCTCGCTTCCGCGAGAATCGGAGCGAGACGATCGGGGAATGTGGCGATCAGTTCGGACAGCAAGCGCCCCGCTTCCGCAGGGGCACACTCGAATTGGGCTGCGAGCGTCGTGACAGCGCACGCCAATTGCTGCTCAGGCGAGCAGCAGAGGCCAATCTGTTCACGCGCGGGCCGGCAGCACCCCATGCCGTGCTTAAACCGTTCCATGACGACGACGGCGACGTGCGGCGAGGTTGCGGGCGGCATGAATCAAGCGCTGGAACAGACGCTGGCCCTTGCGGCCGGTCGCGATGATCCGCTCCGCTTCGTGGTCGTCGATTCGCTGATCTGCCAAAGCACGTGTCACATCGTCAGCGACGAGACCGACGTGTGCCTGCAGGTGCAGCGCCGTCGAAACGAGACGCAGTGTGCCCGGCTCCCCGGACTCGTCAGCCGTGTGATCGTCAACCTGTTCCGCAACCAATCCGAACCGTGCGTTCAGCGCGTGCAACGCGTCGAGCGCATGCACCTCAGCTTCAGACTTTTCCTGCATCCACTCGACTAGCAGCTCGAACATCTCCATCGACAATCGGCTGTCACCGACGCCTCGCAAACGCAGACGCAGTGATTCCGGCGTGATGTTCTTGTCGCGTCGGATCGTCAAATAGTTCGCCGCGTCGGCGACGCCGCCGGGCGTGTTGCGAACGGACGTATAGAGGACGTCCAGCCATTCAGTGCTGTCGTATCGGCAGGTCATAGGTGGGATTTGGTAGACACTGGCTTTCATCCTGTCGCGCATTTGCGCACGCAACTAAGATTCGGTCCGTGAGTTGCGTAACAACTGGGGGCACGGAACAGCGCCGGCTTCACCTCGATTCGTCGTGTGCATCCAGAGACGCAAACAGATCGGGGCGTGCGAGCTTCAGGAACAACAGACGTGCTCGCGGAATGCCATTTCGCCGCCATTCCGATACGGACGGCATGCGAACTTCGCAAAGCTGAGCGGTGGCCGCCGTACCTCCGAAGGCGTCGATTACGGCACACGCGTACGGGTCTCGGTTCTGTAGCGTATTCATGCCGCAATGTTAGGCGCTCCTTACACGAAATGCAAGGCATTCCTAACGCCCAATCAGTTAGGCTTTCCTAATGACGACACTAGCCGAACGCCTGGAACAGGCAATGAAGTTGCCGCCCGAAAAGAAGGCTGCGGATTTAGCGCGAGCTTGCCGGGTACGCGCCCCGTCAGTCAGCGACTGGCTGAGTGGCAAAACAAAAAAGATGGAGGGGGCGAACCTGCTGCTCGCAGCGGAGTTCCTGAACGTCGATCCTTGGTGGCTTGCGACCGGCGAAGGGCAAATGGTGCGTCGTGCCAATGCGCCGGCCCCCCAGAAACAGGAGACCTTGGGCGCGCACGCTCAGGCTCTTGTCGACGCACTCGCCAAAGCGGACGGAGTCGGAATGCCGTCGAACGCGTTCGTCGCCCTACTCGAGACACTTAAGGTGTTTGAAGATCTGCGCGGCCAGCAACAGTCTGGAGATCTTCTCGATCTGAATGCCCCAGACCCGCAAGAGGGGTAAGGTTCCAGTCGAATAGCGCGGCCCGATGATGCGTTCCGACTCGTCCTGACCGAATGCCACGGCCTCTAATCGGGCCACCGAGAAGTTCCACATCCCAATCAAAATCTTTGGTGTCGTGCGGTCCAATCACCCGCACAAGTACACCGATGCGCGACCGGTTCAGGCATCGACTGACGATCGCCACATCGCCCGGTTTGCAGCGCAATTCCCCTGTTGACATAGCCCCGTACCAACCTCCCCTCGGAAATATTTACGCTGAATACTGTATAAACATACAGTAATTTGTCGGAAGAATTCAAGACCTTTCAAAGACATTCGCGGTTCTCGGTTCTACTGGTGAGCTGCGCGCGGAGGAATGTATCGAGTAAAAAGTTAGGCGTTCCTATTGCGCTGCGAGAAAGGAATGCCTAACATACGTCTCCATTGCTGCCGCCAGCGCAGTTTTCGGAGAAGCCTATGAAACTGTTCGACCATCAATCGCCTGCCCGCCATGAGTGGCTTCGCGAAGAACAACAGCACCATGTCACGCCGTCAGAGCCGGCCCGCCAAAGCAACTTTGAGAAGTCGGCGATTTTCCGCTGGACTGTCGTAGCCGCACTGCTGTTTGTTGCCGTGAACGTATTCCAAGACGATCCGGTCGTCGCACCGTCGACCGCTTACCACGTCGCCGTCTAATCCGCCCCGACCGTGCCGGGGCATGCGCCCCGGCGTCATGGAGACCACCATGCCGCGAATCAAAGCCCGAACCCTTCCCGTCGTCGACCTCGAACGTCGCGACACCCTCTCGCTGCGCACCATTACGCGTTACGACCGGGACGCGAAGCGCCCGACAACACCAATCCTCGTCGGCAAGTACGTCATCGGTCGCCGACCGCTGGCCGATAGCCTCCACACGCTATACATGATCCTCGACGGGACAGAGATCGCGGGCACGCAGATCTCCATGCCGAGCGAAGGCGACTGCGCCAGCGCGGTCAAGCGTCTGCGTGACGCGAAGCGGGCAGCGGGTATCGAGGCATCGAACGCGATCCACAAAGCGAAGAAGCCCGGCAAGGCTCGCATAGCGGCGACGCGGGAGGTTGCGTAATGGACGACTGCACCCGACAGCTCGACCTGACTGCTCCCATCCCAACCGGAAACACCAAGGCCGCCGCAGCAGCAGCCGGCGCAACGTCGGCGGACCTGTGGATGGTTCCCTACCAACAGCTTCACTATGATCCGGCTGACAACATCCGGGCGGTTGATACCGAATGGGTTGCACACCTGGCGGCGCTGATGCGCGAGAACGGATACGACAAGGGCTCGCCCCTCCATTGCTATGCCCGGAAGGTTGAAGGTAAAGATCTGCTCTACGTGTACAAGGGGCAGCACCGCTATCTCGCGGCGGGACACGTGATCGCAACCGGAAAGGATCTGGGCAAGATCCCGGTTGTCGTCCGCGACGCCAAAAACGTGAACCGCGCCGAAATGGTGATCGACGGCTATCTCAGCAACGACAGCAAACGGTCGTCGCCGCTCGATTTGGCCGGCGTTGTCGCCGAGCTGCGCGACATTCACGGCATGACCCTCGCGGCCATCTGCAAGCGCCTGAATGTCACTGATCAGACGATCCGCGACGTCGGCCTGCTCGAACGGGCACCGGCTGAACTGCATCAGCTCGTACGCGACGGGCAATGCACCGGCACATTGGCGATTGAAGAGATCCGCCGGCACGGAGGTGAAAAGGCGCTCGAACGCATCGTTGTCGGGATCTCCAAAGCAGCGGAAGCCGGCAAGTCGAAGGTGACGAAGAAGTATCTCGAAGCCGCACCCCTACGTGATCCGCTTCAGGACACGGCGTCATCATCAGAGCAGGCAACGTCCGCAAGCGCCGCCACCCGCCCCGAACCAGTCGCCCCGTCGACGGCCGCGGACGTTACTGTCGAGACGCACGCGCCGGCACAGCCAGCGCCGCGCCATACCTCCCCCGCCAAGTTCAGCGAGAAGCAGACAAAGCAACTTGTGCTGGCACTGCAGGCAGTCTTGCACGATGAAGGATTCGGTAAGCTCGCGCCAGACACAATCGACGCTGTTCACACGGCGTTGATGCCGCTCAGCGATTTGATTGATGCGAAGCCCGCCGGGAAATTGTGGCCGGTCACGGAACCGGATGAGAGCGGCGGCTGCCAAGCCGTCGAGACCCTCTGCGGCCCCGAGCGAACCGGTCGAATCAAGGGACCGCTCGCACACATTCGCATCGCACAACCGAGCCCGGGGGCATGGATTTACGCGATCGAGTACAACACCGGCACCAGCTTTGCAAGCGACCCTTTGAAGGTCTCTCCGCAGACGCGCGCAGTGTGGACGCGCGTTCAGGCGATTCGTTCGGGCGCCGCGCGGCTCGTCGAGGCCATCAAGTCACCGGTTCACGGGCAGACTAAGGCAGAGCAGGCGGCGTTTAAGAAGATTCTCGCGTGGGCGCACGAGATCATCGCTATGGCTGATCCCGATATGACCGCCGAATTCTCGGCAGCCACCGCCAAAGGCGAGCGGCCCGACCTGACGGGCGTGCTAACGGCCATCGAGCACAAGCGGCGGATCAAGTCGAACACGGCGCTGCTGGCCGCTGCATTTCCGACGCAGAAAGTGACGCCCGGTCTCGACCCCGCGTCGGCATGGCCGTTCCCGACTGGAGGTGCGAAATGATCCCGCGCCCGGCCCTTTCTACCCCACGTCCGCTGCCGCGAAAGCGGGAACACGCGAAGAAGCGCCCGGCTATCGCACTGGCGAGCGTCAATGGCACTTCGATGCAGTCGAACAGCGGCGGGCTGCCGCCCGCAACAGAGATCCAGAATAACGAAGCGCCGCTCCCGCGGCGCAAACCTATCCAGATTGACGAAGCCTTGGCGGATGCCCGCCAAGGAAGGCTCGCGCAACTCGATGCTCTTCGCATCCAGATCCGCACGCTGATCACCGAGATCTCGCACGCGGCCGACGTCGAGCTGCTAAACCTTATGGCAGACGAAATCGCCTCGTTTGCTCGCCACAAAGCTGCACAGGACGCGCGCACGTGGGCCGAGACTGCCGGAATCACGCTTGAAACGGGGCTCATGCAGCTCGCTCGTGCAACTCAGCCCGTCATCGAATAACGAGGAAAATTGAATTGAGCATTACGACCGAACGACTGTTGCGACTGCCGACCGTTCTCGACATGGTCGGCTTGGGCAAGACGACGATCTACGACATGATGAAGGAAGGTAGTTTCCCGAGACCACGACGAGTTCGCAACCTCTCGCTATGGGCAGAGACAGAAGTACAAGCATGGATTCGTTCCATCACTTCGCGCGAAACGTCCACCACTCAATGACATGTCTCATGTCTAGACCTGATCCCTCAGTCAGCACCTGATCGGGTCTGAAATTACTTGGAAGTGACCTCATCAAGGGCCGTGATCGACCCGAAGCGGTCGCCATGTCTTCTACAAAACGGCCGTTCGCTCCGGACGGACCGGACGCCTAGTGCGATAGCTCAACTATCGAGACCGGATTGTGGCACCTTGATCTTTGGAAGATCAATTACATGCATCCGCCTCCAGCGACCAGATGAATTTTGCAATAGAGCCACGGAGTTGCAGCACGTTCGAATCGCCTGCCGCACAGACAGCCGACGTTCGAGCTCAACGGCAGCAAAATGTGCTGTCGCAGCGTCCCCGTGCGCAACGGTCAAATGTGGAACGACGCCATCGTATGCACCGCCATAGGGGCGGAACTTGGGGAATCGCTCGACCAGCGCAGTTGTCAAGGCGATGAACGGGTCTGGCGGATCGGGCGAAAGGTAAGTGGTAACCGCAAACCGCTCGACCCTCCTCAACGAAAACTCGAACGACTGCACAACACTCAGCGCGCTTTCCGCCTGACGAAGTACATCGGGTGTAATTTCGTCAGGCGGCATGAAAGGAAACAGAACGGTGATATGCGCTGGAACGCCCAAGTGGCAGGTAGCATCAAACCGGCTCCGGAGGTCCGCTACTGCTGATTCGGCCGCGGCAACCTCGACGACGAACGCTGTTGTGAACACTCGGGGAATCCTCTCGCGTCTATTGACGGTTTATGGGCGACTTGTGTCGGCAACGCTTCCCTTGACAGCCTGTGGTTTTTCTAAGCGATGACGGTAACTCGGGGCCAGCGGTCCTTGTATCTTTTCTGCTCGATTCGCCGATGGTAGGTATCAATGCTGACGCGCGCTGGATTGCGTCGCACAACCATGGAAAAAAGGTCGTCGAGTCCGCATGGTGCGCAGACATCAATCGTCCCGTCACCGAGCAAAGTCAGTCCTACCGCCGTCGTGTACTCCGGCCAAGACGCAATAGCTTCGGTCAGCGAACGGAAAGGGGGCACTGGGTATCCAAACGCGTCCTCAAACCAGAGGTGGACAGCGGCCTGATTAGTGACTTCCCATGGAATTTCCGGACGCTGCGCCGTGAGGCCGCATTGGATTTCGGTATCGCGAGTCGACGTCAAATCTGATGGATCGAAGTAGGCCACATCGACGTCGGCTAGGCTCGTCGGAGTCACATATCCGTGAAGCGAGTCCCAGACCAAATTACGAATTGCCCCAGCGCCAATACACCAGGATTTCAGGCCTATTCCACGTGCCGCCGACAGCGCAGACATACACCAAGATGACTGTCGTGCTATTGCGACTAACCTTTCGTGAGGGTTCATCGAGGGTTTACCTGCCCTGAACGAGCTGAACTGTGGAGATTGTCACCAATTCCGGCTGCGCCGTCGAGCGACCGCAACTGGCCGAACTCGGCTGGCCGCCGCTCGGCGCACACGACCGGCGCAGATCGACCCACTGCGGCCGGTCAATTGAGTAACTTCCGGATGGCGGGTCTCAGGTGTGAAACGGTCATCGGACTTGGTCACTGGCCCGTCGTTGGCACCCCCGACGTTGCGCTACGATATTCGTCACGTACGTGGTAATTCACCACGAGTGAGGTACTATCCGTCCGGCCCAAATTGGGCCTTTGTCCCACGCAACGTAACCAGAGCCATGTCCCCTCGATCAAGCACGCCAGATCTCAAAGAGCGAGCCACAATCGTCTGCCGTCAAGGGCAGAGAGTTTTGCTCGTGGCGCGTACCGCGTCGCGCTGGGTACTGCCGGGCGGCACCATTAAGTCTGACGAATTTCCCGTTGATGCCGCCCATCGTGAACTCAGGGAAGAAACGGGTTTAATCGGGCTGAAATTGACCTATGTTTTCCAGTTCGGGGGATTGACGAAGCTGCACCATGTGTTCGTGGCCGACGTTCCTGTGCACGCCAAACCACAACCAGGCATGGAGATCACGCGCTGTCGATGGTTCGGACATTTCGAGGTGACTTCGCTTCCGACCAGCGTGCCCACGCTGCAGATCGTCGAGCTTCTATACAACCGTTCACGCTTGAGCGCGGAAGGTGTGTTTGCGGGCCGATAACGTCACCATCGCACACCCGGATTGGATAAGCCGACTGCAGCGCCAATCCGAACATGTCGAGGCACCGATGAACAGCACGTACGATTATCACGGTTACACGATTGAGGTGCGATGCGAAGTCGATACCGGGCTCGCTGACGCCTGCACCCAGATCACGAGGCACGTTCGGGGATACGTTGTAGTTGTGCAGGTTCGAATGAGCGACACGTCTTCGCTACTCTTCACGCCGGTTCGACTGGCCGGGGATCGCGGGAAGCCGTTCGCCGAAAGTCTGGAAGCGTTGCGTGCGGGGCGCGCAGCAGGCCAGATCATCGTTGATGACCTGCTGCTGAGCGTCTCGATGTGTGACCTGCAATCGCGGAGTTAGCGGAGTAGTGCCTGCTCCGTTCAGTGTCGCTTTTTGCGCGTCATTTCATGACCAGCGTACACGGCGAGCAGGACGCCGAACATCACTGCGCTAATGGCCAACGACTCGTCGAATTTGCCAACGCCATTGACGAGTTTCGAGGCGACTCCGAGGCCGACTCCAGTCGCCACCATTAAGACGCCGGCAATCACCCCCCAGATCGGCCCAGCCGGTACTTCTTCACGATTCCGCATATTGCCCCCGGTACTTGGTTGTTTTCCGATCATGTCGGTAACAAAAACCGATGACAAGCCATTGGGAGAGAGTGGAACCGGCGGCACATCGAGCGTGCGGCCGGTTTCTACTCCTTGATTCCTTTTGTCAGCGAACAGCGTCTCATCGTTTCACTGACCTTGAACCGGCTCGATGCGCATGTGTCCATCGACACCAGTCGTGGTGATCCAAGTTTCTGAGCAATTCCGCACGGCGATGCTCGCGGCGATAGTGGCTCGCGACAGCGATCGCTGCGAGGGCCAGCACGAACGTCCCGACCACGATCCCAACCCATGATCCGTCCATCGTTGCCTCCGTCATTGCGTCCAGTCCTGGCGACGGCCGACTCCCACCTAGTCTGAGAGTTATGGTCGATTATCGCGCTGCCCTGCTGGCTTGGATAGACTAGGCAAGCCTTGTCGAATTGCCCAGTCCGCCTAACGAATTCGTGAGACCGCTTTCAGGACGGCGTGACCTTCGGCCGTCACCAGAATATGTCGATCTTCTGACGCCGACGGATCAAAGGCAATCAGTTGGCGCTCCAGAACGTGAATAGCTCTTCGCGGTCGGATTCAATCTGGTCTGGGGCGTCCCACGCCATCATCAACGTGGTGATTTCGTGCGGACTTAGCATCGTAAGCTCCTCGCATCGAATATGGATGCATGCGCAGACACATGGCGACGCCACATCGCTGTGGTGCCAACAACAACGCGACCCCGGTCAATGACCGCAGCCGAAACAACGCGGTCAGCATGCTTGTTGTAACGTCCGTGCGGGCCGGTGTATGCCGTCGCAAGACGGTTAGCCGCGCGGAAGGCTGCGGGAATGCAATTCGACTTGCGATCCGACGATCTTCAACCATTCTGCGTGAATGTTGGACGCAATGGCGGCAAATTGACTGCCATACGACTGTGCAATCTTGGTGCTCGATTGCAACAGCATCGTATGGTGTGCGATGGCATGCTCCGGAGCCTTGTGCGACAGCGCTTCAGGCCAATACGACCGGCTTTCGGTAAGCGCCTGTCGAGCCGTTTGCAGGTTGAGTTGAATCATTTGCTCGTAACCGTGGAACGCCTGGTTCGCGAGCGCAAACATGGCGGCCACCGTGGCTTTGCTTGAGGAAACCAGTTGGTCCGGCGTGAAACGCGTCATTTGTACGCTCCCTTGTGCAGTTCGACGCCCGCCCGAACGACTCGGGGGCAAGGGCAAGCCGGGCAAACCCGACTCTTTCCCGTCAGAACGCAATGTTCAATTAATGGGAACATTCTAGCTTGATCGTGTTGAATCGGGGGCGCCACCCTATAGGTTGATGCCCCAGTTCGGAAACGTTACCAGTCGGACCGATCAAGCAACCATGCGAAACGATATGAAGCTCGGATCGTCCGACGGCCGTATCCCAACAGTCCACTCGACGTCGGTAGGTTCCTGCACATGGCTTCGAGCGCGCTAAGGGGCAACCGAAGAGTTGCGCCCCGCTCGTGTCACAGCAGTGAATATTGGTCGCGATAGACAGTGCCACATTCTTCTGACCACAATGAGGCAACCAGGTTTCTTGGCCGCCAACTGCAGCGCGGGCGGATGCCTCTTGTGGGCAGTCACCGAACTTAAAGCGACGATGACAGTACCGGTCAATACGTCGACGGGAGCTCTCCATGGCATACAAACATATTTCAAGTCACTTCGACGCTGAACTGCAGCACCTGTCGTCCAAATTTCTCGAGATGGGGGGCATCGTTGAGTCGCAATTGAATGATGCGATCGCGGCGCTGAACCACTTTGACTTGGAATTGATCGAGAAGGTCATTGCCACAGAGCATCGTCTCAATGAGATGGAAGTTGAGATCGACGCCGAGTGCTGCAATGTGATCGCGCGACGCCAACCCGCAGCGTCCGACCTGCGTCTGCTGGTGGCGATCTCGAAGGGCATCACCAATCTCGAGCGCGCCGGCGACGAGGCGCGTAAGGTCGCGAAACGGACCCTGCGTATCACCCAAGAGGGAGCCGGCATGAAGATCAACATCGCGGAAATACTGTTGTCCGGTCAGTTGGCAGCGGCCATCCTGCGCCATGCCCTCGATGCATTCGCGCGACTCGACACTAGTGCCGCAGCACAAATCTTGCGTGAAGACGATGCGATCGATGACCAGTACCGCGGATTCATGCGCAAGTTGGTCACGTACATGGCTGAGGATCCTAGTGTCGTCACCGCCGCGCTCGACTACCTGGCCATCGCATCGGCCATCGAACGGATTGGTGACCATGCGACGAATTTGGCGGAACTCGTCATCTACATCGTCAAGGGAACGGACGTCCGGCATTTGCCCCGCGAGCTGATCGAGCGAGAAGCCCTGCGCAAATGAAGGGCTGACAACGCGGCGAGCTGCTGAGCGTTCCGCGACGGCCAGGCATGGCGCACGGTGGCCACGCGAAGGGAATGGCAGTTCACCAGCGTGGAACAGACGTGTGAATGTCTGGGCAACGGTGCGAGCGGATGACTCTTCGTGGCCGGTTGCTCCCGCTCGCCATCAGCAACAACCGGCCGGATGACTACGAATCCAGTGAAACGGCTCAATGTCCATGGTCGCGCTGTGGCCAGCCGTTCCAGCACACGAAAAAGGGGGTATTAGAGGGGGTATGAGTCGCCAATACTGCGAAGCAATTCCTTATTAATCAGTAATTTATGATCAGAAATGTCAATGCAACTTCCACATGACGATATGTCTGATCACTTCGTTCGCTCCAGTTCGTGGTGGTTCGGCGATTCGCCTGGAACCCTTGCCAGTCGGGCATCAACTGCCCTTTTCATCGTTCGCTTACGGTCGTCGGAAATCGCGGCGAGCGTAGCAAAAAGCGGGTATCAAAGCGGGTTCGATTTCGAACATCCAACGACGATACCCGTCTTTTTTACCGTGCCACTCACCGACGTCAAGATCCGACAAGCGAAAGCAGGCAACAAGCCTACCAAACTTACCGGCGCCAATGCGCTGTATCTCGAGGTGCGCCCCATCAGGCTCGAAGCGATCGTTCTCCAGGAAATGGTAAATTCATACGAAAACCATACCTACGAGAGAATATATATGGCCCGAGCCATGATCTGCGTCGGCGACACTACGACGCACGGGGGCCGCGTGCTGGAGGGCACCGCGACCGCCACCATTGACGGGAAACCCATCGCCGGCGTCGGACACAAAGTCCTTTGCCCGCAATGCAAAGGCATCTTTCCGATCCTGCCCGCCACTGGCCGGCGATACCCGCACCACTTCGGCGGACGAGAAACCGCCATCGAAGGCATGAAGACCGCTTGCGGGGCGACGCTGATCGCCTCGCAATCGTCCGCGACACTCGACGACGTCGGAGCCGGTGAAGCGACGACGGCCGCTGCAGTCGCCAACGCTGCAACAGCGCTGGCCCCTTCGCCTACGCTCTGCCTCGAATGCCTGAAGTCCGCGGCCGAAAATGCTGCAACGATGATCGCGCGCGGGTAGAACCATGACCGGCAATTCGATCGAAGCGTTCTACTTCACGCGGCAACAGCAGTTGACCATGCAGGTGCACTTGTACGCCCTGGTCGACGGTCTCCTGTTCGCGGATGCGGCCGACGGATCCCCGCCTCAGCGATCGCAAGCGGCCGTGGCGCTGTTCGACGGCACACCGGACGCATCACTCGCCGATGCAGGCCCGTGGCTCCTCGACTACGAGCGCGCGGGCGGCAACGTACGACGTTCGCTCTCCGCGATGGCCGGTGGCCCGACAGGCGTGTCATGGCTGATCAGCGCCTATCCAATCGATTCACTGGCCGACGAGCTGCGCCGTCGACTCGACGTGCGCCTGCCGGACGGCCGTACAGCCCTCCTCCGCTTCTACGATGCCCGCATCATGGCCGACATGGCATCGCTGATGGAATTGACGCAGCGTATGCAGTTCTTCGTCCCGACATTCAACTGGCTCGTCGAAGTGAACGGAAAACCGAAGGGAGTGCACCCGCATGCTTGAGCTGACAAGCGAACAGGTCGCTGGCCTCGCCGAGATCGATGCACGCGGATATGTCGAGCGCGTTCGGCTGGACCTCGTCAAAGCGGCCCCGAAGCTGGCCGACGACGGCACGCTATCCACGCGCCTCTGGAATGCGTACATCGCTGCTCGACAGCTTGGCATCCAGTCCGATGAAAATGTCGCCGCGTTTCTGCGGATCGAGGCATACGCGCCAAAGTTTTACGAGAAACCCGCGACGCGCGCGTGGCTGACTCGACCAGGACGCTCAGCCGACGAACGTTTTCACGATTACCTTCGCGTCATCAAATGGCGCATCGAACATCAAAATGTCCAGGGAGGGGCTGAGCATGGCGGGATTGGTGGTGCCGGCAATCGAAGCGGCGATAGTGGAACTCGGACCAGTCTTGGCGCGCGCTGGCGTCGCCTTATTGGGTGGGGCGGCAGTCGCGGGAACGGGGAGCCTGTCGGGTGACACCCCAAAGGACGAAAGCAAGGCAAAGCCGGACGTCCGGGCGATTCCGCGCACCAGCGAGAGCTGCAAGAAGTGCCCGCCTGAGACGGGGAGCATGCAGCGCCGCAACTGGAGCATGAGTGACAACTCCCGAGAGTATCAAGGGCGAATTACCGGGTTCCCCTATAGCGTTGAAGAGGCCTGGAGCATGGAGTGGGTCTGGCAGCGCGACTTCGACGGCTTTCGACCAGAAAGCTGTTTGTTGATAGAAGCAAAGGGAAAGTACGATCAGTTCTTGAAGAAGGACGATGTACCGTACACCAAGGCCTTTGATGACATGGAGGAGCAGGCTGGAGCTCAAGCTGCGGTTGTAGACGATCATCCTCCGGCGAGGTTGAAATGGTATTTTCAGACGGAGCGGACTTGGAAGTACATGAGAACGCCGCTTGCCCGTCTTAGCGTTGAATCAGAATGGGTGCCCTGACAAACATGGAAATAGTTGCGCAATTTCGTAGCC
>Ga0157367_1000775_pt1 | contig 14673 bp, 9 predicted proteins | sample AttbisABBM2_FD_113142 | JGI IMG/M metagenome (GOLD analysis project Ga0157367, IMG submission 113142) | Fungus gardens microbial communities from leaf cutter ant in Botucatu, State of São Paulo, Brazil - Atta bisphaerica ABBM2 | ecosystem: Host-associated > Fungi > Mycelium > Unclassified ...
ATAGAAATTGCTTTGTTTGCATAGAAATCTACATGGCCTTCTGAAAGTAAGTTTATAATTGAAGATGAACCCAAGATATTTCTATGTTTCTTTGGGGAGTAAGATGGGTTCCCCAAGAGAGGATAAGTCAAGAGGAGGAGGATTGAATGCTCCATGAGATCTAGAAAAATGAAAGATGTCAGTTTTTCCATGTTCTACAACAAGACTGTATTCCATAAGTAAAGACAAAATAATGTTGTAGTAACAAAAAAGATTAGCATTAGAATGTGAAATAGATTTGTTTTGAGAAATAAAAAGACCATCATCCACAAAGGAAATAATGAAAATGGGAATTTTTAGGATTTTTAAACAATTTTCAAGAGAAAAAAAAACAAGAAATAAGTAGAGAGCAGAAAGGATAGGAGAAAGAGCAGATTCTTGTCTGACACCAATGTTGACATTAAAAAAAGGAGAAATAAATTTGTTCCAAAGGTATTTTGTTTTTCTGCCTACTAGATAATTCTTGAAAAACATTGAAATTTTATGATCAAGTTCTACCTTGTTCAAGATGAGGGGGAGAAGTTGGTGATTCAGAGAGGGGAAAAATTGCACTATGTCAAATGCTAGAGTACTCATGGTAAGGTTTTTAACCCATCCTGAACAAATAATATGAGTAAGCATGATCTCTGTATCCATAGTAGATCTTAATTTTAGACCTCTGAGTTGACTAGGATGAATAAAACTATTGGAAATCATATAGAATTGGAGACATTCTCCAATCATCTTTTCAAAAAGTTTTCCAATAGTATTGAGAAGAACAATTGGTTGATATGATTTGGGAGAGTCGAATGTTGCCTTATTAGGTTTGGAGATAACAACCATTGTAGAAGTTTTGAAGTGAGGTAGCCAATGTCCCAACTCTATACAGATATTAGTGATGTCAGTGAATTTGCAAATACAATTATTGTTTCTGATGATAGACTTGATATGACTCCATGTTAATTTGTCTGGACCTAGCACAGACAAATTGTTGTATTTTTTGATCACATTAATAAGTTCATTTTTAGAAAATGCATTTCACTCAGCTGTAGATTTGTCTGGAATTTCATCAAGAAAATGGATATTAACTTCTCTTTCTTGAGTAAAGTTGAAAGATTTATAAAGAGTGTTCCAAAGGTCTTCAAGTTCAATACATGGGCATTCTTCATATTGAATGGCTTCAACCACAGGGAGTTTGTGTTTCTTGACCCAATTCATAAGCTCTTATGGGCTATATTTCTTATTCACGATTTCATCTATCTTTTCATTGAAGAAGAAACACTTTGCTTTCTTAACTATACTTTTGAAGTCTTTCTAATTTTCTAGACTATGAGATTGTTGATATTTGTATAGTGTGTGATAACAATCTTTATTCCACCAAGCTTTGGAGTGTCTTCAATATTGGTCACTAAGAGTTGAACTACCTCTTCCAATGATTCAACATTCTGAATATATGAAGTATTTAAGTTTTTGATGAATTAAATGAGGTCTTCAATAAATCAGTTTTCTTCATCATTTCCTTTGATTAGTAAATGTCATTTGGTTGGAATATCTTCATCTCTGATAGGAATATCAACAGTGATCAGGGCATGATTAGACAAAAGTCTCCAATCCAGATGGATATGATGTTGATTGAATTCTGTAGAAGAAGGTCAAGTGAAAATGAGATCTAAGACTGAGTTTGAATTTTGATCATTGTCTGAAAACCTAGTAGGAAAATTTTCAATAGATTTAGATAAAGCAAGAGAAAAAGAGTTTGCTATATCAAAAAGCATATCACTGTAAACAAAATGAAATGGAAAGTTCAAATCCCAAAGACTGTCTCTAATGTTAAAATCTCCAGTTATAATGATTACGTTGTTAATATTGGTCTCAGTATCCTTAAAATACTTCAAGGCCAACTGAGATAAATCTAAATAAACATTGATTAGAAAAAAGATAAATCCTTGATTGAAGAAAGAGATACATGAGACATCTTTGTGATTGAAAATGTCATTTTGCAAAGAAAAACAAAGACAAGAAATGTGAATGTTAATATAAGTCAAGACTTTTGGGGAATCCAACTAATTTACTGGAGATCTGGCAAAAGTAAGCCAATTTGGATGATGAGGGACTCCAACTAGTTCTTTTCCTTCACAACTAGTGGAGCTCAGAATTGTACAAATGGTCAACCACGGAGGTTCTTGAATGAAAACAATGTCGAAAGACAATTGATTCTCTAGAATAGTATTGACAATTAGAGAATTTTTTCAAACATTTTGAGAAAAAATCTTTAAAATGTCATAAATCATTGTGAGATCTCATTCATGATAAAACAAATTGATTTTGTCCTATTTTCATGGATCTTAATATACTTTTTGTTGTGCTATTCATGATTGAACCTGTGTTTCCAAAACAGACATAGATTGGAGTCTGCCTGGTGATTGCCTTGACAATTGGAACACTTGAATGTGTGTGGACATGGTTTGTCTTTTTTAGTTTTAAGGTACAGTGGGTTTGTTTTTTTGTTGGCTTTGTAGTACCAACCAAATTGACAATGATTTTCTGATTTATGTAGGCTGTTATATTTGATGTATTTGGATCCTTGAATTCTACAAGAAAACATGGCATGTCCCCATTTCCAACAATTTTTACATTGTGGAATGCTGGGATTCATGTTAGCTTCTCTTATGGTGGCAATATATCTTCCTACATTGAAACATTGATTAATCAAACTCTTGGCTTTGCTCCTACTTTGGACATCCCAAATGTCAATCCAAATGATTGACATATCTGACTTCAGCGAGACTTTGATGACTTGTGGTTTTGAAGTGAGTACAATGTTGTTGAAAATCTGATTTTGTTTGATGATGTTCTCAATATCACTAGAAGTGAGATGGTCCTGAGAATTGTCATGAGGGAAATATGGAATGCCTATTATTTTAAGATAGGACTTGTATTGTGGGAGTCAAGAAACTTCCACATGTAGAAAATTAATATCATCTGTATTTTTGACATAATGTTCAATGATTTGCAAGTCCAATTGCAAAGCCACCTTGTTAGTAACTACCATGATTCCTAAAGGATCTGATCAAATGAAGTCCACTGGAACTTCAGATTTCACATTTCTAAGTGACTTATTGATGTTAGCGACATGAAGAGAGCTATTCTTTATGAATTTCATGATATTTTCACTGCTCATTGAGATGATGATGTGTTTTCTTGATGGACCTTTAGTAGTCATTTGAATACGTGGTTTTGTCTTAGGAGTGCCCTTGACAATGTTGTTGATCTGGTCTATTTTCTTTGCTCTAAGAGATGGAAAAGTCTCTTTGATTTTGATAACGTCAGATGTGCTAACATCTTGTTTTGAAGTCTAAGCATAAGTTTTTTGAGGCTGTTTAGAGACTTTGGCCAGTTTGATATTTTTGAAGTATTTAGAGATTTGGTTAACCTCCTTCTGTGATTTGGTGGGAATAGGGGGGAATCTTCTCTATACTCGCCAGGGTCAGTTTGTTGGTGGCTTTGTTGCTCTTATTGGGTACAAATGGTATTTTCAGAGTGAATTTTGCTGAGATTTTCTTTCTAAGAGTGTTTGAATATTTGTCAGCATAGAGTGAATCCCATTTAGCCTGATAGATGAAAGATATGAAATTCCAAATAGCTTCATCAATACCATGAAAATCCTCAAGATCATTTGACTTTGAGGAATTGACCTGTTTGTTAGAGATATACTTAGCTATGAAGTTGAGGGAGTCCTTGATATTCTTAGAGTCTGATACTAAATGTTCCATTGAACCATGAAGTGAAATAGGATGGAAGTTTCCATCCCAAAGTTCAGGTTCCATAGGAGCATTTGGGTCATATGGAAGATTGATGTTGATGACCATGTCTTCAACATAAGGAGAACCCAAGGCAGGATGCACAGTTTGACCATGAGATAGGCTCAAGATAGGGCATTCAATCAGAACACATTTGTTTAGTGTGTTGTTGGAGAGGTCAGCTGCCTTACTGACATGAATTGCTTGCTCTTGATGAGTCTCATAGAACAACCCAGGGCTGTCATTGTCCATTTCGATGTCTTCATTTAGGCTATTGTTGCGCTCCATTCTTTCATGGTAAGCAACTGAAGACTTGGTTGAGGACATTGAAGATGCCCTAGAAAGTTGTGGTTGAAGAGAAACAGTTCTACCTTGCACCTCATTGTAATTATCAGGAATTTTCCCTGATAGAATGTCCTGTATATGTTGAAGGAAATACAGTTGGTAAATTGAGTGGTTGATGAGAATGCATAATTGTTGAAGAAGAAAAGAATTTATTCCCCAAGTCTCTTACGGGCGCTACCATACAAGATGGTGGTACAAGAGAAAGAACGGGATGTTGATCAATGTTCTTGCCTTTCAAGCTTCGCTGTTCGATGAAAATAGCAATCCTGTGGAGCGTTATTATCATTCTCTGTCCTAATTTTCCAATCTAGTCTCCTACTCAATCCATCTGCCTTCCTCATCTCTGTTTGCCTGCTAAAAATGATCTATTCCAAATAAGGAGATAGAAGCAAAGTTAGGTCGGCCAGAGCATCCACACTGACTGAGGGAAGTGTGTTAGGTGCTGCCTCCGGGTCGACTGTGGGGAGCGAGTTGGTGTTTGCCGCAGGAAACATGGTTTCCTTGGGCTAAAGCGTTTGTTGACCCCTGCGAGGGAATGGGAACTGTGGTGGCATTCTGTGCCTTGTCGTTTTGAGATTCATCAAGCGAGTCCTCAACTTCCATTTGGTTGGTCCATGACTGGGCTTCCATTCTTTCTGTGTAATCGACTGATGACTTTGAGAGGGAAGACTCTCATTAGAAACACTTCGGCCAGTTGCTATAGAACTAGCTCGCGAGGCAGGTCATCCTCTTGTGTTTTCACTGGAGACCACGTTAGCGGGGTACTGACAGTTGTAATTTTGGTTGCTAGTAATGTTTGGAGATTTATCAAGAGTAGTTACGTGTGTATTCCGTTAGGCGCTACCATACAAGATGGTGGTACAAGGGAGAGAAGCGGCGCGTCACTTAGTCCTAGCTTTGATGTTCGAAAAAAAAGAGAAAAAATGAAATATTATGGACCAAGTTAATTAATATTACAACTTCCTACGGTCATTTTCCATTTTCCATTTGCATAAGATACTCACAGAACTCTGAGAATCAAGTCCTGGGTTTGGACGTCTTTCTAGTCATGGAAAAGAGGTATTCATAATTTAATTGATAATCTGAAAAGAATTTGTACGCATAATAATACAAAATACTGCCCAAAAAGCACACAATCAAATGGGTTTCGGAACCCATCATAATTTCACAAGTGAATTCTCTCCTCCGACAAAAAAGACAAAAAAGTATCGGAAAACGAAATGTAGATAGTGTGGTAGGCTAGTAGTCCATCAGTCAATGTCCGGGGGTCAAAAGGGATATATTTCACTCATGCAATTACGCATGGTTGCTGCATCAGGCTGTTGTCAGCACTGGGTTCCACATTGTTCTTGGGGATAGTTTCAGCAGGATCTTCATTTCTCGAGTACGACAAGATATAAGTGAACAATGAAAAATTGTCCATGATGTAGTTCGTGATAAACCAGAGAGATGGTTTAGCTGGACTGGAGAGTAAAGACGAAGATCCTGAGGGATGAAGCACCCTTCTGTGCCCTCTTATAGTGAGGGGCTCGAGACAATAACACTGTTGATATTTTTGGCACAATAGGATGACCTGGCACAATAGGGGTCATCTTTCCCACCACCTGCATTTCAGAAAGGCACTCGCCATTCTCATCGCACTCCGGCAAAAGGCCCAGATCAAAGACGAAGAGATCTTTTGCAACCTCCCCAATGAGAAAAATCAACCCGAGAGCAATCCTACACAAATCCTCTTAAGTTACGAGGACCCGACCCAATCGTCCCCAAGGACCCGTCCAAGTCCTGCACCAGGATTTGTCCTCATGATGCGGGTAACATTGAGAATAACCTGGACCCATTCGAACGGCTGTGCACATATGGATCAGATGCCCAACATGTCTTGGGAAATTCGGAGATACACGCGAATTGCCAAAGCGCTCGCCATGGAGCAAAGAAACCCACTGGCCAAGGATTCAGGAAGTAGTTGAGTCATGTAAATCCAGTCTCCTAGTTCGATCGACTCTACCTTACCGGTAGACAACGTGGTCCAGGAGGTAAGAGCCCTGGGCATTGCAAATGCAAATGAAAATGCAGAGACGACCCGACGGGCCATGACTTACTCGATGACTGAGTACCATACCTAAAATTCTCCAGACAGTGCTCACCTTGTCCCGTAAATGCAGCTGAACGGCAACAAAAAGTGCCACACAGTCTTATCACAAGCATATACATATACACAATACTGATATTCTTCTCTCACAAGAACCTTCAGTGGGGCCGAATAAGTACATCAGAGAGGGCCAATGGGACACACATTGTAGGTCTCCCTCTTACCCTGCACCTCCAACTCAGATGACCTTGAACTACAGGTCATGATATACTGACAGCGCTGGGCTGGACTGGAACTAGAACTAGAGATTGCCCTATGCTCTGACCTAGGTCACGACAGGATTTCCAGATCATCGATGTAATGTATCCTGGCCAGTGGTCTGCAACAATATGTGCCATGACCCAGCACATCAGAACAACTATCTACTTCAACGATGAAACCTCCCCAATGACAGGCTACTGGCACTTACAGGGGACTGGAATATGCACCACTCTCTGCGGATCAATGATGCTAACTGCTAGACACAGAATCTTATGGATTGGCTTATCGTACAGGATCTCTCACTGGTCAACACTCCTGTTGAAGCGGCCTTCTGAAAGTATAAGGATTCAGCCACTTGAGATACGTGCTCAAACTAGATTATATTGTACCTGAAAGGATAAGAACTGTAATACAATAAGCAAAATATAATATAATAATAAGAAAGAAATATCCACTATGACTAAGCTTGCTTGAAAGATCTTACTTAAAAGGTCTATTGAACCAACAACACCAACAATACCAGGCATTCCCTGACCTCAAACTATCATGTAGTCTAATTTTTTCCACACTTGTGAGATAGAAGAAAGATCAGTTCTAAATCCAATGACATTAATTGTATAAATAATCCTGAGAGCTCCTAGATACAAACTATTTCTTTTCTTTTTATTTAATCACTCAAGTGTCCATGGAAGATCACATGACTTTGTTCACATAATAAAACACATAGTTTAACATCACTAAGACATATGACAAGGCACATAATCATGGTCACATGATATATAAGATAGTAGAAAGTTTAGATAAATAGTTGTATTATAGACTTTAGAGTAAGAATAAAAGTATATATAGACCAAGTGTTAAATATATAAGCAGTAGCCAAATCTACTAGAAATTCTTGTTAAGTTCTTTTGCAATCACTTACAAGAAGCTTGTCTAATATCCAAGGTCATTACAACTAGTAATTGCTATAACAGTATTTTATTTTATTTCCTTTTTTCTTTATAGTTTAGTTTTCTCTGTTTTTTTTTCAAAGTTAGATCTTACTATCACTATTATATAGTCAAATGATAGTAAAAAGATCTTAGTTATAGCTTTAGAGTAGATTAGAATAAATATACACATAAAGCAGGCTAAATTGTAGTAGAAACTCTATTAAGTTCTTTCATATACTCAATATGTAAGTAATATTTTTGATTCTTATATTAGAATAGTTATAGTATTAGTAATTTCTCATTCTAATATTTTATTTTACTTACTTTCTACTCATCTACAAAACTGCTGGTCATAAGTGTTTTATAGTCAGACTTAAGATATAAATAGTTAGCTACTAAAAGACCAATTATAAATATTAAGAACAAAATCTAAGCTTTTTGTTATAGAATGCTTTTTTAATTTAATTTAATTTTCTCTTTTACTTTTCTTTTAATTATTTATTTATACTAAGTATCTGTAGGAGAGGTCACATGACTATGGTTACATAATATAAAATAACAGAAATTTCTAGTAAATTATTACATTATAAACTTTAGAGTAAGTATAGAAGTATTATATATAAACTAAGTACAAAGTGTATAAGTAGTAGACCAATTAAAAACTAAGAGTCAACAAAAGAACCTTATATTAGGTTAATATAAGAGAACTTGATGAAGTTCTAGTTACAAACTAATCTATCTTATATACTGCAAACTATAGTCTGTACATACTCTATAACTAACCTGTCCTAATTTTTATATACTTTCTATAAGATGTATATGCTAATACTATATTATATAATGTTATTTATTCTAAAACCTTTTAGAATCTTCTCTTATATAATATCATATGATTATGTGACCAACTTGTGACAGCTATCACATTTTGTCATAATATAATATTATGTTATAACCTCAACTCTTAGTCTAAAATATGAAAATAAATAAAATTAAAATTAAGAAGAAAGAAAGAAAAACAAAGTCTACTATTTTTAATTCTGACAATAGGGTTATGTATTATACTTTTTTCTCTATATCAATCTTATACTGATGTTTCTCTTGTAAATAGTACATTCAAATTAAGATAGTAGCTAATAAGTGTAAAGAGACTGGAATTTTTGGCACTTAGTTTCCAAATCCTACCACAATATTATGACTTTAGACTTGGCTCAGGTTGCAACTTAGGCAAATATTTGAGTAAAAAAGTAGAAATGAGTCAATTGATAAAGCATAAGAATACAAGACTATATCTACAACTATATATATCTATTTACCATGAGATAAACATATGGTGTACACACATAAAGTGACATCAGACTACATGAGGTAGAAATAAGGAAACAACATCTACTATATGAGGCACTGACTGAGACTAACTATGGCACTGTTATAACCTTAGAACCTTAGAGTGGGTTTAAAGGTCAAACTCTTGTATTAGAGAAGATACAAGAGAACTCAATAGAGAGCCTTTTACAAAATAGTCTACCTTATATACTTGTACAGATGGTCCATGCTAGCTACTGTGCACCCTACCCTAAATGACCATGTGTAAAGCATAAGACCAACATGTGATGTCCATGTTGTATAATGTTACTTTATTCCAAAACCTTCTACTCTCTTCTCTTAAGTCCTGTGATCAATATTGTGACCACACCATTAGATGTGACTGGTGTGACAGTGTGACCAATCACTTCTAACCCTGACCCCAGAGTTCTAAAAATAGAAAAATGTAAAATAATTAAAAGAAAATAAAAATAATAAAATAAAATAAAATAAAATGAAGTCTATTATTTCATACTCTTACAGGCACAGCCAATCATTAAGTCATAAGAATCAAGCCCTGAACTATATGAACTATGCTGAAAACATAAGGAGACAATCATAATACACAAAGCCTATAGAGTTTGGTTTAAACACTACTAATATTTATTATCAAGCTTATAAAAACACCTCTACTATTTTCACTTCCAAACTCTATCAAATACTGACATTTATATAATCAGTATCTTGTACCTTCTACCATCATTTGATAAGCCCCTACCATTTCTGGCTAATATTCTAGATGTTTTCATTAGAGTTTCTAACTATCTAGTATAATTATTCTAGAGTTAGGTTAGCAATATTCTGTCTACTAGAATTATCTGATTAGTATGAAATACTAGAGTATTTAAAGTAGTTGTTTCCTTCTGGAAACCTTATTCTGTTCTCTTAGATTCTTTCTGGAAGTAAGTTATATACTGTTACAAATCTCATTCAGCTTGTATCTTTATAACCAGTGAACCAATTTTTATAAACTAAGTTGCACTAGTAAGCTCCAAATGAGTGCTATCCACATATATATAGGATGTACAAAAGTAATAACAAACAACTGAGATATCAGGCCATCAGTAACTGTAAAAGTTTTATTGGCTATTATCTCATAAATGCCTAGACAGATTCACACAATTAAACTTGTGTTAGAAAGTACTCATCAAACTATTTCTGATGATATAGAATATATTTCATAGCAATAAGTATTTATAGAGATACAAGCATATCAATGTAGTGATATAATTAGTTATCTTCTAAAATTAGCCTAACATCTACTATAACAGATAATAGCTCTATCAGATACAAGTATTGATTATATGATAAAAACAGCTTGTATACAGACCATCATTCTTATATATATATCTTTGTATCTAAAGATTAGACCTCAGACTTAAGAATATTATTTATTTCTTATCAATTACTATTTATTATCATCATTGACACCTGTATTGATCTTCATTATTATTGTTATCATTATTGAACTTCTGAATCACTTCTAAACCTCTGAAAGTATACCTAAGATTTAAACATCATGAATAAATGAGTAGTTTATTTTGTAATAATAACTCTGCAGACTTCACCTAGTTGTCCTAATGGTAGAACAGGATTCTTCTATCCTTAATACATGTAAATTTGGCTCTTTTCTCATTTTAGTAGAAGATTCTAAGAACACAGCTCAAACTCTACAGATTTCTAACAAGTATAAAGAAAAGCTAGATGATTGTTTCTACATGACATAGTTGTGTCCTAAACCTTTAGATCTTAACTTCTACATGACAACTACTTCTTTTCAACATCTCTCCAAGACCAGATCAAAAACAATGCCTTTGTTATCCTTTTATATATTCAATGGTTTGAGTTAGTCTTTACAAGGGAAGATTCTGATATCCTTCTGAATTATCACAAGTAGAACCATGCTATTAAACACTAAGCCCAAGATATCCAAAGTATAATTTTTGTTTTCTATGAAATAGTCAGAGCTAGATATATTCATTACCAAAAATCTCTGTACTGATTAAATATGCTCTTCTAAGTCCTTTATAGCAGCACTGATCTTTTTATCAAGCAAAAGAATAGCTCTCTTCTATTAGTATAAAGCTATAAAACTCTCAACATAATGATCATTAAGAAAAAGTATTTACTTCCATTAATCTCTGAATTAATTACTAAACTCCAAGAGACCTACTACTTCACCAAGCTTAATATCTGTTGGAGTTCAACAATATATCATATTCTAATCTGGTCACATCTATTCTAACCTATAGATAATGCCTTTTTCTTATCTGCACTTCCTAATATCTTCTAGTGCAGATCACAACCTCCATACTATCAAGATCATTGATGGTGGACTTCATTTTTTATTTTCTCTTTTCACTTTATTTTATTTTTCTTCTTTTTCTTTTCTTTTCTATTTTTAGAACAACTCGGGTTAGGGTTTATCAGTCATGCTGTCACATCAGTCACAAGTTGATGGCGTAGTCACAAGACTGATCACAGGACTTGAGAGAATGGAGTAGAAGGTTCTAGAATAAAGTAATGTCATACAACATGGACAATACATGTTGGCCTCATATTATACACATGGTCATTTAGGGTAGGATGCACAGTAGTGAGCATAGACTATAAGTAGTAGTATATAAGGTAGACTACTTTGTACTAGGAACTCTATTGAGTTCTTTTGTGTTACTTAATACAAGAGTGGTCTTATCACTTAACACTTTGAGCTTTAAATCATAATACATACCATCTTGGATATCCTTGCCAGATCCTCATCAACCCCATAGGTCTCTATCCCAAATATTCAAGGATTACCAGAACTAGAGTAACTCACTTAGCAGTCTTTATTTCTAGATAACTACTCTAGGACACATACTTAGTATATAAGCTAGTAAATACACTATAAAAGTCTTATCCTGAAAATTGACTAAAACTATTACCAACTTCTGGTGTTAGTGATAACATACCTCCCATCTTCTGGTGGACTTGTTTTCCAACAACATCTTAAGAACCTCTTCCAAAATATGTGACCAGTACAACTAGTAGAAGTATAGCATACAAGCTGAAGCCAAAGGTTGTTCCAACTTCTACATTCCACATACATGAATAACACAAGTTTCTCAATTGAACTTCTAAGAGAATCATTATCAGATTTCTGATAACAAGATATAAGTCACATCTAATATAATATTTGTATTAAGTCTAGTGATAAGTAGAAGGTTACTTTTTATACAAACTGTAGACTTTTCAAACTCTTATGATATTCTTTGTCATAATGAACAGCCTAGCTATATTCCAGACTATAATGAATGATATTTTTAAAGATCTCATAACAGAAGAGATTATAATAGTATATTTGGATGACATTCTGATCTTTACTTAAACATTGGAGAAATATCATAGAGCAGTTTGTAGAGTTATGAAAGTCTTAGCTAAGCATAAGCTGCTTCTTCATCTTGAAAAATATAAATTAGATAGATAGCAGATTAAGTATCTCAGTCTTGTTATTTTGTCATATACTAAGTTCATTCATTTCAAAGACCATTCTTCATAACAGTGATGTCTTCTTCAATCTCCAACAAAAGCCTGTTGTTATATATCACATCCTGTTCTAATCACATCTGTCCCAACTCACAGATAACTTTTTCTCTCTCATCTGCACTTCCCAACCTTTTCTGGTATAAATATGTGATTACATATCTCTATTCTACCTCAGATATCCTTACTAGACTCTCACTAACTTTATGAATCTCCATTCCCTAATATCCAAGAATTACTAAAAATCAAGGTAACTTACTTAATAGTCTTCATTCTAAATAACTACTCTAAGTAGCATACCTAGTATATAATCTGGTAGTTTATACTGTATTAGTTATTTTGAAAATTAACTAAAACTAAAACTCTCTTCCAGTGTTGGCAACAACACATCTCATCACTCTCTAGTAGTTTCTACCTACTAAGTTCCCCAAGTACTGTTCTAAAATATATGACTAGTGCAGGTAGTAAAGACACAGCATATAAGCTGAAGCCAAAGGTTATTCTGACCTGTCTTCTGTATTCTCAGATAACATGCTGATTAATATATTTGGACTTCTGAGATGTCTAACAAATCTTAGATAATGAAGTGTGAACTATGTCTAATAAATTAAAGCTAAAATATTAATAGTGAAAACAAATTTTTGTAGATTTTGAATAAATTTATTATTAGATATATACATTATATGACATTATCTTTTCAGAACCTTTTACACTCTTTTCTGGAATCTTGTGACTTGTGACCATTACTATAACTGTGTCATCTGATGTGACTGATGTGTGACAGTGTGATCATGACATCACTCTATCCCTAACCCTAAACTGAAAAATGCTTTTTTGCAAGAAAATATTTTCTCATTAGATTTTTAAGTACTTAAGACTTATTTAAGAACTTTAGTAAAAAGGCTTGATACTCTTATGTAATATCTCAGTCTCTCTTGAGTAGAAACTCACTTGAAAAATAGTGTAGTAGCCATTAATCAAACTAGATCTTTAGAGATAAGAAATGCTATTATACCAATAAAAGACTAGCTATGAAGTATGGGCATTCACAAGCACAATCTATATAGCTACAAATGTTTGGATAGTTGGATAAGACAGAAATATGCTAGATTAAAAGCAAAAGGAGTTTAGAATGGATTTTCAAGTAGAAGCAACTAGTAGAAATAACTAAGAAGGAATGGAATTGGTACTTGTGAGTAGAGAATGATTATTAGACTGATGTCAGGTTGCAGATGAAGAGAGGCCTATATGCTCATAAGATCTCAGAAATCTTTCTTATAGTTTTGGTCTTTATTTTCTATATTCATTTTCTACATTTTTAGACTAATATATAAGCTATGAGTAAAGAGAAGTAAGAAAGAGAACTTCTATCTGAATTTTCCACTCATGAGCAGTTTAATTGCTATTTTATTGAGTGAGCATCATTAGTACCTTCTATTACTTTTGGGCAAGTTTTGAGGAGTTTTAACAGCTTGGAAAAGACTGATAGGATGAGTATCAGTTGGTATCTTCAGTCATAATATTTGACTTGAGGGGTGCCTTCAGGGTGTAATACCTGGGAATAATATAGTTGTTGGAGGCTTTCAAGGAGCTTTGCCATTTATTTACTAGATTTTCCAATGGACCTTGTTACACAGTGTAAGGTTCATTGTTTAGGAGTGTGTTAGTAAGGGAAAGTGTTTTTAAGCAGATTTTACTTGTATATTCCTTTTAATATCCTTTCTAACTCTATCCTTTTATATTTACAAGAGCCCTTTATGTGTTCTATTATTCTTTTATATTATTTTTTTGACTTATTTTTCCAATTTCTAACATTGATATCATTCTCTTTGAATTCCTTAATATACAGTTAAGGGCTAGTTACATAGTTCTTGTTACATTCTAATATAACCTCTTTTCTACTTGATTTCTGTCACTGTCTTACATAGCAATGTTGTATTTAACTCTGAACTCTTTAAGAACTTGGTCTTGCATGACAAAGATACTACTATTAAACTTGGTCTTCTATGGTAGAGTTCTATCAACCTCTTTCAGTGTCTCAATACTGAAACCTCCGCTCAGAGCTGTACTCTGAAACCCTAAGTATCTCCTATTATTCTTACTTGTATATATGACTAGTAGTTACACTGTAATCCACTAGTCTAATAATTAATTATTCAAGTTGAACTCAATCTCTGGTGTTCTATAATAATATACTACATCAGTACTCATTTCTGTTATGAATCAATGCTCAAAGGGTTAAGCAAGGAAGCAACTCTTGTATTGAGTAACACAAGAGAACTCGATAGAGATCCCTTTACAAAGTAGTCTACCTTATATACTACTACCCATGGTCCGTGCTAGC
>Ga0157367_1000784_pt1 | contig 14603 bp, 23 predicted proteins | sample AttbisABBM2_FD_113142 | JGI IMG/M metagenome (GOLD analysis project Ga0157367, IMG submission 113142) | Fungus gardens microbial communities from leaf cutter ant in Botucatu, State of São Paulo, Brazil - Atta bisphaerica ABBM2 | ecosystem: Host-associated > Fungi > Mycelium > Unclassified ...
ATAGAGAACTCTTCTACAAACTAGTCTACCTTATATAGTCCTACAGATGGTCTGTGCTAACTACTGTGCACCCTACCCTAAACAACCATGTGTAGTCCATGAGGCCAACATGTGGTATCCATGTTGTATAACGTCATCTGTTTTCAAATCTTCTACTGAATTCTCCCAAGTCTTGTGATTTGTCTTGTGACTATGCCATCAGGTTGTGACTGATTTGACGACGTGACAGATCCACCCTAACCCTAGTTGTTCTAAAAATAGAAAATAGAACAATAAAACAGAATAAAAAATAAAATGAAAAGTAAAATAGAGAAAAACTAAGTCCACTGTTTGTAAACTTGACACATTGAAGAAAACTCTTCATCACACAATTAGTATCACTTCAACAGAAGTGGAACTATTTACAACCAGATACAGGATTAATTAGGCAGTTCAAATACCAAGTTTTTCTTGCATTATTGTTATCACTGATACTCTTCATGTAACTCAAAACATTTTCATTTTGTCCATTCTGTTATGACCTTAAGCTAAAGCTCAGGTTGCACTTAGGCAAAGGTTTGAGAGAAGTTAAGGGATTTATAAGAAGTGGTAAAGCATAAGGATACAGGATAGTATTTACGCTATATATACTGGTCAGAAGTAACACAATGTGTAGTATATGAGGCAAATGTCATGAGAAAACAATAAGGATAAGACAAGGTTGTAGCATCTACTACATGAGGCACTGACTAAGACTACTTGCGGCACAGCTGATCATGTTGTTATACCCTTGGCCCTTCTACATGCTATCTTCAGGAGACATTGATTGTAACACATTCATCTGTATCAACTTCAAGTAATAGCAATATCTGAATACCTCTGAAAGTTCTTTAATAGGTATTCAGACAGTTCCATTGAATTCTAGGATTGTTCTAGTGACAAAGATTGGCACTGACACACTCAAGTGGATAAAGAAGCAAAGAAATTCAATCTTATTACACTTTGTCCTTGCAAAATATCATGGGACCTTAACAGAAAAGAGAAATGTGACAAAATTATCAAAGAATGGCATAACAATTTCAAAACATTGAATCTCAAGGGGAAAAACTTTCTTAATCTGCTGAATAATACTTTTTTAGACATTGAACCTACCTATACAAAAGGAGGTCCTTGGATTGAAAACTTCAGTTTCTCAAACTCACTTTGTGCTTGAGCTACTTGAGCCATAACCAATTATACTCCCATAGGAGAATACTATCTCAGATTTTTCCTAAAAGAAGAGTTCAGTTATCCATGTGGAGACTATCCAATTGAAACAAGATGCCACATTCTCTATGACTGTAGAGGGTTTAACAAGTACTGGAATCTGAGAAGAGATACAATAAGTCAATTTATATCATTCTTGGAATTCAATCTAAATGCTTTCTCCAAAGAAAAAAGTATTACATGAGTTTGTAATTCTATTGCAACTGTATTTTATTATTTTTGTGTCTTTTCTTTTCTTTTCTTTTCTTTTTATTTTTATTTTTTATTTTTACTTAGTCCTATATAATATAGTTACAAAGTAGATACCACAGTCTACTATTGCATTTTATGTAATAAAATTGTTGATTTAAAAGAAAATAGTCAGATTTTTTGTTTTGTTTTGTTTTAAAAACATATGTATATAGTCACATGATAAGTAGTAATAATTAAAAAATATTTTCAAAATATTAGAATAGAATAGAACCAAATATATACTAACTATATAAATATTACAACTTAAGCTCAAGTATCCAAGCAAAAGAGAAATATTATATTATAATTAACATAAGAAAACTCAATAGAGTTCCTACTATAATCTAGTCTACTTTATATACCTACAGACTATAATATGTATATATCTACATCTACTCTACCCTAATATCTATATACTTTCCATAAGACTCGTATACTATAGCCATATTATTAAGATGACTAGTGGGTCCATGGATTTCGTGAGCTCTAGGAAAATCTAAGAAAACAGAGTAAGGTTTCTGAAGGTGACAGATATCCTATATAACTATACTATACATTCTAATCTCCTAAATTAGTTTACTTTATAAGAAATAATGAGAACAGTATAATCAGAGATATTTCTGATGGAAGCATCTAGAATGTGAGCTCCTAGAAAGAAATAAACATTACCATTAGCAACAAATAGGAGAAAATTGGAACAATAAATAGTATTGTACTTGGTAAATTTTAGTAGTAGAGAGTAGCAAAGTTAACTAAATAAATGTAAGAGAACCTACTACCCTGCCAAATTTTAAGTTTATAACACCACCAAAGCCTGTTGTCAACCCTATAGGCCTCTTATTCCTTGAGTCCTCTACTACTACTCTATCACAATACTATAGACCCCTATGTACTCTTTTTTGATCACTAACCCTCTTCTCTCAGTTACTAGCCAATAAACTTCCACCATTCAGCAATATTCAAAGTTACTGCATTGACATTTCTGACTATACAACTTTATTATTTTGTAGTTAGATTACCAAATGTTCTACCTGATGTTCCATCTGATGAGAATAGACTCTTTGGATATTTAAAATAGCTATCACCTCCAGAAAACTCCATTCTATTCTCTTAGGATTTTTCTAGAGTTATAAACTCCACTAAAACTTCATAGACTTTATCTAGTCACTCTAATAATAAACTCCACAGTATATGCAGTTGTTACAAACTTAAGATCTTAAAGTAGGTAAAAAAAAAGAACGTTGTATTAGGATTAATACAAGAGAACTCAATAGAGAACTCTGTACAAGATTGTTTACCTTATATACTAGAAGCCCATAGTCCATGCTCTACTACTTTAGCCTACTTTAAATAACCATGTGTTTATCTTAACATCAACATGTGTTAAACATACTATATAACATTATCCTTCTAGAACCTTCTACCAACTTTCATGTGACCTGTGACCTGTGACCTGTGACATCATGCTAACCCCTAACCCTGATTTCCAAAATAAAATAAACTAAAAGAAAAACAAAAAAAATTGAAAATTGAAAATAAATAAAGTCTACTACCTTTAATTCTAACATTACCCCCCCTTTAAGGTTTTTTCCTCTGGAAAAACTGACTTCTATCTTTTCCAGTTTCTTTCCAACTTTCTCAAATACTTGTCTTCAAACTTTTAATTATTCCACCTATATAACATCTTTACCATATACTTTCCTGGTAATTCCCCTCTCCTAAAGTCTCTTTCTTATATCTTATCCAACTTATCCTATCTTTGTACTTCTGCATTCAGTCTCCCCTTGAACTCAGCTGCTACTTCTTTCACATTTTCTAAGTCTTTCTCCTTCTCTTATATATCATGCTCTACTGTAAACCTCTTCCATCATACCAAATACTTTACAACTTCTCTTACTTTTCTTTTATTCAAGATTTCCTCTACTTCCCATTCTTCTATCCCTTCTACTTCTACCAGTTTTACTTTTTCTACCTTTTATTCTCCCACTTGTTCTCTGTATTGTATTACTTAGCTAATTTTCACAACTGGGTGAATTCTTATTGAAGTCAGCAATCTTGGTTTGATTGCATTGGTAGAGACTACCTCATCAATGATATATGGACCAATATATCAGTCCACTAACTTCTTCACCAGTTATACATCAAGTCTTTGGTACTCAATATTATCTTGTTATCTTTCTTCCATTCTTCTCCCTTCTTTCATTTTCTATCTACTTGTTGTTTCATCTCCTTCTGTGCTTTTCTTAGTGCTGCCCCAGCTTTCTTTTGTAGTTTCTTCATTCTTTCTGCAAACTCTGTTACTTTCTTTACTTCCCCTTTCTTTCTTATGTCTGCTTCCATTCTTAATTTTCTCCCATAATTTGCCATAAACAGAGACACCTTTTGTCAGAGTCAAAAGCAGTGGACTTTATTTATTCTCATTTTCTTTCTTATTTTTATTTTCTTCTTTTCTTTTCTTTTCTATTTTAGAACTTAGAGTTAGGGTTTAGTATGATGTTACTGTCACAAACTGTCACACATCAGTAACATGTCACACAACAATGTTGCTGTCACTGTCACATGATCACATGTCACAATAGAAGGGTGTAGAAGATTCTAGAAGAATAACATTATATAATATGTTTAACACATGTTAATCTTAAGGAAAATACATGGTTATTTAGAGTAGGCTAAAGTAGTAGAGCATGGACCATTGGCTTCTAGTAAATAATGTAAACAATCTTGTACAGAGTTCTCTATTGAGTTCTCTTGTATTAACTCTAATATAAGATTCTGTTTATTGATCTACTCTAAGGTCTTTGAGTTGTAACACCTTTGTTGCTGAATTTATCTTGTTGTTTACTGCAAACTTTGCTGATGCTAACCATTCTAACTAATATTTTTGCCTATAATTGACAAAGAACTGTAAATATTGTTCTAGTTCCTAGTTCATTCATTCTGTCTAACCATTTATTTGTGGATGGAATGCCATTGACAGCTTTGTTTCAATTCCCAACATTTTGTTCAACTCCTTAGTTAACTCTACTGTGAACTGTGGTTCTCTATCCAATACCACACTCTCTAGTAACCTATATAACTTCTATACATTGTTTCTGAACAGTTGCACCAACCCTCTGCTAATGTCCCTTCTGTTGTTGCCACAAAATGAGTTATTTTGAATAACCTATTGCAAACCATTAGAGTAGCATCCTTCCCAGCTATTAACAGTAACTTGGTTATAAAGTCTACTATTAAATATGTCCATAGTTTTTCTGGAACTTTACTCAACTTCAACTTTCCTGCTAATGCTTCCATTCTATTCTTCATTCCCTGACACATGTCATATCCATGTACATACTTCCCTACATCTCTTGTTACTCCTGGCCACCAATAATTCCTTATCATCAACTCTGTTGTTTTCTATCTTCCTCCATACTCTACTACCAGTATATCATGGTGTAACCAGATTATTTCCACTCTCAATTCCTTATCCTTTGGTACATACACCTTTTCTTTCTTTAATACTAAATCCTCCTCTATCTGCCACTCATCTTCTCATAATACTTTTACTTCTACCTTTGTTATCTCTTCTACTATTCTAACTATTTCTTTATTCTTACTTCTAGCTTTTTTTATCTTTTCTACTATTTCTACTTCTAGTTCTTCTATTACTACTTCTACTAAATGACAAATCCATTGTTCCTTAATTAATTCCTGATTATTATTGTCATTTTCTATCCCTACTTTCTAGTCCAGTCTCTTACTGAGTCTATCTGCCTTCTCTATTTTTGTGCCTAGTACATGTTTCAAGGTAAAGTCAAATCTTGACAGATATAATGCCTAGAAAGCTTGCCTCCTATTCAACTTTTGTGCTTTCATGAAATATTCCAGATTCTTATAATCTGTCCAAACCTCAAATTTGAATTTTGTGCTCTCTAATAAGTGTCTCCAGTTTTCTAATCCTCTTATTACTGCCAACATCTCTTTGTCATGAATCTTATAATTCCTTTCTGTCTCATTTCGAGATTTTGAAACAAATACCACTGGTCTCTATCATCTATTTTCACACTCTATAGATAGAATCCCTCTCATAGCATAATCTGATACATTTACTTCTATCCTCATTTTTTTTTTAGGTCTGGTACTGCTAACACCAGTTCTTTCATAAACTTCTCTTTCAACTCTTGAAATGCTTTCTCCTGATTTTCTGTCCAATCCCACTTCTGATCCTTTTCCATCATATTATGTAAAGGTCTGGCTATTACTGTGAAATCCTTGATAAACTGCTGATAGTAATTGGTGAGTCCTAAAAACTTCTGTACATCTTTAACTCCTTTCAGAGTTGGCTAGTTCAATACACCTTTCATTTTTTCTTCCTCCATCTTGATTTTCTCAGGCCCAATCACTACTTCCAAAAATCCTACTTTCTTCACTTTTTATTTGCACTTCTCTAGTTTCACATATAGATCATTCTTTGCCAATCTCCTTACTACTTCCTCTACTACTTCATTATACCCTTCTATCTCTACTATTATATCATCAATGAAACTCACCACTTCTCCAGTGTTGATGAGATCTCAAAGGATTTTGTTCATCATGGTCTAAAACATCACAAGTGAGTTTGTTAGTCCAAAGAACATCACTGTTGGCTCAAATAACCCCTCCAGAGCTGTAAACACTACTCTCCACTCATCTTCCTCCTTAATCTGTACATTATTATAACTCTATTGTAAATCTAATTTAGTAAATACTTTCTTGGTACCTATGTTCTCTATAATATCAGAAATTAGAGGTAAGGGATAATTGTTCTTAATTGTCTATTCATTGAAATATTGATAGTCTTGTACTATACACTTTTACCATCCTTTTTTCCTACAAAAAATACTAGTGCTGTTTGAGATGACTTTGAGGGTTTGATATACCCTTTTCTTAATTGTTTTATTATGAACTCTTATACCTCTTCTCTCTCTTCTCTTGACAACAGATACACCTTCCCTTTCCTTGGTACAAACCCCTTCTTTGTTTCAATTGCATGATCTCATAATTTTCTTGTAGGCATTCTTTCACTTTGTTTCTTTCCAAATACATGAATCCACTTATAAAAGTGTTCTGGTACCAGCTTCTTTACCTTCTCTTCTGACTTGGCTACTTCCTCTTCTTCATCCTAAATTTCCCATTGTTCTGCCACTTTCTTTACTTCCATTGTCCTTTTCTTCTTAGATCTTTTCTTTTCTTTTTTGCTCCTTTTCTTCTCTCCTTTTTCCCTCCTCTTTCTTTTTTCTTCTTTTTGCTTCTGCTACCCTGACTTTCCCTGATTCAGTCTCCACTGCTTCTCACATCTTTCTGGGTGTCTCATTATTTTCACTTCTTCTATTCTCCAATGAATTTCAGGATTATGATGAGTGAGCCATGGTATTTCTAAGATTACACTCCACTTCTGCTCTCCAATCACATCAATCTCCATCCTTTCTCTATGCCCCTAGTAGTAGATGTTTATCTTCAATATATGCTCAATTGGCCCTTTCTTGTTAAAGAAACTATCCATATTTCTTACATATATTGGCCTTTTTATTTTCTTTAATTTAAACCTCTACTTTCTTACAAATTCTGAACTTATGACTAGCTCTATTACACCACTATCCAACAATGCCTCAACCATTACTCTCTCCTGTATATTAATTTTTTCTAGCCCAATCTTTACTGTCACTTCCCTTAGGAGCTCCTTATTGTTTAGGTCACAGTAGAATGTATTATCTATTACTCTAGAGAGTATTGTATACCTATTATTATTGAGACCTAATCAAGGAGTATTAAGTCTTGCTCCCCATTTAAATTGTTCTGTTTATTTCCCCCATATTCCAACCTCCTCCCTTATCCAATCCTCCCACCTGTTTCCTTATTCCTGCAGTTTCTAGCAATATAACCAAATCTCCCACAGTTATAATAGCTCCTTCCTTGGTCTACATCTATAGCATATGGGTTGCACCTAGGTACAAACTCTGTCCATTGATCTGGGTTCACCATGACTATGTTTGTTTTCTTGACTCCTTCTATAGAAGCAGGTCCTATCAGAATCTGCTGTTGAGGGGCTTCTTGTCTCCTTAGCCAGACTTGAGACTATGGTAGTATTTGCCATTATATCTTATTGTTTTGCCTTGGAGCCTGAGCCCCTTTATTTCTTCTTCTTCTTAGTCTTTCTTCATCTTGTCTACTTTTCTTCCAGTTTCTATTCAGATTTGTTGCCCATTCATACCACTGATTGATAGTACCTGGTTAGCACTCTGACTCTACTGGATAGTACTATTCATGCCATGTTTAAATTCCTTGATTAATGCTCTCCCTTTATAACTGCTTTCTCTTGCTGCTCTCTTGAACTCTTACATAAATTCTTCTATCATTTTCCCTCCTTATTCTATCCTCTTCAGTTCTGCTACTTTCAATATTTCATTGTCTCCTTTACTGAATTCTTCCTTTAGGTCTACTAAAAACTCCTCTACTACTTTATAATTCAATATTCCTCTTTTCAGATCATTCATTACATTCTTCTTCCAAACATCTGCTAATCTCTCTTGCACATATGATAATACCTACTGAACTTGCTTCTCTACTATTGCATTCCTCATTCTTATTTTTATATACAACCTGCATGCTATTAAAAATCCTGAAACTTTTCCTAAAGTTCCATCAAACACTTGTGGCTTGGCCACTTTTATAATTACCCCTGTGTTGGGCTAGGCTCTTCCTATTCATGCTTCTCCTAGTCCTACTTGAGCTATTAGTGCCTGTAAGATAGTTATCTACTCTTGTTGGTGACAAACCATTTGTTCTAAATTGTCATATTGACTCATGTTGTAGTGTTATGATGGTGGTGAATTGGTTGGTACTGATGAAAGTGGTGGTGGTATAGAGAGTGATGAATTTATATAGTAAAAGAGCAGAACCAGTGCTGGTCTTGCTCTCTGACTTATATTCACTGCTTAACTCAATCTCCATAGGTACTAGTAGGCCTTTTCCTTGTCCCACCTGACACTGTCTACTGACTACTTAACTACTTCCCTACTAACTACTGCCCTAATTAGATTTGATAAAATAATATCCTAAAAGAGATAATTGTCAGAGTTGTAAATAATGGACTAGATTTTATTTTATTTTTATTTTAGAAGACAAAAGGTGATGTCATAGGTCACAGGTCACAGTCACATCCTCATGTGACACAATAGAACAACATAGAAAGTTCTAGCAACAATGATATTATATGGCATAGTTAATACATGTTAACCTTAAGGCAAACATATAGTCATTATGGTAGGGCTAAAAGAATGTAACACAGACCATCAGTAGTTTGTATATAAGGTAGACATCTTGTACTTAGGAACTCTATTGAGTTCTCTTGTATTACTTAATACAAGAGTGTATCTTTTGCTTAACATAGAAGCCTAAGTTATAACATTAGAACTTGATAACCATCTAAAAGACTGCTCAATACCAAGCCTTCTTTACCTCTATTCTCTATTCATCCTTGACCAAAGAGCAATATTGCTCCTTAGTCAAGAAGAATTGCTGGACTCTAGACATAAGGGGTATACTAGCTAAGATGGTGAATCTTAGCTATTTGTGTATACCAAAGCCCACTGATGCATCCCAGACATACTACATTATGTGGACATGTTACATATTTCCTTCTTGTATCAACCTTGTACTACAAATCCACTTGTGATTTGTCTACACAAAGGAATAACAGTTGTTCTTAAAATACTGTTTAGAGTAGAACAGTCTTCTTAGACCAAGATCATGATACAAGTTCATAGTCAAAAAGAAGTAGTCAGTAGGACATGTAGGCAGGACAAGAAGAGGGCCTGCTATCACATACTGAGATTTTTTCTTTGGAATACAAATTGGAAAGCGAAACCAGCATAGGTTCTGCTCTTCTTCTATATATATTAGCACCACCAACACCACCACCATCATCATCATCACTGTCACCAATGCTATCTCCTCCTGAATACAAAATGAGTCAACCCAACTACCCAGCTATCATAAGGTAGCTCTAGGAGCAAATTGCAGCATTAACAATATAAGTAGATAGTGATGGTGGAAGAAGGGCAGCAATGAGCATGGAGGTGGCAAGGCCACAAGTGTTTGATAGGACCTTGTCAAAGGTCACAAGTTTTGTGACAGTGTGTAGACTATACATAAGAATGAAGATGAGAAAGGAAACAGTAGAAGAATAGGTTCAATAGATGCTATCATATGTGTAGGGAGGATCAGTGAATGTCTGGAAGAAGAATATATTGGAGGATTTAAAAGTAGGACTATTGGAATATAAGACTGTAGGGGAGTTTTTAACAGATATCAAGAAAGAATTTGGAGGGGGAGATGAAGAATCAACAAAAGCAGCAGAGTTGAGAAAGTTGGAGCAGGGAGGAAAAAAATAAAGGAGTTTGTACAGAAATTCAGGAGAGTAGTGAGGGGGAGCAGATATGAAGGGAGGCCATTAGTGGAGGAGTTCAAAAGAGGAATAAGTGGGGTGATCAGGAGAAAGTTGATGGAGGCCTTTCTGCCTCCATCAAGTATAGAACAGTAGTACAAACATGCCACTAATTTAGACAGACACTGGAGGGAAAGCAAGAGAGAAGAAAGGTTGAGAGGAAGAAGAGATATAGGGCCTCAAGCACTGAGGTAGAACCAGAAGGTATAATGGCAAATACTGCTATGGCTTTAAGTTTGGCCAAGGAAGCAAGAGATACCTCAACAACAGACTCAAGTGGATCCTGTACTAATAGAAGGAGTGGAGAGGACAAATATGGTGATAACAAACCCTCAACAGAGGGTAGGGTTGGCCCAATACAACTCATATGCCATGGAGGTGGATAGGAGGGAGAATAGGAATTGTTACAATTGCAGGAGATTTGTACATTTAGCAAGGAATTGTAGGAACAGAGAGAGAGAAAATAGAATTGGGAATGGCAAAAGACTGGAATATGAATAAAGGAGAATAAGAGAGGAAAATAAAGAATAAGAGAATTTAAATAGGAAAGAGGATCTAATAGTCTTCAATTAGATTCCAGTAATAATAGGTTCACAATACTTGCAAGAGCAATGGACAATACATCTAGTTGCAGCCTTGACAATGGAGACATGCTAAAAGAAGTAATGGTGAAAATTGGAGCAGAGAGGATAGATATACAAGAAGGGATTACAGTGGAAGCATTGTTGGATAGTAGTTTGCAAGGAAGCAGAAGTTTAAATTAAAGAAAATAGAAAGGCCTATTTATGTAAGGAATGTGGATAGAACAATGAATAAGGAGGGACTAATTGAAAATACAGTAGAGATTGATATTTATTATCAGGGACACAGAAAGAGGATGGAGATTAATGTGATAAGAGGACAGAAGTGGAACATAATCTTGGGAATTCCATGGTTAGCTCGTTACAATCCAGAGATTGACTGGAGGACAAAAGAAGTCAAGATGACAAGATGCCCAGAGGAGTATGGTAAACAATGGAGACCAAAACAGGGAAATTTAGGGTAATAGAAGCAGAAAGAGGAAGAGAAGAAGGAGGAAGAAGGAAAGAAATAAGAAGTAAAAAAACAAAGAAAAAAGGAAGAAAAGAAGAAGAGAAAGCCAAAGAAAGAAAGAATAATAGAGGTAGAAAGGATAGTAGAAGAATGGGAGATCTGGAATGATGAAGAAGAAATGGCAAAGTTGGAAGAAGAGGCAAAGAAACTAGTACCAGAAATGTTTCACAAGTGAGTTCATGTCTTTGGCAAGAAAGTGAGTGAATGAATGCCCACTAGGAAACTGTAGGATCATGCCATAGATCTCAGAGAAGAGTTTGTGCCAAGAAAGGGGAAGGTGTATCCATTGTCAAGGGAGGAAAGAGAAGAGGTGCATGAGTTTATATCTGAACAATTGAGGAAGGGGTACATCAGACTCTCAAAATTGCCTCAAATGGCACCAGTATTTTTTGTAGGGAAGAAAAATGGAAAGAAGAGGATGGTTCAAGACTATCAGTATCTTAATGAGTGAAGAATAAGAAATAACTACCCATTGCTGCTTATTTCAGACATAATTGAGAATATTGGAACCAAGAGAGTATTTATGAAAATCAACTTGAGGTGGGGATATAACAATGTGCAGATTAAGAAAGGAAACAAGTGGAAGGCAGCTTTTACAACCCCAGAGGAATCTTTTGAACCCACTGTCATGTTTTTTGGATTAACAAACTTACTGGCCATGTTTCAAGCTATAATGAATGAGTTGCTGAGAGACTTGATAAATATGGGGAAGGTGGCAAGCTTTATTGATGATGTGATAATAGGGATAGAAGAGGAAGAGGAACACAATGAAATAGTAGAAGAAGTAGTGGAGAGGTTGGTGGAGAATGATTTGCACATAAAGCCAGAAAAGTGCAAGTGGAAGGTGAAGGAGATGGAATTTTTAGAAGTGGTAATAGGAAAGGAGGGAATAAAAATGGAGGAAGAAAAAATCAAAGTGATAGTAGATTAGTCAGTGCCTAAATCAGTCAAGGAAGTACAAAAATTCTTAGGCCTGGTTAATTATTACCAAAGATTTATTGAAGGATTTGCAAAGGTAGTGAAGCTGTTACATAAGTTGATGAGGAAAGAACAGAAGTGGGAATGGAAATCAGGCAAGAGAAGGCATTCAAGGCATTAAAGAAACAGTTTACCACAGAACTGATTCTAGTAGCTCCAGACTTAGATAAGAAAATGAGAATGGAAGTGGATGCATTAGATTATGCAATAGGAGGTGTATTATCTATGGAATATGAAGATAGGAAATGGAGACCAGTTATATATTTATTAAAGTCACTGAATGAAACAGAGAGAAATTACAAAATACACAACAAAGAAATGCTGGTGGTAATAAGAGGATTGGAAAATTAGAGACATCTATTAGAAGGTGCTAAATTCAAATTTGAGATATTGACAGATCACAAGAATTTGGAATATTTTATGAAGGTACAGAAGTTGAGCTAATAACAAGCAAGATGGGCACTATATTTGTCAAGATTCAATTTCACTTTGAAATATGCCCCAGGAGCAAAAATGGGAAAGGCAGATAGTTTAAGTAGGAGACCAGACTGGAAAATAGATGTAGAAAATGATAATCAGAACCAAGTATTTACTAAGGACCATTAAATTTGTAATTTATCTGAAGTAGTAGTAGAAGGACCAGAGGTAGATATATTAGAAAAGATAAAAAAGGCTAGGGATAAAGATGAAGAGGTAGTTAGAATAGTGGAAGAAATGAAGAAAGCAGAGGTTAAGATGTTGTGAGGAGATGAATGGCAGATGAAAGGAGAGTTGGTGTTAAAGAAGATAAAGGTGTACGTACCAAAGGATGAAGAGTTGAGGATAGAGATAATCTGGTTACACCATAATGTACTAGCAGCAGGACACAAAGGAAGATGGAAGACGACAGAGTTGGTAATGAGGAATTACTGGTGGCCAGGAGTAATAAAAGACATTGGAAGATATGTGGATGGTTGTTATATGTGTCAGAGGATGAAAAACATGACAGAGACACCAGCAGGAAAGTTGATGGCAAATAAGGTACTAGAGAAAGCATAGACATACCTGATAGTGGACTTTATCACAAAATTACTGTTATTGGCAGGAAAGGATGCAATATTAGTGGTATGCAATAGGTTGTCAAAAATGGCACATTTTGTGGCAACTACAGAGATGTTAGCAAGATTGTTTAGGGATAATGTGTGAAAGTTATATGGATTACCTAAGAGCATAATAAGCAATAGAGGACTACAGTTTGTGGCAGAATTGACAAAAGAGTTGAACAGGATGCTAGAAATAGAGATAAAATTATTGATGGCATTCCACCCACAAACAGATAGACAAATAGAATGGATAAACCAAGAGTTGGAGCAATACTTGCAGTTCTTTATGGAGTATAGACAGAGAGATTGGCCAGAGTGGTTAGTGATGGCAGAGTTTGTGATGAACAACAAGATTCATATGGCAACAAAGGTTTTGCCTTTTATAGCAAACTATGGAAGAGAATTACAGATGGGGACAGATATTAAGAGAAAGGGTAAAGTAGAAAAAGCGACGGAATTTGTATAAAGAATGAGAAGAGTACAGGAGGAAGCAGGAGTGGCATTGAGGAAAGTACAAGAAGAAATAAGAAGACAAGCAGATAGAAGAAGACAAGAAGTAGAAGAATGGAAAAAGGGAAAAAAAGTGATGCTAAGTACAAAAAACTTAGTATTTAAGGAAAGACTAGTGAAGAAGTTGACAGAGAGATATGTGGGACCATACAAGATAAAGAAAGTAGTATCAAGGAATGCAGTGAAGTTGAAATTGCTGGCCTTTATGAGGATTTATCTAGTGGTAAATGATAGCAGAATAATGAGATACAGGGAACTAGTGAGGGGGCAAAGAGTGGAGGAGTCGAAACCAGTAGAAGTTGATGGAGTAGAAGAATGGGAAGTTGAGAAAATATTGAACAAGAGAAAGATATAGGGAGTAAGTACTTAGTGCACTAGAAGGGGTTTATAGCAGAAGATGATATATAGGAGAAAGGGGAAGACTTAAAGAATGTGAGAGAGTTAGTTGATAAGTTTGAAGGAAGGATAAGTGCAGAAGTTAGATGGCAGGAGGGAATAGATAAAATGTGGAAGATAAAGTTAAATCCAAATGTGAAAAAGTTCAGAAAGAGTGAATTGCCAAGAAAGTATACAGCAAAGATATTGTTTGGGTGGGATGATAAGAAGTTTGAGGACAAGTATTTCAAGAAGTTGGAGAAGAACTAGCAAAGATGGAAGTCAGTTTCTCCAAAAGAGAAACCTTGAAGAAGAGTGATGTCAGAGTTGTGAATAATGGATTGGATTTCATTTTATTTTTCTTTTAGAAGACAAAAGGTAATGTCACAAGTCACAGGTCACAGTCACATCTTCATGTGACACAATGGAACAACATGGAAAGTTCTAGCAACAATGATATTATATAGCATGGTTAATGTTATGAACTAAGATTCTTAGGATTGGATAATAGAACAACTCTTGTATTGAGAAACACAAGAGAACTCGATAGAGTTCCTAGTACAAAGTAGTCTACCTTATATACTACTACTCATGGTCCGTGCTCATTGCTGTGCACCCTACCC
>Ga0157367_1000785_pt1 | contig 14602 bp, 14 predicted proteins | sample AttbisABBM2_FD_113142 | JGI IMG/M metagenome (GOLD analysis project Ga0157367, IMG submission 113142) | Fungus gardens microbial communities from leaf cutter ant in Botucatu, State of São Paulo, Brazil - Atta bisphaerica ABBM2 | ecosystem: Host-associated > Fungi > Mycelium > Unclassified ...
CATCGACCTGCCGCTGCTCGCGCAATGGGCGGCCGAAGCCGGCGCGAGCGACGCGCTGCAGGCCGCGATGCGCGCCGCGAACACGAGCCAGGAAGCGCTGAAGCTCGCGCTTGCCGACGGCGTGCCGCTCGGCGACCTCGTCTGCGCGCAAGCGCTCGCCGTCGCGCGCGACATCGTGCCCGCATCGGTCGCGGTCGAGATGTTCGCGATCGACCGGCAGGGCCGCTTCGTCGGGGTCGCGCGATGAGCGCGCGCATCCTGCTGCTCGGCGGCACCGGCGATGCGCTGAAGATCGCGCGCACACTCGGCCCGCGCGACGTGTACAGTCTCGCCGGGCTCGGCAAGGTGCCGGCCGATCTCGCGTGCGAGGTCCGGGTCGGCGGCTTCGGCGGCGCGGCCGGCCTGGCCGCCTATCTGCGCGACGCCGGCATCGGCCTCGTGATCGACGCGACCCATCCTTATGCGGCGCGCATCAGCGCGAACGCGGCCGCCGCCGCGCGCGACGCGGGCGTGCCGTGCTGGGCGCTGCGCCGCGCGCCGTGGCAGCCGCAGCCGGGCGACGACTGGCGGATGGCCGACGACTGGGCCGGCATCGAAGCCGCGCTCGCGCCGTTCCGGCGGCCGTTGTTCACGCTCGGCCGCGAGCCGCTCGCGCATCTCGATGCGATCCCGCCGCACCAGTTCTGGCTCGTGCGCTGCCTCGATCCGCATCCGGGCAACGCGCACGCACAGATCGTCGCCGCGCGCGGGCCGTTTACGCTCGACGGCGAACGCGCGCTGTTCGCGCTCGCGGGCATCGACGTAGTCGTCAGCAAGAACAGCGGCGGCGCCGCGACCGAGGCGAAGCTGGACGTCGCGCGCGAACGCCGGCTGCCGGTCGTGATGCTGCGCCGGCCGCCGCTGCCCGACGTCGACCGTGCGTTCGATTCGACCGACGCGCTGCTCGATGCGCTCGATCCGGGCTTGCGCGCGTGACGGCGCGCAACCCGGCCGCCCATCCATTGACGGAGTATTTTCGATGACGGTGTATTTCATCGGCGCGGGTCCCGGCGACCCGGAGCTGATCACGGTGAAGGGCCAGCGCCTCGTGCGCACTTGCCCGGTGATCCTGTATGCGGGCTCGCTCGTGCCCGCGGCCGTGCTCGACGGCCATCGCGCGGAGCAGGTGGTCAACACGGCCGAGCTCGATCTCGACGCGATCGTCGCGCTGCTCGCGCAGGCGCATGCGAAAGGGCAGGACGTCGCGCGCGTGCATTCCGGCGACCCGTCGCTGTACGGCGCGATCGGCGAGCAGATCCGCCGGCTCAAAGCGCTCGGGATTCCGTATGAAATCGTGCCGGGCGTGACGGCCACCGCCGCGTGCGCGGCGACGCTCGGCTGCGAGCTGACGCTGCCCGGCATCGCGCAGACGGTGATCCTCACGCGCTACGCAGGCAAGACGACGATGCCCGAAGGCGAGGCGCTCGGCGCACTCGCCGCGCATCGCGCGACGCTCGCGATCCATCTCGGCGTGCGGCATCTCGCGCGCATCGTCGACGAGACGCTGCCGCACTACGGGCCCGACTGCCCGGTCGCGGTGATCTACCGCGCGAGCTGGCCGGACGAGACGCGCGTCACCGGCACGCTCGGCGATATCGTCGCGAAGGTGCAGGGCACGCAGATCGAGCGCACCGCGTTGATTCTGATCGGGCGCGTGCTCGATGCCGAAGGGTTCGCCGATTCGACGCTTTACGCGAGCGCCGAGTAGGTCGCGCGCCCGCCGTCGAACGTCTGCCTGCGCTCACGCGCGCGCAATACGCCGCGCGACCTGCGGCCCGAAACCGGCAGCCAGCGCGCATAGCACGACGCACAGGCACGCCATCGCGGCCCATGCGGGCGTCAGGTCCGCGAGATGCTGGCGCACGATGCCCGCCGCGAACGGGAACAGCCCCGCGATCAGGTAGCCGACGCCCTGCACGAAGCCCGTCAGCGACGCGGCGTCGGCGGGCGTGGCCGCATGGTCGACCGTGACGATCAGCGACAGCGGGAACAGCGCGCCGATGCCCGCGCCCATCAGCAGCGCGACCGGCAGCGCCAGCGCCTGCGGCGCGGCGAGCATCAGCACGAGCCCGACGAACAGCGCCGCGATCGCCGCGAACAGCGCGGGCCGGCGATCGGGCACGCGATCGATCGTCGCCGACACCGTCAAGCCCGCCACCACCTCCGCCAGCGTGACGCCGCCGAGCAGCCCGCCGGCCGCGGCGGGCGACCAGCCGAGACGCATGTAATACGGCGGCAGCCACGCGAGCACCAGCGTGTACGCGCCGGTCGCGATCCCGAAGAACAGCGCGAGCCGCCACGCGCGCGGCGAACGCGACGGCCGCGCGCCGAGCGGCGACGCGGCCGCGATGGCCGTGCCGCCGCGGCTCGCCACCGGCCATGCAAGCGCGGCGACGACGGCCGGCAGCGCCCAGCCGGCGAGCGCCGCGAGCCAGCCCCAGCGCGCGGCCGCCAGCGGCGCCGCGACGCTCGCGAGCACTGCGCCGCCCATGATCGACGTCGAATAGATGCCCATCACGCCGCCCACCCGCGTCGAGAAATTCGCCTTCACGAAACCGGGCAGCAGCGCCTGCACCATCGCGATCCCCAACCCCGCGCAGCATGCGCTGGCCAGCAGCAGCCACGCCTGCTGCGCGCCGACGCGCGTCGCGCACGCGATACCGATCAGCGCGATGCCGAGCGACACGCCGCCCGCGATGCCGGTCGCGCGCTGCAGCCGCCGCGCGCAGAGTGCGCCGAGGCCCATCAGCACGATCGGGATCGTCGTCAGCAGGCTTGCAGTGCTGTCGCCGATGCCGGTCGCGCGCTGGATCATGTCGAGCAGCGGGCCGACCGCGGCGAGCGCCGGGCGCAGGTTCAGCCCGACGAGGACGATGGCGGCGAGCCGCCATCCGGGGGAAGTGAAGCGATGCATCGTATGGCCCTCAGGTCGTGCGCGGCGTCGACACCGACGTCGCGCGTTTTCGTGTAGATTGTCTCGACGTCAAGATAAATGCCGATTTATCTCGACGTCAAGATAACTTGTTCGCCGAGGAGGGTTAATGAATCGAGTGGATCGGGCCGAGCACGCGGTCGCGCAATGGCGCGTGGAGCGCCCGGATCTCGACGCGTCGTCGATGCTCGTGATGGGGCGGCTGCAGGAAGCGGCGCTCGTGATCGCGCGCGACCGTCTCAATCCGCTGTTCGAGCGCTACGGGATGCAGCCGGGCGAATTCGACGTGCTGGCGACGCTGCGCCGCAGCGGCGCGCCGTTCGCGCTGACGCCGACGGCGCTGTACGACGCGCTGATGATGTCGTCGGGCGGGATGACCGCGCGCATCGACCGGCTGCAGAAGGCGGGGTGGGTCGAGCGCCGGCCGAATCCGGCCGACGGACGCGGCACGCTCGTCGCGCTGACGGACGCCGGCCGCGCGCTGATCGACGACGCGGTCGTCGCACACATCGACAACCAGCGCGCGCTGCTGGCGGCGCTGTCGGCGGCGGAGCAGGCGCAGCTCGCGCGGCTGCTGGGCAAGCTGCTGGGGGGATTGGGCGAGGAAGGGGGTTAATCCCGCCGCATCGCGCGGCGGTTGGCATCCTGCCGGCCGCGATGAACGCGGGGCCGGCCGTGCGCGTCAGGTACGCGCCGGAATGTTGAGGCCGCGTGCAACGGCCGGGCGGGCGACGAACGCGTCGAGCGCGCGCGCAACGTGGCGGAATTCGCTGAAGCCGACCAGGTCGCCCGCTTCGTAGAAGCCGATCAGGTTGCGCACCCACGGGAAGATCGAGATGTCGGCGATCGTGTAGTCATCGCCCATCACCCACTGGCGATCGGCGAGGCGGGCGTCGAGCACCGCGAGCAGGCGCTTCGATTCGTCGACGTAGCGATCGCGCGGACGCTTGTCCTCGTAGTCGCGGCCCGCGAACTTGTGGAAGAAGCCCACCTGCCCGAAGATCGGGCCGATCCCGGCCATCTGGAACATCACCCACTGGATCGTCTCGTAGCGGCGCGCGAGATCCTTCGGGATCAGCTGGCCGGTCTTGTCGGCGAGATAGATCAGGATCGCGCCGGATTCGAACAGCGGCAGCGGCTTGCCGTCCGGGCCGTTCGGGTCGATGATCGCCGGGATCTTGTTGTTCGGGTTCAGCGACAGGAACGCCGGCGACAGCTGGTCGTCGGTGCTGAAGCTCACCAGGTGCGGCTCGTACGGCAGGCCGGTTTCCTCGAGCATGATCGACACCTTGACGCCGTTCGGCGTCGGCAGCGAGTAGAGCTGGAGGCGGTCGGGATGCTGGGCCGGCCACTTTTGCGTGATCGGGAAGGCGGACAGATCGGGCATGACAGGATTCGCTCGTCGGGGTGAATCATCTGCGATCCGCTGCGCCGCCGCGCGTGGCGGGCCGTTCGCGGAAGCGGGAGCGGCGGCGGCACGCGAGGGCGGGCGCGGCGGGGCGCGCCAAAGGGGCCACTGTAGCTGATTCGGGAGATTGTTGCTGGTGGTGGGTATAAACGGGGCCGATGTGCCGCGCCGTGGCGTGGCTATCGCGCCGAGTCGTCGGGATGCGTGACGTCGCGATAGATCTGCGCAACCCGTTCGCGCGAAATGCCGTGGCGTTGCTCCAATGCCAGCGGGTGGTCGGTGGGTTCGACTGAGACATACGGACGGATGCCGTCATTGCGCAGATGCACCATCGTCTTCAGATTGATCGTATCCGGATAGACGGACAACTGCGTGTTGAGCCAGCCGAAGAACGGACCCACGTGCGATCGCTTTGCAACGTGGAATGTCCTGACCCACTCCTGAAAACTCGCTTCGCTGACGGAGAGCCATACGCCCCACGTGAACGGCTCGGCGAAGCCGTGCACGGGTATCTCGATGTTGCCGCGGACGAAGAACAGGGTTTCGTCGATCACGCAGTCGTCGCTGCCGAGCGAGCAGCGATGCGCTCTTTCTTCGTCCGGGATTTGGTAATAGCTGAAAGGTGCCGGAGCGACAAAGCTCGGAATGCCGTGGTGAGTTTTACCGCGCAACATCTCATCCGGCTCTAAGACGCCCCTTTGTAGGCTTCACACTGAATGTGCGAGACCGCATCCAGATCGCTCGCCAGCATCGGCCGGACCGTCAGGCCGGCCGCCGTTTCCTGGCGTTTCATCATAGGCCGGGACCGTATTATGCGTCCACGACCAGCACTTTCCCCGTGATAAAGCCGTCGACGGACCGCTCGAATGCCTTACCAACCAGCGTGCTCGGCACAGGCTGGAAGCCAGGCATCATTTCGCCGTAAACATCCCACGCTTCTTCCAGAACTGTCGGATTTACAACGTTAATGCGGATGCCACGGGGAAGCTCGTGCGCAACGCATTGTACGAAGGTGTCAATGGCACCGCTGGTAGTCGCATCAGCGATTGCCAGAGGAATAGGCTTCATATTAAGAATGCCGGAGATCAGGGTGAACGAGCCGCCATCGTTAATGTAGTTCAGGCCCATATTCACCAGATTGATTTGGCCGAGCAGTTTGCTTTGGATGGTGGCATCCCACTGTTCATCCGTCATTTCGCTGAAATTAGCATATTCGCAATACCCCACGGTATTGACGACGGCGTCGAAATGGCCGACCACTTCAAAAAGCGCCTTGATCGAATCTTTCCTAGTAATATCCACCATATAGTCGCAGCCTTCACCAGAACGGCTAGCGGTAATGAGCTTGTGGTTCTTGAGCCCTGTCAGTGCAGCTTGGCCCATTTTTCCTTGGGCGCCAATGAGGATGACCGTTTTCATGTCGTCGCCTTAATCGTCGATTTGCCGAAAACCCAATTCTAGGCGCGCAATGATACAATTCATATCATCATCTTATTGTATGAGATACAACGCATCATGGTGGAAAAGCTGGACATCCGGCACATGCGCGTCTTGCTGCATCTAGTCCGAGAAAGGAACGTATCAAAGGTGGCCCGTAAGCTGAATATTTCCCAGCAAGCGGTGAGCGCATACCTGAAACGTATGCGGGAGATTTTCCCTCAAGAACTATTTCTGCGCCTGAGTGCGGGCTTGCAGCCGACCGAATACGCCTACGAGTTGGCAGCGAAGATTGAGAAGATCATCGATGACGTTGACGCCATATTCGGCGATTTTCCTTTTGACCCGCTTGCAAGCGAACAGGTCTTCACGATTATAGCCAACGAGTATTCACAACTTTCGATCATCCCCAAACTATCGCTGAAGCTCGCCAGGCTTGCGCCAAAGATCAGGCTTGACATTATAGACTTCAATCCGTCGCAACATTTCCAGACACTCGCAAATGGTGAGGCCGACCTGGTAATTGGGTTTTCGGATTACGTTGATGATGGATTAATTCGCACAAAACTTAGACAGGACCATTATTGCTGCGTAGTGGGGAGAAATTCATCGCTAACCGACAAAATTAGCTGCCTTGAGGACACTTCGCGATTCCCGCATGTCGATTTTTCGAGCAGCCCCGGAAACCTTGGAAATCGCATAGGCGACTTTCTTGACGCCAGGAATATAAAACGCCGAGTCGTTGCGACAATGCCGTGCTATACGTCATTGCAGGCATTCATGTCCGTCAACGATGCCGTGGCGTTTGTGCCCTCGGCGATTGCATCGACTGGCGATTTTCAGGTAATCGACATGAAGGCTCTGCCGCTGCGGTTTGATGTGGCCGTGGGCTGGCATCGTAGGGCCGCAGGTATCGTATCCCGACAATGGCTGACAGGCGTCATTGCAGATGTTGTCTCAAATTGATACCGTGCATGCCATTTTTCGTCCAACGACGCGGCCCATGTGGGTCGCTTCGAGCGCTTGGTGGTATTCAACTGAAACCGGCTTGCAGCTCAGTGCCTTATTTATCAAGGACGGCGTTTCTGCCGATTCTCCATTTTGAATTGGATCAGGCGCGCGCAAGCAGCGCGTTTGAGGCACTGGACGTTCAACGAACGGCTTTGAATCTCATCGAGGGCCGTTGTTCCTCTCACTTCAGCCTGGAAGCGCCCTGGGTGAGCGGCAGAGAAGGGGTGGTGAGCGACATCCATGTGTGTCGGTATTGCATCGATGGTCGGCAATCCGGCGTCGAAATACGGCGGTCGAAGCGTCACGGCCAGACACCTTCGTCAAAAGTTATGCCTTAACCCAATCATCGCCGCCGTCGTCCCCACCCCCGGCGCAACCGGCTGCCCATACACGAGCATCTGATCCATCGTGCCTCGGTTGTTCACATGGCCGACCTGCGCATAGATCATCGTGCGCTTCGACAGGCTGTAATCAGCACCGAGCACGATCGACGTCGACTTGTTCGCCGACCGATTGCGGTCCTTCAGGTAATACACGGCCGACGTCATCTGCAATGCGGGCGTGAAGCGATACCCAACGCCCGCCGACATCATGTCGAAGTTCGCCCGATCCGAATGCGCGGGATTCTTGCCGTTCGCATACGACGCGGACACCGAGAACGCATCACGCGTGTACTTCGCGCCGACGTACATGAAGCGGTTGTTGTTCACACCGGTCGGCGTCGACCCCGGCGCCGGATTCGCATCATGTCCGTTGTAGTAAACCGCCGCCAAGTTCAGCCCGTAATTCGCATACTTGACCACGACCGACTCGCGCGTGCCGCCCTGAAATTGCCCGGCGACGCCGCCCGGCGCGAACTCGAGCGCAACCGACACGCCACCGAACGTCGGCGACTGATAAACGAGCGCATTGCTGTCATACAGCGCACCGATCGCGCCATTGGTGCTCGTACCGGGCCACCCGGCCGCGGTATTGATCCCGAGCCACGCGGTCAGGATGCTGCCGAAGAACTGCGCATTGCGCACGTCCGTATCGGCCATCGCATAGATCATCGGCACGATCTGCCGCCCCGCATTGAACGTGCCGAACGGCCCCGACACGCCCACCGACGCCACCTGGTTGAAAATCGCGACCGCGCCCGGCGTGTCGCTCAGCTGCAGCCGGCCAGTGCCGCTGTCGAACGAGCCCTGCAGCTTGAAGTTGATCGCATAGCCGCCGCCGATGTCCTCGCGCCCCTTGATCCCCCAGAAGCTCGAATAAATGCCGCCGTCCTTCATCCGGAACACCTTGCCGGTGTTCGGCGCGTTCGGGCTGAACGACGCGGCCGACGTGCTCTGGTACAGCAGGCCGGTGTCGATCACGCCGTACAGCGTCACGGAGGATTGCGCGTGCGCGCCCGCCGAACAGGCGGCAAGCGCGGCGAGCGCGGCCAGTTTCGTCTTCATCGAAAGTCTCCAGGGATCGTGTTATCTCCGGACGGGATCGAGCCCGCCCGGGGCAATGCATGAAACGTGTCAGGCGGCACGCAACCGGCACCCGTCGATGCGGCGCACGGAATCAGCGGAATCAGCGGAATCAGCGGAATCAGCGGAATCAGCGGAATCAGCGGAACCAGCGAAGGACTCGAAGTGCGGCATGGTGCGGCTCCGTCGGGCGGACGTCGCGGGCGACATCCTGTTGCGTCATGCGGGAAAGACTACGCAACGACGGACGGGCATTCCCCCCCACGCGCGGGGGGCAGGGTTTCGGAGAAGCGAAATAAGGCGGGGAGGAGCTAGGACGCGCTTTCCAGCAGCCCGAGCACGAGCGCGCGGCGCACCGCGTGCTTGCGCGAGCTCGCATCGAGCTTGCCGAACAGGTTCTTCAGGTGCCACTTCACGGTTTCCTCGCCGACGGCGAGCGCCACCGCGATCTCCTTGTTCGACAGGTTCCGCGCCAGCAGCTCGAGGATCGCGCGCTCCTTCGGCGTCAGCACGACGCTCGGCACCGCGCGCGGCCCGGCCGCCGCGCGGGGCGCCGGCGGCACGATGCGCGGCGTCGGCAACGCATGCTGCGCGTGGCCGGCGAGCGCGGCGTCCTCGTCGCCGACGCGCCGCACCCAGTCGGCGACGGCCGGGTGCGTGTCGGCGAGCGTGCGCGTGAGACGGAACACGTCGGCGAGGTTGATCGCCTCGACCAGCAGCGCGCGGCCGTCGCGGCCCGACTGCTCGAGCGCGAACGCCTTCAGCGCCATGATCTCGATGCGCGCGCGGCCGACGTTCATCTCGCGCGCGAGCACGGCGGCCTCGTCGAGCGCCGCGCCGGCGTCGTCCCAGCGGCGGGCCGCGAGCCCGGCCCCGGCATGCGCGGTGGCCTGCAGCAGCACCACCGGCCGCCGCCACAGCGGCCCGTGCGCGGGAAACGCGGCGGCCGCGATCGCGTCGATCCGCTCGACCAGCGCATGGCAGGTCGCCTCGCGGTAACGCGCCGCATGTATCCGCACCTGCTCGGCGAGGCTCGCGACCGACAGGCGCGGCAGCCGCCGCGCGACGCCCATCGCGTCCAGCGCCTCGAGCAGGTCGATCGCGCGATGCTCGACGCCGCGCAGCAGCGCGATGCGCGCGGCGGTGCAGTAGCCGAGCAGCACCGTATCCGGAATGCCCGAATGCTCGAGCACGTCGAGCCGGTTCGCGAGCAGCGCGGCGGCCTGGTCGACCCGGTCCGACTCGTACGCGATCGCCGCGCACAGCGCCGCGAACATGCAGGTGAGCGGATGGCGGCGGCCGAGGTCCGCTTCGGCGCGGGTCAGCGCCGGGGCGAGCACGTCGTCGGCCAACTGCGGCTGCCCTTCGGACAGGTAGCTGAAGCCCGCGATCAGCTCGCCCCAGCGCGCGACGTAGCCGAACCCGGCCGCGGTTTCGCCGCGCGGCGCGCCTTGCTGGAAACGCCGCGCCTGCGCGGGCTCGCCGAGGATGATCGCGCGCGCCGACAGCCGGTTGGCGTGCATCTGTGCAAGCCATGACGCGGCGGGCGGCACGAATGCGGCCCACGGCTCGAACAGCTCGACGAAGCGGTCGATCTCGTCCGCGTAATACGCGGCCGCGCTCAGGATCAGCGCGCATTCGTAACGCATCGCGCTCGGCGTGTCGGGCGCGGCGAGGATGCCGTCGATCTGCCGCTGCGCCTCGACGTGACGCTCGCCGAGCGCGAGCGCCCACGCCACGGCGATCCGCAGCGGCGGGCGCTGGTCGAGCTCGGCGTCGGGCAGCCGTTCGAGCCAGTCGAGCACGTCGTTGATGCGGCCGGCCTTCAGCGCATCCTCGAGGCAGCGCCGCGCCAGCGCATAGGCCGTGTCGAGCCGGCCGGCCGCATACGCGTGCCGCGCGGCCTCGCCGGTCATCCCGTGCGCGTCGAGCCAGTCGGCCGCGCGCGCGTGCAGGCCGTCGCGCTCCGCGTCCGGCCATGCCGCGAGGCGGTCGCGCAGCGCGTCGCGCACGAGCGGATGCAGCCGGCACCAGTCGCTGTCGTCCGACGCGATGAACAGCGGCGTGTCGCGCGCGAGCCGGGCGAGGCGCGCGGGCGCGTCGCCGCTGCCGAGCAATGCGTCGCACAACGCCGGGTGCAGCAGGTCGACGACGCTGATGCGCGTGAGGAACGCCGTGTCGTCCGCCGACAGGTTCGCGAGCAGCAGCTCGACGAGCCGGTCGCGGGTGCCGCCCGCGCGCGCGGCGAGCGCATCGACGGCCTGGCGCGGATCGGCCGCGCGCGCCATCGCCGCCATCGCGAGCTGCAGCCCGAGCGGCCAGCCGTCGACAAGCTCGAACAGGCGCGCGCACGCGTCGGCGTCGACCCGCTGCGCGAAGCGGCCGGTCACCAGCGCGATCGTCTCGTCGAGCGTGAACCTCAACCAGTCGGCGCCGACCAGCGTGCATTGCCCGCCCGCGAGCAGGTCGCCGGCGGCCTGGTCGACCCCGCGCCGCGCGGCCACCACGACGCGCAGGTTCTGCGGCGCGTTGTGCAGCACGTAGGTCAGCGCGTCGAGGCCGGCGGCGGGCAGCCGCTCGGCCTCGTCCACGATCAGCAGCGCATCGATCGACAGCTGCGCGACCTCGGCGAGCCACGCGGTCACGCCTTCGAGCGCGCGCGCCGCGTCCAGCGCGCCGCTCGCGATCAGGCGGCCGAAGCCGGGGCGCGCGCAGCCGGTGCGCACGGCCTGCACGAGCCCTTGCAGCAGGCGCGGCGCGTCGTCGCGCTCGTCCGCCGACAGCCAGACGACCGCATGGCCGAGCGCCAGGTATTCGCGGCGCCATTGCGCGAGCAGCGACGTCTTGCCGTAGCCGGCCGGCGCCTGCACGAGCGTCACCTGGCGATCGCCGAAACCTGCCGCCGACAGGCTCAGCCGTGCGCGCGCGACAAGCTGCGCGGATACGCGCGGCGCGGTCGTCTTCAGTACCAGCTCGGTGGGGGCGGTGTCGTCGCGGGTCGCAGGGTGGGCCATCGGGGGAGCAGGTCGGCAGCCGGGCAGGGCCGGCGTCCGGTGTGGATCGTGGGGGAAGGATCGGCCGAACCCGCCGCGCGCGTCAATCCCCCCCGTCGCGAGTGGGGCCGGCACCGCGCCGCGTCGATAGCATGGGTTCCGACACAAGCACGAGGAGCATGCCATGCCGACAGACTTCACCGCCACGCCGGCCGGCGTGCCGCGCGCCGGGTGAGCCGCGCGATGTATCGCCACCTGCTCGTGACGGTCGAGTGCGCGCCCGGCGGCATCGACGCGGTGGGCCATGCGCTCGAACTGGCCCGCGCGATCGGCGCGCGCATCACGTTCGTGCTGGCCGGCGCCGCGCCGGGCCCGTATTTACCCGGAGCGCAGGCCGCGGAGCAGGGTGCCAAAGTGGAAGCGGCCGCCCGCGCGCAGGGGGTGTCGCATGCGATTGCGCCGGCGGACGGCGCGACGCTCGACGAACTGGCCGGCCGCCACGGCTGCGACCTGATCTGCGTGGCCGCACTGCCGGGCAGAGCCGACGCGGCGGTGGGCGCGCGACGGCATGACCTGCTCGCAGCGAGCGCCGTGCCGGTGCTCGTGTGTGCGGCCTCGCGGCCGGCGGCGGCGCGGGTGATCGCCCACTGTCTCGACGCGCATCGCGCGGTCGCCGCGCTGCTGCATTCGCTGATGCGAGCCGGTGCCGCAACGGGCGAACCCGAGCAGCGCGCAGCCGCTGTGCGGCGCGTGCTCGCGGATCTCGCCGGCCGGCAACGGCCCGATCGCGGCGACGTCACGGAGGCGCAGTTGTTCGCGATGCTGCGCGCGCGCACCGAGTGCGTCGCTGCGGAGCTGGACGAACTGGCGCGCCAGCAGCGGCGCGACGCGCTTGCGCTCGATGCGCTGGCGGGCATGGCGGAGGGCGCGACGCCGGCCGGGTCGGCGGCGTTCGATACGTTTGACGCGGCGCTCGCGCGCTATGCGCGCGGCGTCTTCGAACAGATGGGACGCAAGGAGGGCGTGATCTTCCCGGCTGCGCGGCGCTACCTGGGCGACGCGGACTGGGCGGCCCTCGACGCGGGCCCGCCCGCCGACATGAACGCGAATACGAACGAAACCGACGATGCGCGACGCGCATCCGACTGATCTACCACGGAGACAGACATGGCATATGCAGTGCGATTTCACGAGACGGGCGGCCCGGAAGTGCTGCGCCGGGAAACCGTCGAGGTGGGCGAGCCGGGGCCGGGCCAGGTGCGCGTGAAGCACGCCGCGGTCGGGCTGAATTTCGCCGACACCTATTTCCGCAGCGGCCTGTATCCGGTGCCGCTGCCGTCCGGCATCGGCGTCGAGGCGGCGGGCGTGGTCGAGGCCGTCGGCGCGGGCGTCACGCAGGTGGCGGTCGGCGATCGCGTGACCTATACGGGCTTTCTCGACACGCTCGGCGCGTACAGCACCGAGCGCCTGGTGCCGGCCGCGCCGCTGATCCGGCTGCCGGACGCGATCGCCTGCGACACGGCGGCCGCGATGACGATGCGCGGCCTCACCGCCGCCTACCTGCTGCGCCGCATCCACGCGTTCAAGGCAGGCGACAGCATCCTGCTGCACGCGGCGGCCGGCGGCGTCGGCCTGATCGTGTCGCAATGGGCGAAGCTGCTCGGCCTGACCGTGATCGGCACGGTATCGAGCGACGCGAAGGCGGACATCGCGCGGGCGCACGGCTGCGACCACGTGATCGTCCATCGCCGCGAAGACATCGCGCAGCGCGTGCGCGAACTGACCGACGGCAAGGGCGTCGACGTCGTGTTCGACAGCATCGGCAAGGACGCCTTCGACGCGTCGCTGAATGCGCTCAAGCGCCGCGGGCTGATGGTGTGCGTCGGCACAGCGTCGGGCCCGATTCCGCCGTTCAATCCGCAGTTGCTCGCGATGAAGGGTTCGCTCTACCTGACGCGCCCGGCGCTCGCCGACTACATCGCCGATCCGGCCGAGAAGGCGGAACTGGCGGGCGAGCTGTTCGGCCATGTCGCCGCCGGCCGCATCCGGATCGAGATCAACCAGCGCTACGCGCTGGAGGACGCGGCGCGCGCGCATCGCGATCTGGAGAGCGGCCGGACCACGGGCTCGTCGGTCTTCGAGATCTGAGGAGGCGGCCATGCGAGTCGAACCGCTCACCTGCGCGATCGGCGCGGAACTGCACGGCGTCAGCCTCGCCGATGCCGTGCACGACGACGGCCTGTTCGCCGAGATCCGCGCGCTGCTGACATACCGCGTGCTGTTCCTGCGCGACCAGGACATCACGCGCGCCGAGCACGTCGCATTCGCGCGGCGCTTCGGCGAGCTGGAGGATCACCCCGTCGCCGGCAGCGATCCCGAGCATCCGGGCCTCGTGCGGATCTACAAGTCGCCGGACCAGCCGAACGACCGCTACGAGAACGCGTGGCACAGCGATGCGAGCTGGCGCGTGGCGCCGCCGTTCGGCTGCGTGCTGCGCTGCGTCGAGTGCCCGCCGGTCGGCGGCGACACGCTGTGGGCGAACATGGTGCTCGCCTACGAGAACCTGCCCGCGCACGTGAAGCAGCAGATCGACGGGCTGCGCGCGCGGCACAGCATCGAGGCAAGCTTCGGCGCGGCGATGCCGATCGACAAGCGGCTCGCGCTGAAGGCGCAGTATCCGGACGCCGAGCACCCGGTCGTGCGCACGCACCCCGAAACGGGCGAAAAGGTGCTGTACGTGAATGCGTTCACGACGCACTTCACGAACTTCCATACGCCCGAGCGCGTGCGCTTCGGGCAGGACGCGAACCCGGGCGCGGGCCAGCTGCTGCAGTACCTGGTCAGCCAGGCGCAGATCCCCGAATACCAGGTGCGCTGGCGCTGGCGGAAGAACAGCGTCGCGCTCTGGGACAACCGCAGCACCCAGCACTACGCGGTGATGGACTACCCGCCGTGCGTGCGCAGGATGGAACGCGCGGGGATCGTCGGCGACGCGCCGTTCTGAGCCCGCCACGCCCCCGCATACAACGATTCAAACTGGAGGACGACATGCAATTTCTCGACGATTCGCTGCACCCGGAAAACCAGGACAAGGTGGTGATCACGGTCGCGCCGTACGGCCCCGAATGGATGCCGGCGGATTTCCCCGAAGACATCCCGGTGACGATGGACGAGCACGTGCAGAAGGCCGTGGACTGCTACAACGCGGGCGCCACCGTGCTGCACCTGCACGTGCGCGAAGCGGACGGCAAGGGCAGCAAGCGGCTGTCGAAGTTCAACGAGCTGCTCGGCCGGCTGCGCGACGCGGTGCCCGACATGA
>Ga0157367_1000787_pt1:0-5000 | contig 14593 bp, 4 predicted proteins | sample AttbisABBM2_FD_113142 | JGI IMG/M metagenome (GOLD analysis project Ga0157367, IMG submission 113142) | Fungus gardens microbial communities from leaf cutter ant in Botucatu, State of São Paulo, Brazil - Atta bisphaerica ABBM2 | ecosystem: Host-associated > Fungi > Mycelium > Unclassified ...
CCTTCTTTGGACGAGGTCTGCCTTTTCTTCTACCTATAGTGTTCAAGCCGCCAGCCATTCAGATTATTATTACTTTTATATCTCTTGATCTCTTATATCATCATCAGTCTTTCTTTTCAGAAGCATCCTTAATTGACTGGAGCTTTATTTCGCCGGTCAATCTGCTTCTCTTTTTTTAAATTAGATTTACTACTCCCAGAAGAGGTATGTATGCCTTGTCTCCTCTAATAGCTTCGTACCATCCATCTTCTACATGTCCTGTCCTCGAAAAGTAAGTGTACTCGAGGGCTTTCAGGGGCGTTGTAAAAGTACAACAAATTCCACAATGTAAGTGGAGTTAGACCTGCGGCCTTGTGAATTACTCCTCTTTCCAACAAAAGGAATCCCTTATTCAAAGTCTAGGGAACTCCAACTAGTAGTTTATGTGCTAAATCCATTATGCCTCTCTTAGTTAGAGCTTTAGAGGAACTGAAGTCTTTGATCACAGACAAAAAAAGCATAAAGAGCTGGGAGGATAAGTCTAAAATGTTGATAAAAGCTTATTAATCTTACTTTGCCTCCCTGGACCACTCAGACGGATATTGTTCGAACTACAGAGACTTCATAAAGCAGCTCGAACACAATCCATCCCGCTTTGCTCTGCATCCTTAACAAATATCTGACTTAATGTTAGAGTTCCCCCACCAAATAATGGTGTGAATCAACAAAGAATAGAGATTTCAACCGTATCGCTACACTAAACTTCTCAGTCTCGTAGTTGATCCCCCTCAGACAGAAAAGCAGCTACTGTTCTAGAAGCTTGGCGCGCGTAGGCGGATTTCGGAGATAAGACTGCCTTAATCATATTGGGTGGATCCCGCCGCTTGGATTGGGGTATGATCGCAGGAACTTAATACTCAGGTCGACTACAATGCGCCGGAAGAACCTTACGGCTTTATGAAAATTCTTGCTTCCCGCTTGCCGAGAATCTAACTCAGATAGACAAGTTTGAACCCCGACTCTAATTATCCGTGGCCCTTGCCCTTATTTTCTTCGCCCATTACTAGTTACAGGCTTTTGCTTACTTACTTCATCGGACAATAAATGATAATTAGTAGGTTTAGGGGGAAGAGACAGACAAGTCGTAACCGGCCGGAGTTGTTCGCTCATTAGTAGGTTTACTAACTCTCTTAAAGCTTTGTATTACACATTATCAACTCACATGGGGGACTGCCTATAGCCACGGGCACAATCTAAGAGACCAGGAAAGGGTCGAAGCGCGAATTTATAATGCTAATATAATAGGCAAGGTCGAAGCTAAATGGTTAGAATCTAACTCGGATCGGATGCTTCCTGCTGCACGAGATTAAACAGTTGGGATTATTCCCCAAAAGGAATGGATAGTAGAAATTATCTCTCGGGCTAATGTTGAGGTGATTGCTTGGATTCGTGTTTGGTAGTACGCTCTATTCTTCAGAAAGGGCGCTTGACTGGCTAGCTTATCTGTCTGTACCACAAAATCAACTAGAAAATGTTATATTCAACATCTCTTTTATTCTCGCGAAGTGCCGTCTTGAACTGGCGAAGACCGCGACCAGGATCTTTTCTATTGGCTCAAAATGCATAAAATCAACAACTGCAGGCCTGGAAATGAGCATTCCAAAAGGAAGGAGATTTCTCACCACACAAGCTTGGAAACGTTTGCTTAATCACTGTGGGGGCACGAAGCATTACCTACAATGTGGAGGAAGAACAGAAATCATAAGAACTTGTTCAAAAAAGGATTGACCTGGTTGACAAACAAGGATCCACATTATAAAAGGGGAGATGAAGGGAAGGAAAGGCTCATCTCTTCTCGTCCGGGTTTTTTAAGTGTTTCGGGTAGCTAGGTAAACACAGTATGCATGAACGGAAAGAAGGAGCTAGCTAGCCAAGTGAGTAAACAAAGCACGGTATTCATGGTATATAAGCACGGAATGCTCGCGGTTGCAAAGATAAATAGGTATTGTCAAATAGCCAGGGCTATGGGGGAGGCACGAGATGTGTATTATGAATAGATAGAAGGCATGGGGCAGGCTTGTTAGTAGTAAGCTGAGTCCCGGGACAGCTTTTTGAAAGCTAGCTAGGAAGAAGCACCGGTTTAGGTTTAGAAAGATAGGCAAGTATGTATGAACGGGATGTTAAGGGTAGACATGGATAAGCATCTATAACCATCTTATAGTAAGTATTGATACCTTAATTAATGTCCTAGTACGACCAGGCAGAAGCAGAATATTCCCAGGTCATTCATGACCACCTGCCTTTCTTTACTAGAGAAGGCCCCAAGAAAGAGTAGCACTAGCTGAGCCAAACCATATCGAAGTCCTAATTCAATTAATTTGAAGCTTGGCATAAAATCTATAATACTACGAAGGGGGGGAAGCGATCCAGTGGTATGCTAGTAGAGCTGCCTGCCTTTTCAAGTAGATATCTGATAGCCAAAGCACAGAGAGAGCCTTTCTGGCTTCCACCTTCATGAAGATCTTAATCTGCTAACTCATGCCTAGTTGTCAGTCAAGTCTCTGCAGCGCTTCTGCTTATTAAACTATTATTTCTGAGAACATTAGGAGGCGGTGTGTATACAGACTCTTTTTTTCATAGTTAGCTAATATTGGAAAGTATATTCTCGCCGTCTTCTTTCATCGACCACTCCAAACTTCAGATTGCCAGGACAGGCCCATCCTTTGTGGCAGTTCGCTCCACCCCTAGCTTTGTTCATAGTCTTCTGTTCATTCTGCTACTGAAATAAAGTGTATAAATAAAATAGAAGGACCATGGAGCTTAGCCAAGAGTGAACATAGCATTGTGCGGTTCCGCGAAGCCGGTCACTTTTTACTTTGGTTGAAAAACTATAAAAATAAGTAGGCAGCGGAAATTCTACTATTCCCTTTGTTCGTAACATGCCTACGTTACTCACTGGGCGCATCTATCGGAAAGGTAGGAAAGACGGGTTTGGAACATGGAAAGCGTGATGGGCTGATCATCTCCCGTTGATATAGGGGAAGTCACTGAAAGCTCTGAATCGGATGAGGTATTACGATCAAAAAGGTTGGCCTCTCAATATACCTAGTAGTAACCTGGATGCATTCATTCGGCGTGGTGACTATGGAGGTAGTCAAAATTAGTAGTGAATTTAGGAAAGAGAAGATAGTAGTACTACCCATGATGAACCCTGATTGGGCAGGCTATCGAAACTTCTTCGTATAGTCTAGATTGGCAGTACGGGAGACTGTTCTTCTTTTGTTATTGGAGTCGAGGTACCCACCACCGGGAAAAGGAAATCGCCCATCATTGCTTTTTCTTCCTCGTAGTCGTTTTCGTCCTCGGCTTAGGTTGAATCAGATATAGAAGAAGCGGAAGCAGGAAGCTGAAGGATATCCGTAGCGAATGAGGAATAGGACATGCATGTGAGCTAGCGAAAAGGGAATAGCACATTCTCCAGGGTTCGTATCAAGCGCTAGCAAATGGAGATTTCTCGGGTCAATCGAATCCGTATCCTCGAGCGCTGGGTCTGTCCTCTAATGAGGAGCTCCTTGCTTTTTTGATCCGTGAATCCAAAGCTTTGGGAGAAGAGGACAGAGGGTCCTAGCTAATCATTAAAGTAAGTATTAATCATTTTCTTATGTCATATTGGAATGAAACAATATCCATTATTATCATACTGTAAAAACGGAGTGTCTTATATGTTGCAATACGATGTTGGATCTGCTGAGCATCTGTGGTAACTATCCCCTAGAAAAAGATTGCGAGATGACCCTTTAAGGATATTCTTTCTGCCCTTTTAAATGCACATGAACATGTGTACGAGATTACAAGTAAATAAGGTGTTACAGATTAGATCAATAATCTACATTGCTTGAAACTTTTTCTGCATTGAAGCTTTTCAAGTTTAAGCATGTTGACGGTATAAAGTCTGAGAGGGCAGAAGGCATCAGACTTGTAGTCTAAATGCTGTGTATCTGACATACTTCATTCTCTGTGCAGGGTACGATTTCACTATGGACATCCTGATGTGTTCGACAGGATTTTTCACATTACAAGAGGAGGCATTAGCAAGGCTTCCTGTGGTATAAAATTAAGTGAAGACAGCTGGTATGTGATTCTTAATGTATCTTCTTAATGAAACACGTGCTCAGGCACATTCTCGAAAGAAGTGATTCTTCATGTATTTCTGGCTGTTACCCATTTATGCTCTTGAAGGCATGGAGTTTAATATTGTTTTCAGGTTTCAACTCAACGCTAAGACGCGGAAACGTCACCCATCATGAGTACATCCAAGTGGGAAAAGGGCGTGATGTGGTAGCATTTCAATAGTTCAATTGTTCATCATCTAAATACCACGAGGCACGAAGTGTTTGATGATCTCATTTCCCTTGATATGGTGGACTCCTAAAATAGGCTTTCTTTGTTCGTATGATTTTGCATAATACAATACTATACTATAATAAGCCACTCCTTCAAATGGGCTGGCTACTCGAACCAAATATTGAACTTGCTCTTTAGCATAGGTAGACTTCACTACCTGGATAGGTCAGCCTCGTTCCCATTTCTCTGGTCCTATATGTTTTTTTTGCAAGTACCATTCCTGCTATTCGCATTGATTGAGTACTTTAGAGTTCTTGATGGAAGTGTAAAATACTTAGTAGGAAGTCCCGGTGGGTAATCACCAAATGTTCTAGTACGAGTACATCCAGTTCCGGGTGGTCATCTAGTATGGGACCTAAGAGAAGCCCTTTTTGAATCCTTTTATTAAGCCATTGCTAATCCCGTAAGGCAATCCTTCAACGTTGTAGAAAAGAGTTAAATACAAAAGCACACAAAGGCTTTGGACTATGAAAGGCTACCTTTATCATGCATGAATAAGGCCGGGAGATTATGTCCTCAACAAACCTATCTACTACTAAATGACAATTAAAGGGACGCCAACCATTGGAGGTGATACTGGTGATGGTAATGGTGAAGATTCTTCTCTTTTTCCTGGG
>Ga0157367_1000787_pt1:12500-14593 | contig 14593 bp, 4 predicted proteins | sample AttbisABBM2_FD_113142 | JGI IMG/M metagenome (GOLD analysis project Ga0157367, IMG submission 113142) | Fungus gardens microbial communities from leaf cutter ant in Botucatu, State of São Paulo, Brazil - Atta bisphaerica ABBM2 | ecosystem: Host-associated > Fungi > Mycelium >...
TGCTACACTTACCAGATGTGAGGTAGTTAAATGCTTTCCTTCCATAGCTAACTTTCCCATAGCCGTAGTTCCAGTCTGACTCTCCGAAGCCTATGACCAAGAGTAAGGGGCTGCACCGATTAGAGAGAGTACGTCGTCTATTCATTCCACTCATTCCTAACGTCCAAAGCTCTGAATTAAGAAAGTTAATAGGTGGGTAGGCCTTCTTAGGTAACATGCCTTTCTCGGAAGCCTTGTTGAATTAATGCCAAGGGAGATATTAGCTTAATGGCAAGGGCTTGGGGGAAGATGCTATGCTTGAGTCAGCGGAAATGGTTTATGACGAAGAAAAGAAATCATAGGTAGTTACCTCTCCTCCGGGTATGAGAGGTCTAGTTCGGTGAGAATAGATAGGGATAGAAAGACCATCCTGGTGCACATGCTATGGGTCTTCTTGTTTGTTGGGAAAGCACGGAAGCCTAGCTTTGGCGTGGGAAGCTTACCAATTGATGCGGTGGCTACTCGATCGAGAAGAAAGAGCAGTTGTTACCTGCCTCCACTATTAAGCAGCATGAGCCACTAGACTGACTCGATATCCGTGTGTGGATCCGCCCGAAGGCAGTCGATTGGAAAAGATGAAGACAAGGAAGAGCCATTCTTCATACATAGGAGCGAGTGGTCGAAATGGAAAGCGGACAAACGGAATTCTGTACAACTATAGGGTTCGGTTCTTTCTTCTGTCCCAGGTCCTTTCTTCTCTTGCGGATCTTGCTTAGAGAGATAGACGCTGTTCTCTGCCATACTGTGGCTGTGCACTTTAGCACTTCTTCTTGAACTTGGTTTTTCTTCCTTCCCTTCGGTACTCCTTAACTCGGAGATACTCCTTCGGTACTACTTGGCTACTACTTGAACAGATGGGTTTAGTCCCTTCCTTCGCTCAACTCTTTCTTATTCACACACGCCCACAGATATGTAGGAAGAACTAGCTAGGGAATAATTGGGGCTTATGTGGACCCCTTCCCTTTAATTTAAGAAAGAGGTCTTCCTAGCTGACTTGAAACTAGATCTTCTTCCGAGTTTCGTTCTCTATGGCTTGTGAATTGCTGTACTGCCTGTTTCACTCTCTTCTAAGGGATCTCCTCCTATGGAGGTATGTAAAGTGGGTTCTATCGCATTTGAGACAGGTAGCCGAAGAAGACTGATGATGAGCCCTACGTTCTTGTCTTCCTGGTAGTCATAAGTCAGATATCCTGTTTGCTTCAAATCATTCCATCTCGAGGGAAGGTTGCTTTTGCACGAGTATCGAAGGAGAGCAGGGTACAATCTTTCTTTGCATGGGTTCAGTGCCTGGTTTCAAGTTAGGTTGATTTGAACTGATATCAAATAAATACCCCACCTGTATAAGGAAAGAAAGCCTCAGGATGTGAGGAGAAGGACCTAGTTTAGCCTTCTAGGAAGGTTGGATCAGCTTGTCCATGCTCCTACTGTGTAATAGAAAAGGGAAATCTTACTGAGTAATAGAAAAGGGAAATCTTACTGGGTGGTGCTTTTCCTTTTAGTCAGCCAGGTGGGAGAATAAGTTATTTTAGGACTTTTGGGAGGGAGATATTAGCTTAATGGCAAGGGCCAACCCCAGACGAATCCTCGGTTTCGGCAATACCAACCTTTCCTTTCGAACAATGGTTCGCTTCATCCAAAGCAAAGAAAAGAGAAGGGAATTGCCAACTTGAATGAATGTAATCCGGTTACGGTTGCCAATCATCCAATTCCTACTTCGGGTTCCTACGAGTCCTACGATATAGCGATTCACGAAAACAGTGATGATTGAAGGAAGCAGCTGCACGCCTCTCCCATCCCGAGGGAAGAACCAATTTATCTTCGGAAGGAAGGGTTTAACCAGATGCAGACGAATCCGAATCAAACTATAGAATGTTCTTTGCCGATGCTTTGAATCCCGGGAACCGACAGGAAGCTTTGGATGAAAGGATAGGAATAGGAATAGTCATATCGCTCGGGACTTCCGTTGGATAGCGTACGTTCGCCATTGATTCCTTTTGAAAGGATAGGTGCCTTAAAAGAGGAGTGGGTAGGCTTCTTTCACTTGTTTCTTTTCC
>Ga0157367_1000788_pt1 | contig 14588 bp, 17 predicted proteins | sample AttbisABBM2_FD_113142 | JGI IMG/M metagenome (GOLD analysis project Ga0157367, IMG submission 113142) | Fungus gardens microbial communities from leaf cutter ant in Botucatu, State of São Paulo, Brazil - Atta bisphaerica ABBM2 | ecosystem: Host-associated > Fungi > Mycelium > Unclassified ...
CCGGAAAAAATAATCATACAACTAGACGCTGATTCATGTATATACTCACCACAACCGCCCATTCTATTCTATATAGCCTTACACACACACAACACATACGAACGTCAGAATAACACAGAAACCAAAACCCCATCCACATGTATCCATGGCTCAGACTGTAGGAATGACCGTTTGCCTTTCTTGCACATAGATTAGCTCAGAAAGGGGTGAGCGCCTCTCAATTTGATTCGCTCAGTCACATACCCGATGGTTTGATCCTTTTTTTGCTCCATGTCGCAGGCAATCTTTCGTATGGAACAAGTATGGTTTCAGCGCTACAAACATGTGGATTACAGCTAAACGATACAAGGACGAAACAAATTCAACACATAGCCGTTGTTCAATGATACGGTGATGGACGATTGTGAGTCACTTGCCAATGTTAATACTCCTCATACGTATTAAAAAGTCAATACCTTTTCAAAGTCACTGACAAATTGACCAGTCCCATCGGGGAATGTACTCTACATTTTTACATATGAGCACGTCCCTCGACAAACAACAATCTATGTCGATCATCTCATCTCATTGTTCAAAAATCTACCCACTCATTTTCACAACTTAAGCCCGATATTGATGTGCACAGCCTTGGTTTGAGTATACCTAAACGTCATACAGCATTGACTGTAGCAGAAAAAGAAAAGACACTGGTACTCACATATCAAGTGCATCTTGGCCTAGGTCACGTCCAATGCCTGACTGTTTGTATCCACCAAAAGGAATATTTATTTCTGCATGCTGCGCACAGTTCACCTGCAAAGTCCGATGGGTCAAACATGAAGCACAGGTCTCAGTATCAACCTACCCAAACACTTCCAGCTTCAAGATGATTTGCGATTCTGATCGCTCTACTTGAGTTTTCGGTGAAGACATTCGCTCCTAGTCCATACGCGACATCGTTCGCAATTTCGAGAACCTCTGAAGGGCAACCTTTGATCAGCATTCGGTTTTGGTTTTGGATAGAATACTGATGCTCACCTTCCTCAGTCTTGAATTTCACGATCGAACAAACAGGTCCGAAAATTTCATCCTGCATGATGCTCATCTTTGGATTCACGTTGGTAAACACTGTGGGTTTGATGAAGTATCCCTCCTGCCCATACCTCTCTCCACCAATAACGACTGTTGCACCTTCCTGTTTTCCGGAATCAATGAATCCCATGACACGATCAAATTGTGTCTGCGATATTTGAGGACCGTGTTGAGTGTCAGGGTCAAACGGTGAACCAGTGTGATCTGTGAGATCTTTGGTAAGAGCAGTGAACCTTTCGAGAAAGGCTGGGTAGATAGATTCTTGGACGAAGATACGAGAGCCAGCAGTACATGCTTGACCCATGTTAAAGCTTGCTCCAGAAGTTCAATCAATGTGGGTTGAAGAGCAGTAAAGAGAAAAACGTACAAGATCCCTCTAGCTGCCCACTTCAATGTTTGTTCAAAGTCTGCGTCATCGAAGATAATAGTAGGACTCTTCCCACCCAACTCAAGTGTAATGACTTTTAAATTCGTTTCACCAGAAGCCTTGAGGAGCTTTCTTCCCGTGAGAAGACTTCCTGTGAATCCCACCTTTCGAATTTTGGGGTGTGCACTAATGGCGGCTCCGGCGACAGCTCCTGAGATACATCGACAGGCCAATAAAGTATTGCGATAACTCAATATGAGATCTCGTACCATTACCATTGACGATGTTGACTACACCAGGAGGGAACCCAGCTTGGTTGAGTAGATCTCCCAATCGGAGTGCAGTAAGGGGCGTGATTTCGGAGGGCTTGAGAACGACAGTATTGCCGGTCGCAAGCGCGGGACCCAATTTCCATGCCGCCATAACCTGTAGCGAATGTTTAGGGACATAGCCAAGCAAGAGACAAATTAAGCGATACCAGAGGGGAATTCCAGGGCAGGATGCATCCCTTGAAAAAATTTTAAGCATTGAAGCTGAGATGGGAATGGGCAGAGGGCAGACTTACAACAACGCCAAACGGCTCCTGTCTAGTATATGCCATCTTATTTTCCGTGGTCTCGATTGTCTTGCCGTGAATTTTATCTGCCCATCCGGAGAAATACCTGATCGTGGAGACAGCACTCTTCACATCGATGTTCTGAGCACTGTGGTATGTCTTTCCTACCAATAAAAACATGACAATCTAGTATTTGAATCAGACAATAATACTCACCAACGTTCAAGGACTCCAATGCAGCGAGCTCATCCCCGTTTTCTTCTACTAGATCCGCGAACTTAGCCAAGAGTCGTCCACGTTGGGCACCAGGAACCTTAAGGCCCCACGAAGTCCGATACGCTTTCTCCGCTGCCTCAACAGCAAGATCGACGTCCGCTGCTGATGCTGCTGTTACGGACATGATAACCTTCCCCGTGGCTGAGTGTATAAGCATTATTTTCTTGGGTCTATGGCCACCACTCACCTGGGTTAATGACACTAGACACCGAGATTAGTTACGCAATGAAGCAACGAAGCAAGGGACGGACTCGATGGTATGTCCTTCAATGGAATCTACCCATTTTCCGTCGATGAATAAACTAGAACCAACGTGAGTATATGCGACTGATGTGAATCACGACCACGCACCCAGTGTTCAAAGTAACGTCCGCCTTGTATACGGGAGTATCGAAACTGTATGTGTATGTATTCGGCATTCTGCTAATCGCAATAACAGAGCCCAGAGCATGCTTATATAGTTTTTGAGTAGCTTCTGGGTAGCTTCTGGATGAGTAATACTGGACCATGTGCACGACAAATGCAGAAGTGTAATGACTAATGAGTATTCTAGATAACAGATGCCACGCGAACAGTGCTTTGGTGTGAACAGCAAAGATCTACGGCAGATTCCAAGTATGATAAACAAATGCATTACACACGCCTCTACTCCTCATCAAATCGATAATCACTCACAACTTTATCCCAAATCACCCTCATATCGACCTCAACATCCAACTTACTCGCCAGCAAAAATGCACCACTCAATTTCCTGCGACGAAAAAGAAACTCAGTCACCATTCTCATCCCACATGCATAAAATATTGTTAGGCCACATCGATAATCACCATTGTGATAAAAAGACTTGGGAGAGGTGAACTCACCGATTCAAACTATACGTCTCTCTTGGCGGTGGCGTCAATCTCTCTTTTAACATGATTGGTATATAACTTCTGATCCTCTTTGTAATCCCCGACCACTCGCTTCCAGGACCAAATGCATATGGCTGGACTGTCGTGGCTTTGAATGGTGTAGCGAGGAGCAAAAGGGACGTCATATGGGCTTCAAGCATTGTCTATATAACTTCGTGATGAACACATATATAGGCCAGGTAAATCCAAGTTGAATAGGAACACGGACGTACATCACTTTCTTCACCTGTTAAATAACCCAACTTCAGACTCCACTCTTTCACCCTGTCATAGTCTTCTTCCACAGCTGCTTGTAAAAGTCGAAACCAGTTATCTATGAATGATTTTGTGTATGTCCTTGTCGCGCCGAAATCCACTAGCTCAATCTACAAAGTTCAATAGCTGCTGTAGTCGAGTAGACGCACGTGACCTGACCTGACGCGTTTGCGGATTCCACAAGAAATTCGTCCAGTTCGGGTCCGTCTGCATCGTTCGGAACACAAAAAGCTCTTTCAAGCACAGGCTAGTAATCCTTTCAGCAATCTAAACGTCCCCCGTAAACCAAAAGGGATCATGAAAAGGACGCTCAAATGAACCACACACATCAACTCGATCCCTGCTGCTCAACCCCAGTCTCTGTGCCTCCCCGACGCTGACACCATTTACTTTCTCCATCACAAGGACGCCCTCCGTACTCCCTTCCCATACCCATGGCACTTTAAACCTCTCATCACTTCTTAACCACTTCCTGAATCGTTGTAAATACCTAGCCTCTCTTTTATACGAGCATTCATCTGCGAGTTCTGTTTTCATCACTTCGATTGAACGGTCTAGGAACATCCCTTTTGGTAGAATTTTGGTTGCGTTAAGGAGCGTGCGGACGTATGAGAGGTCAGAAGAGATGGAATGTCGGATGTTGGGGAATTGTACTTTGACTGCGACGGGGATCGGTTCCGTGGAAGAGGATGGATAGGTGGTAGTAGCAGAAGGAAGGAGAGTAGCCGAATGTACTTGGCCGATCGATGCCGCGGCGAATGGTATCCGATCAAACGATGCAAAATACTTAGATTCCCAGTTCTTGCCAAGTTCTGAAGTGAGAGTCACATTAAGTTGAGAGTCGGGCATGTAATGTGCACTATCCTGCACGAGACGGAAGATGGCATCTACATCCGGAGGTAGAAGGTGTGTGTCTATATAGGGCGGCGATCAGAACATGGAGTTAGACTCGGCTGATGCGGGAAAACATGCCTTGTATACTAAGAAACTGCCCTATTTTCAGGGCTGCTCCTCGCATCTGTGACAATTTCGACACAAGCCTCCGAATGTTGGCTTCAGTCATAATAAGTGAACCCTTGGCTTCACCAGAACCGCTGCTCGTACGACGGAGAAACTCTGCTGCTGCTCCATAGCCCAACGAAGCAGCCAGCCCTGGGGAATGTATGATGAAAAATGATAGCATAGCAGAGAGGAAACAGAAACAGACCGCCGTAATGAAATAAACGCCCTATTGGGGAAGAGGGTACTTTGGATGATTGGAGAGAGCGAGTATGTACAGGCATCGGAGAGGGAGACGATACCATGATAGATTCGGATGTAGAAGGTGGCAGCTCTGGTACAGGCAAATCGACAACTGTTTCGATAGCTTCGACCTCCGTCACAATATTTGGGGGTTCATCTGTGATAGGTGGTGGCGGTTGAGAAATATCAAACTTCGCGTTGAGCTCGGCCTGGTAGGGAACTGAAGCTGGCCTTATATTGACATCATCTACTCGTTTTACATAGTTCTGTGGGGTTTCAAACTTAGCATCCTCCTGTCCTTTGATGTCAAATATACGGCCGTTCCCCAGTGTACTCATCGCCAGGTCGACGTGTCTCCGCCGCTCTGCGGTAGCAAGACACTCAGGAGCACATTGAACTGCCTTGCGCCTTGCAACAATTGAGAGTATTTTCGTAGCAGTGTAAAGAGCACATAACCAGTTATAAGATGAACTAGGTGGCATGCACTCAGCTAATGACAAAGGGAAAGTTGATGACAAATACAAAAGTGATAGCACTATTTTGGTCGTGATCCGAGCTACTTGATCCGTTTAAGCGGTAGACCTTTTTCACGGTAGACCTTTTTCAAAAAGAAAGAGATTCGTCGTGCGAAACTGAGCCGCACAGTTGGATAAATAAATTGAGAAAACCTGCATCGCTTTGGCTGGTCATTATGTACCAGTCAGATACCACTCAAGATCCAATCCGCATTGCTATCGTGTGGGTGACACTCTTCCTCTCTTGAATACGTCATTTTCAGAATCCCATACACTTAATCATACAGGGGCGCAGGAATAGTCGGACTCATCCTCGCAGTCACAGTCAATACTCTTGATACCGAACACAAATTCAGCATAGAACTTTACGAATCTTCCTCTGAATTGTCCCAAATAGGAGCTGGAATCAATATCTGGCCTAGGTCAATGCATATTTTTCAGGAGATCGGTCCAGGACTTGGAGAAGCGTTGAAACTGTATTTTGACCGCTGCCCTGATTTTGAACCGAGTAAGTCGAGGTTGCGACTTCCTACCAGACACCAGATGCTAACGAGGGCACGACTACTCTCCATGGATAGGGTCGGTTTTCGAAGTGAGGAAAGCAGACCAAAAGAACGGTTTCAAGGTCACTGATCTCAAAACGAAAGGTCCTCATTTTGCCGCCTCTTATTGCGTAAATTTCTCACCAACCCAGGCGGAGTATTTCGTATCCACAGAGCAGACTTTCAGCGTTGCCTTCTCGACCATCTTCCTCTTCCCTCCAACAAAACGGTACCGAAGAACAGTTCCTGTGCACTCCATCTATCTCACCGTCTCATTGATTACACCACTTCCTCCATCTCCTCTTCCTCTCCCGGTGCAAGTTGCACGCTGACGGGACCAATAACTCTGTATTTCTCCGATCAACCTCCACGAACGTGCGATATTCTCGTAGGCGCGGACGGAATTAAATCAACTGTTCGCAAGCTCTTTTTATCCCGACTTCCAAATCCAGAAGGATACACTAAGTGTATGAGCCCAGTATGGAGTGGCGCAACCGCCTATCGGGGTTTGATTGACAAAGCAAAACTGGAAAACGCCCACCCTAGACATCGGGCACTAGGACATCCCGGATTGTTGGTGCGTCCCAATTGATCGTTGGTGGATTCAGAGTCATTCATTTCCATCGAAACCAAGTACTTCGGCAAAAATAAGGTATGATGTTTGGTCGTTCTGGTCCATTCCACGGTTATCAATCCAATTTTACAGCATTCAGTTGTTTACCCAGTCTCAAGGGGTAAACAGATTAATATTGTGGCTATAACACATGATTATTCCAAAGACGGTACCGCATGGAGTTCTGACCGCCCATGGAATGAGAAGGTATCCCAAAAAGAGTTGTTGAATCAGTTCGAAGGCTGGGACGATGAATTTATGGGACTTATCGAGGTATTATCATCCGATCTTGACAATGGCCTTGATTGAAGAGCTTCATCAAGTGTATCGAACAACCAACGAAGTGGACTTTGCAGAATATGAATCCTCTCGAGATTTTTGCCAACGGAAGAGTGGTTTTGATGGGTGATGCTGTACGTTTTAGCCATGTCAGTTTTCACTAACTATAAAAATTCAACCTGAAGGCACATGCAATGGTACCATATCAAGGAGCAGGAGCGGCTGTTGGAATTGACGTACTTCTTATTGTTTCCTTACCTCCTCTGATACATCCTGAATTATTCTCAGGGCGCATACATCTTTGCATCCCTCCTTACACATCCTTCCATCCTCTCCTCCACCGAATTTCTGGCTCATATAATGACCACATACAATCGAATTCTCGTCCCCCACGCTCACAGTCTTTCCAATCTCTCTATACTTCAAGGTCACCACTACACTCTCCAATCGCCAGAATTTGATTCTTTCAAAGAGGGGGACGAAAGGATACCCAGAAGGATGCTGGAGAACGAGTTTAAGAAAGCAGGGAAAAATTGGTTCTGGTGCGAGAGTGATCCAAGAGAGGAGAAGAAGACAGCCATGAGGATACTTGACAGCTTCCTTGAGAAGGAGGTACAGGTAGTTGCTGCTGCCAAGCTGTGATAGGTTATTTACATAATTCGATTGAAAATACTACTCTTATTCCGACTCATACCGGATTTCCCCAGTAACCCAAGTCTCCAGAAAGCATCCCGGTTGAGGACATTAGAAGGAAGGCCCAAAACATCCCACTAAGTGAGATTCGGACACGGAAAAAAATATCCGGGATTCTTCTGTGATAACGAGTCATCAATTTCATAACCTGCACCATAAGCCTCCCACTAGCTCAATCTAGGCAGTCAATTACCGGGCCTTCGCTCTCTTCATTCCGCGGGCCATATCTTGACTAAAATCCATTGATTATCAGAGAATCATCACTTCCGCACTATAATATACATGTTTCAATGACTTGACCATTGTAGGTCAGCCTCTTCCAGAAATCAAGTCTCAACTGATGTTGCCTCAAGAACGCATCCATGTAGCAATTGTGTGCGGCTAGTTGTCATGTATCCGTATCTTGCCAAGTTGCTGATCCCGGCGCAGAGGCGCTGGCATAACGGGCCTCACGCTCGCTGCGGCCCTCAATGCATACGATTTGGAACAAAAAATCGCTGTAGATCTGTACGAGTCCGCTTCGGAGCTTTCAGAGATCGGCGCCGGTATCATTATGTGGCCTCGTGTCTGGGAGATCTTTCAAGAGTTTGGCTTAGGAGATACATTGACCCCACTCTTCGACCATTATCCTGATCATGAACCACGTATGTTGTGTTCCATCACTGTGGCAAAACAGTATATACTCATTCATTTTTAGGTGTGGTTTTCGAGATCAGAAAAGCCGACCAGAAGAACGGATTCAAAATTGTGGATGTCATGAAAGATGGTATGCTTGGAATGCGTCAGATTAAATGGAAGGGCCTGACCTTTTCATGTACCTAGGCGGGGCACTTCGCATCCATAGGGCAGATCTTCAGAGAAGTCTCTTACAACATCTCCCCTTGGCTGGTTCTGGTATACCCATCAACAGCACTTGCACCCTCCATCTCTCCCATAGGCTGACTGATTATGAATTCTCTGTCGCCTCTCCGAACTTCTCTTCTGGTTCTTTGAAACTCTACTTCACGGACAAGGCCAACAAAACTTGCGATATTCTCGTTGGGGCAGATGGAATTAAATCGACTGTTCGGCGACTGTTCCTTACGAGATTACCGGACCCGGAGAAGTATGAGGAGTATCTGGATCCGACATGGACTGGATCATTAGTTTATCGCGGTCTCGTCGACGCGGAAGAATTGAGAAAAGTCCATCCTGACCATAGAGCTCTAAATCATCCTGGGATAATGGTGTGTGCCCAGTCCCCTTGTTGATACCATCCAAGCTCACCAACATCATGATGCACAGTACATTGGGAAGGGGAAGGTGAGAAAACAGTCGTTATATGTGGAATATGAGTCAAACGTTCAGTCCATTAGCATTGTGTGGTATACGCAATTTCAGGAGGGAAACATATTAATGTGGTCGGTGCGGTTCACGACAAGTCGAAAGAAGGGACTGCGTGGGATGGTCAGTGGAACCATGAAGTGACGCAAAGCGAATTTTATGAACATTTCGTCGGATGGGATGATGAGTTTCAGGCGCTCATACGTGTATGTCTACCCACTCCTGAATGGGAGAATCTGTGTTAATAATCGTCAGTGTATTCGTCGCCCAATAAGATGGGCGTTACAGACTCTGAAACATCTGAACATTTTCGCAAAGGAAAGAGTATTCTTGCTTGGGGATTCTGTAAGGCTGCACAGAATGTTCTGAGCTATGCGTAATCACATAACGCACATAGGCCCATGCCATGGCCCCTCATCTTGGCGCAGGTGCAGCAGTTGGTATAGAGGTGATTGATTAATTAATACGGCTTCTTTCATTCTACAAGCTCATTTCGGGTCTACCATACCTCGCAGGATGCTTACATCTTAGCTTCCCTTCTGACTCACACATTGACTTCGCATCCGCTTTCGATGCAGCACATCATGCGTATCGCAGAGATTTATAATTCTATTCGCGTGCCACAAGCTATAGGTTGGGCTCAAAATTCATTGAAGCAAGGCCATCTGTATGGTCTTCACGGCGCGGGCTTTGAACGTTTCCGGGAAGGGGATGACGTTCCTAAGGAAACGCTTATTGAATTATTCGAATCGGTTGGCAAATTTTGGTCTCAGACCACTCCTGATGCAAACGTAGATCGGAAATGCGCAATCCGGCTTCTAGAAGGAGGAGCACATTTGTAGCTACACGGAGTAATAAATGCTGAAAGCACTGACATATGAATTTTCAACTCCGGATGTGTCCAGATCCTGATTTAACCATTGTCTATTTGGCTGCAGAGAAGTCGAAATGACTTGGCGTTCCCATCAGAAGGGGGCGTTCCACCTGCAGGAGGAGCGACGACAATTAAATATCGACAATTGATCGGCGGTATGCCACGGAGATTGAAGAACCGTGCGCAACACAGAAGACTGGAAGCTGTTGGAAATTGTCATTGTCATGTTGCATCCATCCCACGTCAGACTTCTCCAACCCGCTTATAAGTCACTGATGACTGATATTCTTTCCTGACACAACAAAGGAAAGGATATTCTTAGTCCACCTTTCACTAGTCCATTTTCGAAAGTTTTGACGCGTTCTTCTCAAACGTTCAGGCGATACCGATTTCTTCGCCATTTTGATGTATTACCAAGCAGACCATTCTTTTTTTTCAATTCAGAATTTCTATTCCGCAGCAAGACGCCAAGGACTTGGCCCGATGATTCGGCGAAGTTTACCATATGGGTAAGAAAGAACAGATGTGACTGAATGAGTGGGGACAGTCGTCGGTCGTGTGACAATGGCATTGCGATTTATCCTAATGAAACTTCGCAATCTCGAGGCAATCTCTACAGGAACTTGAGAAGATTTGTTTGTTCATTCCCCTCATATTGACTTACTCTCTATTCAAGCTTCCTATTCAGAATGCTAATGTTTTGCATGGGACAACTATGATGGACAATGCCGAGTGGGGCTCTGATACCAGTGCTAGGTCGGTGAGCACTTGAATCTAGGTTCATATTCGTCGACTTTGGATACAATACGTCACTGGAAAGGCGGCATATACAATCAGCGTTCAGTTTCAGCTTTTGGTCGTTGCACCCATCGAGCACACTGGAATACCTCTAAAGAATAATGAGGGACAAATGGGGGACATTGGTTTTGGTGTTGACGCGGTTAGTCATACATTGGCCATGCATAAACCAAGCTTAAGAATCCACAAAATTCCATTCCTAGCGATAAGAAAAAAACCTTGAAACCTAGAATAAGCCTGCCAAATCTGCAAATGGATCCTTGTTCTGTGTCTGAGTTTGTGTCTGCTGAGGCTGTAGTTGGAGCTGACTACTTGATCTCTGGCCACTTATCATACCCATACTCATTCCTCCAAACATACTCGGTATTGGCGGCGAGGTACTTGATGCAGATCGGCCAGAAGGACTCATTGGAAGCATAATGGCAGCCGGTGGTGTTGCACTTGGTCTAGCCTGGAAAGGTGATGAAGTCCCACTTCTACCGTCAAGCTGAAGACCGCTCAGTCCATCGTTGTTGTTCGAGCCCAATGGTGTCGTGGGGGCAGGAGAGTGTGTGTTACCATTTTTGCCAAATGCTTGTTGGTTGGAGATGGTGGGTTGTGCTGGCGTTGCAAAGAGACCTGTTAGATCGTCGATCCCCCTACTGGGATTTGTCATCTCGTTTGTCGTGGTGCCATCGTCGAAGTCAATTAGAGAGGTCCCCTGCATATTTGTTGAGAGTTCTGATGGTACGGGATTTGCGGCTGCGGCAAAGTCGCCTTTTTTGAAAGCATCGTATCGTCCGAGAACCGTATTAATTTGGTCATTGATCTGGAGGAACGTGTCCAGCGACATAGAATCGTCTGATTCGGCGTCATTGATCCACTTTTGTATTTTGGGACGTGCGGCTTTCAGAATGGAGGCAACTTGCTGTTAATACAAGTACCAGATGTGAACAAGTGCAGCGAACAAGAAATTGAGCATACTCACGTCGTAAGCATCTCCTGAGACAAACTGTTGCGCTCCTTGCGACTGATCAGCGTTGTCAAGAATCTCGTTTAGAAGGATGACCTTCTGTTCAAGTTTATTGAGCTCATGGAGTGCTTGGGCTCGATAGTCGGGCTTAGTATCAGGATTGGCGCCAGCAAGCGATTTCATGAGCTCTTGAGCTACAGCCAGATCTCGAGGTGTACCGCGCCGGATGAGTTCTTGAAGCTTGGCCGACTGTGCTTCGCGATCCTCCTCCTCCAGCTCTTCTGCTGACTTGATGTTCTGTTAAACAAAAAATACGGCATCGAGAATTGACATGCTGTACCTGAACGTACCATTGCATTAAGAGTGGAGGATTGTCGACCAATTTCTCTGAACCGGTACCCCTTGAGCGTCAACAGCCGATGCATATCCCGGATATTTCCCAGGTCTTCCTTCCACCTCGAATCGCTGCAAATGCCCTCTTTCCAGCCGTGTATCAGGTCCAGGATGCGTGTCATGACAGGATTAGGAAATGGAGGAGGACGTTCAGGAAAGCGGCGAACAAGCTCGTTGAGAAATTCCTTTGTCGATATCTGGAGATGAAAGGCGTATCCACAAGACTGAACGAGGGTATCCAGGAGGGAGAGAGAAAGAAGGGCGATGTGTGGGTTTCGGTGGTTTGCAAGTCTGGCAATCGCCATTGCAGCTTCTCGAGGACTTTTCTTTTTGTCAGGAATCCGGTGCAATTTCAAACACGAAGGTAGATGACACACTTGTTTGCTTTCTTGTTGTTGATGTAGTCCGCCACTTCGAGATGCAAGGCATAGTTGGGCTCGTGCAGAGACGGTTCGCAAGAGCGTGTTATGAGAACTTGCAGAGGAGAAGTTCTCATCCAGCTGGTTCCTGCCTGGAGCATGATAAGTCCAAGTAGTAAGTAGTGTAGTAGTGTAGTAGTGTAGTGTAGTAGACGGCAAGCGTGACACGCAAATGAGCTGCCGTTTAAGGCAGGTGGATGAAATGACGGGAACATATTGAGAACAAATGACAGTTGAGAGCACTTGATGGTCCGCACTATTCGAGTCGCTCTCTTCATTTGTGGCGAGCTGACACCCAAGCTCATGGCCAACCACGGCGACATGCTGACAATCTACCAGCAATGGCTTAGAAACTCCCTTCCTCGGTATTCTGGTGTCCGACTGGTCATGCATGGATATGACGCCCCAGGCATGATCTACCCGAATGAGTTGCAGCTTTCAAGATATCATGCAGTCATGCTCACTGGATCTCGTGCGTCCTCTCCCCTGAGAATGAGACTTGTTCAGATGCTGGTTGGCTGTTTAGCATCAGATGCAGGGGGGGATGAGCCCTGGATAAAGCGCTTGGTGACTTTCGTTCAACATGTTGGAGATGAACACCCACAAATCAAAATATATGGTACGTATCCTCAGGGGAACCTGGGACCATTACTCCTTATTTGTCGTTCATTTTGAGGCATTTGCTTTGGTCACCAAATTGTCAATCGTGCCCTCGGTGGCATCGTACAGCGAAATGCCAATGGCTGGGAGTTAGGTCCATCGATTGTACGTACAACAGACATCGGTAAAATACTATTTGGAGTCGACAAACTTGTAAGGTATCCCCACTCCTTCAGAGTCAACTTTGCTTCATATACTTGCCTGAATTCCAGGAACTTCAGCAGGTACATCAAGATCATGTTCCACTCTCATCCCTCTCGTCCCTTTTATCTTCAGGTAGGATCCATCTGCTGGGATCCACGGATAACACAGACAACCATGGCCTTGTCAAGTTTCATTCACAAAACCCTGACTTCTCAAATTATTCTAGTCATCTCTTGAGGCACATCCATGTAATGACTATCCAAGGCCACCCTGAATTTCGTAATTCTATTACCACCGACATCACGAGGGAATTAGATGTCATCAACCCAGAAATCAGGAAAACATGTGATACTGAGGCGCTCAGGGCTGAGCGCCCCGCATCAGATATTCCCGAAACTTGGAGTGATACAAGAAACGATGGTGTAGACGTCGTTGGAAAAACGTTCTGGAGGATGTTTGGTGTCGAAGGGAAAAGGTGTTGATTTTCCTCAGTGTAATCAGAAAATTAAAGTGGTGATGGACCTACAAGCGGTTACGACAAATTACGCGACATCAATTTTTCTGGCCACTAACTTTGGGGTTTCACGCCTCTACAAGCTTGAGATTCTCCGGCTCGTCGCTGGTGAAATATACATGGCAAGAGACACAGATTTCCAGGACCTGCATCCTGGAAGACGAACGACATACGCTCTTCAAAAAATTTGCCTAGCCAAATATAGTAACATCACCCCTGGGAATTCAACTACTCGGCAGAATGGAAGAGCATTAAACCTTACCATCCCTGAACTCTAAAAATCGGAAAGCGAGTTCTTTCCCTAGTACACTCGAATGCCAAGCGAAAAGTTTTACTAAGGTGAGTGGTTTTTCTGAAACGAGCTCAATCATACGATTAAATGAGGTGAATGAGATGAGGTATTGAGCTCGCCAATGTTCTCGTGGAGAGTCCATTATATCCGATCTCGGCCGATCTAGTAGTGCCTGTTTCAACTCCGCCGGAGCGCTGTAAGAAAACTGTTCACCCTCAGATCTTGAGCTAATCGGTTAATAGAACCATCAAATCTGTTATTATTACACGCCGCTTTATATGTCTGTCACTCTTTTGTGTGGTCACAGGGTCAGGGTTGCAGTCTCGTTCGTGTATATAAGGTGTTCATCCAACCACATAATTCCCCATCAGCTCTTCGGTGCTTTTTCTTACTCATCCACTTACATCTTCGTCTTTTCCTGACATCCCTACACTCTTTTAACTCTAAAATGCGTTCCTTCGCTGCCGTCGTTGCATTTGCTTCTCTTGCTTTCTCGGCTGTTGTATCTGCCCTTCCTACTCCTACCGACCAAGCTTCCAGTGGTCTTGTCGATGCGGTATGTATTGCAATGTTAGTTTAGATTTTTCCTCTTGACATAGTGTTGGATAGATTGTGAAGGCCCCTGTTGATGTCTCTCACACTCGCATCCTTAGGGATGATTCTCCCCTTGCTACTGTTATTGTTGATGTGAACGCTCAAATTGAACCCATTATTGCTAAAATCAGTAATTATTTTTTCCTCATTTAATATTACACTCCTTACTTGACTCCTTAGATGCTGCACTCAATGTTGACGCCGATGTCGATCTTGATGTTGTAGCTGGTCTCTTTGCTGACATTGAGGCTGCTCTTGGTCCCACTGTTGTCAAGGTCAAGAACGCCGATGATGTCTCTGCTGAC
>Ga0157367_1000790_pt1 | contig 14567 bp, 15 predicted proteins | sample AttbisABBM2_FD_113142 | JGI IMG/M metagenome (GOLD analysis project Ga0157367, IMG submission 113142) | Fungus gardens microbial communities from leaf cutter ant in Botucatu, State of São Paulo, Brazil - Atta bisphaerica ABBM2 | ecosystem: Host-associated > Fungi > Mycelium > Unclassified ...
CGTTTGCAAATTGACGAGTGATAATTGTAACATTATCAAGACGATCTCTTCGTAATGCCCATCATCACTATCCCCACTCATGGTCACTCTGCTTTACTCCTTCGTACATCGCGCATGCAATGCATGTCTACTCTTTCAAACTTCATGTTGCTGAAATTGTACACTTGTGATCTACCCGACACGCTCTTCCGTTCATTCCCCAACGCATTCCCCAACGCATTCCCCAACGTATCCTTGCATATTCGGATGTCCATCAAATCCCATTTTTACTGTGAAAGCATCAAATAGAATGCTTTGACTTTCGAGCGAAGTTTACCTCTTTTCTTCTTTTGCGTGTGTGGCATTGTTGGGGTGAACTAATGTTCTCTCCTTCCTTCTCTCTTCCCTCTCTTCCCTTTGTCTTCTCATCCACTCTTGTCGATAAGATGGTTGAGCCAGATCAAATTGACCCCGCCCTTCCCTCAAAGGCTCATTTCCCATCAATCATCGACTTCCGCATTTCCTCTCCCTCGCATTTGCCTCTTGGTGAACATAACACTCGTTCTGTCTCCACAAAACTAAGTTTTCCTTGCTTCCCTTTTACCTCGATGTAGGTAGATATTGGTCTAAAATGGCATAGTACAGTTTTTGATGGAAATTATAATACACTCGTTTTGAATGAATGTTCCCTCGTCCTTGGCTTATTAGATGAACTGTCACCTCATTGGATATCCTGCCGTTCAGTGTAGTTTATATGCACTTCTGATTACATCCAGCTGCTATTTTCACTGTGTCGGTAAGTTGAATCGTTGACATCAAAAATAGCAACTTTCATCACGTTTTGTTATCACAAATTGCGAATGATTCAATAAAATTATGTCAGCTCCTATCGTAGAACGAATAACGAATTGATACCTTTTATTTTTAAAGAACGGCATTCAGGACAATTAAAAATGAAAGAGCCATTGTTATCGACAAGGGAAAAATTATATATTATTCTCTTGGTCCGATCACAGGATTAGTCGCCTCCATGGTAGTGACCTGCCCAGGAGATATAATGTCTTGAGTAGTATGTTTTCTCAAATCTCCAGGGTGGCGTAGGATCCTATGTCCGAGGCTCTCCGTAGTCCTCAAGACCCCTGCAAGTTTTATGACCGCCAACGTTGAGCCGTCGCCAACCATAGAACTTCGTCAGCAATTCCAAGTTTGTGTAAACGACGATACACTCACTTTCGCGTTCAGATGTGATTCGTCAATACAGGCCTCTTCCCGCTGCACCGCACATAATATCATCCAGTGGTGTTCTGAGATGGTATAGTTTATTGACATCGCTGTGATCGGGTGAGTCTACCTTTAGGTCTAGTGCTGCAGGCTCGACCTTCTCCTGCACCTGGCTTAGTAATATCTCCTTCGACCCGAGAGCGACTCCTTCAAGAAACATAAAGAGGCCTTTTCATAAAACGAAAGGTCAAGGTGGTAAGATTCATGGACAGCGGCTTTCTCTAATTCGTGGCCTGCAGGCCTGCAGACTGTTCGAGGAGTCTCTCACGATTCACGAGGATTATCTAACTATTACCATTTCATAACTTGGTTACGCGGAGGCAGCAGCAAGACCCTGTAGTAGGATCCCCTTTTAATGGTTCGGAAGGGGTCAATATAAACATTCCCGGAGTCGGTTTGAGGTCAAGGAGAGGCCAGTATATCGGAGAGGCCAGTATATCTCAGGCACGGAAAGCCAGTTGCATTGTCTGTACCGGGTCCTATGGTACACGAGAATGCACATTCAATGCCGATGTGAATTCGGTTTGTAGGCCTATGTATCTCTTCCATTGAATCTGACCCACTTGTTAGGTTAAACCGTGACAGGTGCCACCCATCACCGTTCCAGGGTTCGGACTTTTGGTTGGTATAATGGCAGGTAAAACGGTATTCCCACCCGGGTGTTTCCCAACTGTGATATATCACACCAAATTCGCTATTCTTGGTTTTTATGGTTCCATTCTCCGAAAATTATCATCTTTTCACCGAATACAGTGGTCTCACTAGTCTCGCGACTCAACTGGAATAGTGATTTCTCCACCAGCGGACAGCTGTGGCGACCATCGCCAACTAGTAGTTCGTAAACTGGTAGTTCACTCAATGATCTTCCAACCACTGCGTTACTCAGTAAAACAGTACTTATCCAATGAATGGAAACTAGGATTCTGTGATACGTAGCAATGAACGGGAGATAAGAATTTTGTACCTGAATTTTACAATCTATGCAACCAACCCACGTCCAGATCAGCCATGCGACGCATGTAGTCAGGATAAGCACTGTTTGTCTCCTTCAGAATGACAGCAAGACGCTGGCAGATCTCCATTGGATACGAAAGATATTCGGCTTGAGGGAACCCAGGGTATTTAGCAAGTATGCTACAGAACACCATGTATTAGCTGAATCAGCAAAACCGCTGTTTTGGACGTACGTTCTGAGATCGGTAGATGCGTCTCCTGGCGCAAGTAATTTGAACAATACCTTCGCAGCTAAGATGGACCTCATTTCCGGAATGACACGGTTGGTGGTAGTAGAGTATGATATCCGCATGCTCGGTCTGAATAGCCAGATCTTGCGAAATAGGGTTCACAGATTTCGATAAGTCTACACACCAATGAATGGTACTTACGAGAATTCGTCCACGTTCCTCTTCTTCATCACGTATAATGAACCGATAAGTAGCATGCGCAGACACGTACTCCATCATGTCGCCCACAATGAACGCAGTTAACGGGATATTCAAGGGTCTTATTTGAATTGAGAGATGAGAAAGTTGGGAGGATAATTCAATGTTTCATTTGGGTTGGCGGGTCGAACGGTGATCAATGGGTCAGGTTAGGGCCGGGAAGTTAATGAACCACAATCAGTTGATGACCACCAATATCCAAAATGAGACACCCGGTGAAATGGAAGAGTATTTAATAATGAGTAGCGAAAGAGATAACGATTACGTACTCAGACGTTAGGCTGACAGGGCGTATCGCGTACTTGAGCATTCGGTATATCATTGAACTGGAATTACCGTCATCGACATGTCTCTGGCAACGCCCAACAACGTTCCCACACAAGCAGCGTAGCAAGGTCCAGTGGGGGATATCCTTCCGATACTTGGGATCAGTATCCTTGGCAATAATCAAATAAAGAGAGGAAATGTTCGGTCAAATGTAGCTCCCACTACATGAACCTCTGTAGCGTGAGAGTTGTTTTGTGAACGACCTACAGGATACCTCATGGGTACCCTGTAACGTTTCATCTTGGACGTTTAGTATCAACCGAGTACACCAGTTCTTCACACTCGCCGCGCCTGTTGCTAGCTGATGACTACGGTAACCCATGAAATCAGTAACCCACGAGGCAGCGGGCATGTAGAGCGGGTCATTGGTAGAGAATCCAATGCCGGTCTTCTTCTGCGTCCGAAACACACTGAACAGCGCCTAGCGCGAGATAGGGAAGAGGAATAAAGAAAGATGTAGAAGAAGACTAGTACTCACCTGGTTCTGACGTGACGCGTGTAGGTTATTCTGATTGATCGCTGATTCCCGGAAAAGGATGTAGCTACCGCCAACGAGAGCTTGCCCATCCTTCGGCCAAAACCCGTGTCTCCCATGCTGAACCACGTGGTCGTGCAATTTCTGATCAGAGTGGCACATCCATGCCTCCACAAGCTCTTCCCAGTGCTCAGAAGGCAGATCGCGATAATCGTCAATTTTTGTGGAATGTATAAGTGGCAATGAACAAGATGTGCAAATGAAAGATGTAGGGTTCGAACTTGTCAATTGCGACGCATCAAGGAGCGCTTTGTTGCTATCGGACAGATCATGATGGAGCGTTCGTAGTGACGGTAAATAGGAGGATGATGATTCAGAAATGAAGGGTACTGTATGTAGTTTGACCTCAAAGTGACTTCCTTGGACTTTGACGTCTTTTTTGCCGATGGTAGCATAACCAGGCAATAGCAATTGCCGTGAAGATGAAGCACCACTTCTGAGCTGTAGAAACTCGCAACCTAATTCTGGTCCATGGGGTGACGGAGGCGCAAATACTTCAGCCTCAATGTCGACTCCGGATGTGCATCCAGATGCCGTGAAGTAAACTAGGATATGATGGAGATTCTCGTAGTTTTCGGCGACATATGATACGTCAAAAACAGCTAAATGCAGCACCTTGTCAGAAATGGAACCAAGCTGACCTTGGATTAAGCTTACTGGTGTCCTGACCTCTGGATTTTGGTCGCGAGTTGCTGCCTTTGGATGGGGGACGTAACCATGACAGAGGAGGTGCAGATAAGCTCCTGCTGCGGCTTTTCTTTTTCAATTTAGAGGTATATGATTGAGGCTTTCCAATGGCCTGGTAGTGGGGGCAGTGGGGCAGGGACTCTTCCACGAACTCATGAAGACTGAGGAGAGCTCGTGGATCAGATTTTACCATTTCAGGAGGTACGGTTTCCCGAATGAACTCTGACAATGTAAGCAGCGCATTGGGATCTTTGGTGAGCGAATGCGGCATTGCATCTTGGTTGTGTATCCGACAAGACGTAGAGTACCGCACTGGCTTTTCAACAGAAATGTCCCTCTAGATTCCTGAGCTCAGATTCAATTCGAATACATCCGTAAGAACAACTCACTTTCTCGAGACCCCTTTGCCGAGCCTTCTCTAATCGACCCTGCATCCCCTCTTCTATAATCACGACTTGATCTCGAAGAGATCTATCAGAGACCTTGCCCAAGAGGTCAAGGATATCCTCTAACTCTTGTGTATCATGCTCTTTCCGCTTACCATTTTTGGTAGCGGGGTGATTGGTCCTAGATATCCCTCCCTCCTTCCTTGCCTTCTCGAGCTCCGCAACTTTGGAGGATTTGAGTTCAACTCGCTGATTGTGCAGCTGAGGGGCGACCATATACAAGCGGTCGATTGCCCTAGTCACGGCATCGAGGTCCATACGCATTTTCTCGTCCGTATTAAACTGTGCCTGCTGGGCTGGTATGGCTTTCTCATCCAATGAGGTTCTAGAGTTCGGTTCATAACCAGGGGGATTTTTGTTCGCAACAAATTCAGCTTCGTCATACTGAGGGGGAAGATGATCGACTCGAAAACATGGAAGACTTTCAGTGTGCTCCTTGCATAATGTCACTACTGTTTCAAGTTCTTCGTCAATCCTCGTCCATAAGAGAGCGCTTTCAACTACAAGGGAGGGGGAGGCTCCTTTCGGAAGGAGTTCGGTTTGTGAAGTCAGACGTTCCACTTGCAAGTCGCTTAGTTGCTGTTTCAACGTATCAAATAAATCAACTGGAGAGAAGAATTCAGGGTCATGAGTGATACCCTGATTTGAGGACCATCCGACTGAATGGTATGAAGCTGCATAAATGTTTGATAGGCGATTGAAATGGATGAGAAGGGAAACGAGGGCTTGAGCAAGCGCAGCGTCTCTTGCTGGTAATTCCATGGTAAGAGAATCAACACGAAGGCGCAGTTCTAGGAAGAGTTCTGACTCGGAGGACGAATCTAACGTTTGGGTCATGTCACCCCGAGCCTGTTGTTGTCGTAGGTTGAGTACAAGGATTTGGAGAGCTGAAGAAGAGGAATCAAATTGTGGTTGCTGTGATGGGAACGACTGCGGGCTGATTGGCATGGAATGTCGGCGGTTTGGGACAATTGGGTTCCAGTGTGTAGGCCCTGACAGGAGATCGTTCAGAGTCAAGATGCAAGACTTCTGAACACATGAGATGGAAGGAAGGAGATCGCCCTGTTTTGAAGGATTTTGTGACAAATTTCAGCCAGTTTGCGGCAAACTACTCACAAGAACAGTCGATGACCCCTGGAAACTATTTCCTTCAAATTGTTCCAAGCTACTTTGGGCAGCATCTCCAGGTGTGTCAGACTCTTCAGTTTGGCTCGGGCAGGAGCCGTTCATCTGGATTTGATCCAGCTCTACTTGGGTGAATGGGGCTGGTACTCCAGATGACAGAGCTCTTGACTGCGTCGTGACTGAAGGAGTCGCCATGGAGCGGATAAGAGTAGCCATATGCGGTCCCTGAAGCTAGGATGAGTATGAACTTAAGCCGAAAGACGTATTATCCCATCGTACCTTTTCGTAGTGGTGGTTATCTCCACCAAATCAATTTTCGTGATAGTCTTACAGGGACCCTAAAGCAGCTAGTGGGCTATACGAAGTGTGTCATACCTAATAGACACCGCGGCAGAATGAAGGAGATTGACGCGTACCAGTAGATAAGTATTCCGGCACCTCAAATAATGCCTCAATGAGTATTGGAAGTAGAGTCCTACTTATGATATTCCACTAAAGCTCCCTCCCTATAGCTCATCTGCATTCCATGAACTGTCACGCGCCACGTGCTACAATCCGAGTTGCTAACTACCATAGGCTACGTGCATGTTGCTGGCCTCAAATTAACGTTTTCCATCACGGCTCATTCATGACCTTCATGCCTCCTATGTATTTAACTCGTTCATTCCAAGGCCATTCAACTTTCTAACCCTCGGGGAGCACACCACCAGAAATTATTTAGCTCCCTAGTGTCTGGAATGCCAGCGAGTGGCAGCATGCTTCCCGATTTCACTGATGCCTTTCCTGAAGTCTCATCTGAAAATCGCAACCGCAAGTCTAAGCAGAGCATTCCCAATGGAAGTCGTCGGGAGACTATTCTCAATTTGGTCGAATTGTTACTGCAGAGCGATGAAGTTAAACGTGAGTGCAGACTAATTTGACCTGTCAAGAGGTTGATCCTGAAAAGGCAAGCAATCACTGCCTAACCCCGAAGTTGACCGCGATGCTCGTACGTGAAAGGATGCCCAGTTGGTTCAGAAACACTGACTGACTTCAAATCTTGCCAGCATCGGTGGATGATCACTTACAGAATGCAGGCGCAGATGCCTTCAATAAATTCTCTCGGTGAGTATCTCAATACATCTGTTCTTATTGAGGTATTAACTACTGGCTGTTCATCCAGGAGAATGAGCGATTTTGATAGAGAAGTAACGCGTACTTTCGTCGCTCGTGATTAACTACTGACTAAGGGGTCAGTTGCGTAACTTTGCAAATGCAGCACGTCAGTTGGGTAGCTCTGTCGCTATCCTCTCTTCGGCATTTCACCTCAGACAACGACTTGCCCAAATTTTGTTCCTCTACCGTGAAAATGCTGCAGCTTTATTTCCCCGGAAGATCTCCCGAGCCCCGAGAGAATCACTTGTCGATTGTCCAGCCACGGGCAGAAGAAGCGGTCGGAAATGGAGGGCCAAAACGCCTTCGCATATCGTCCGCCCACTGGTTCACGAAGATATCGATGTTGAAGACTTCCCAGAGCAGATGGAATATTTCGCCAAAGACATAGGAACTTTCCTTAACTGTCTCAATGAATTTCCTGAATTCACCGATGAAGCCGTTAACACATCTATTCTATCTTTCGAACGCGATCTTCAGGTATGTTCATGCAACCTGCGACACTTTGATCTCCTCTCAATCTCGAAAGTACTGGGCTTCCTGCCTCAGGGAATACTCAGGTGATAAGCATTCCCGACTATTTCGACTTAATTAAACGCTTACTTTTCGGATCACAGGCCAGCTTCGAAATCCAGCCGTTCAACGTTATCTTCATGACTTATCGATCGAAATGGGAGAGCATATCGATGGAATCACCTCCACTTTGTCTATATTCATTGAAGTCGGTCAGTGTAACTTCTCGAACTTCTTCACTGGCGCTCATTGGTTCTCCAGGTGTTCCGATCATTCGATTTGCTCAGAAGCACGGCGCAACCAACTTGCTCAACCTTTCAACCGTCGCAACTTTCTTTTCTGCGGTGACGGCTACAACTATGCAGTTTTCTTACCAACTTGGAAACGATAGCCTCGCTATTTCAGTCAATTGTTTTTGGTTCGCTTCCCTGGTTTTCAGCACTGCGGCTGCTGTGAACAGTCTCTTGGGATTAACGTGGAAACAAGCAATGTAGTAAGCTGTTTCACTTACGTATATAACAAGCTCGGAATTAGTTATCAATTGCACAGTCGATCGCCTGGCGACCGCGTGCCGTGGTGGGTTCTCATCTGGATCAAACGGTCGCCGCTGGTATTCCTCGTCATGTCGGTTGCGTGCTTTTCCGTGGGACTTTGTTTCTTCACATATGCTTCTGGACAGGTTAGTGCATACTTCTGTCTTCGGGTACTGAGCTCAATACTTCCATGATTACTCAGGCTGGGGTAACGTCAACGATCACTACTGTGTTGACCGCTCTTACCTCCTTTGGCCTGTGCGCTGTCTCTGCATGGTTTGCCACAGAGCGCTGGATCTTTATGCGTTACCGGGGAAAGAAGTGGCTGGATGACGTTTTAACGGAAATAACCGAGACCATGTTTCAAAACCGTGTCTTTGACATTCCTCGCCACGGGATCGAGAAAATCGGATCAGGCTTACTCTTGGCGAACTCGGCAACCATTCGGATTCTGGATGCCACTCAAGCTCGGTTTCGTATATTCTTCTCTTCAAGTAGATGTACTTCAAACAGACAGTATGATTCTGAGTCGGTCCTCCCCACCACGAATGACTGTGTTCCTCAGGCTTCGAACGGCCAGCCCAAAGAAAACCTAGCTGGTACTCCAAACAGTGCCGGTCGAAAGTTTCGCGACAAGGCACCAGGATCCCTGTCCCTTCGCACGAATTTTGGGTCTTTCATCAATAGCCCTCGCTCTCCATCCATCGCCTCCCAAGAGAAAAGATCACCTATCTATGATACTCTTCCTGGTACGAATGCTACGCTCTTCCCTACTGGGGATGGCACAATGAGTGCCGGAAAACAGCGTTGGATGAATGCTATCCGTGCCGTTCGGATTCAAGCGGCAGGGGAACAGAGCCCTGTGCCAACTGTTGGAACGCCCGGAGAACCACCTAGAAGAAGGACTGGATCTTCGTCAAATTTAACTGATACTCTGAAGAAGAAAGCATCTGTCACAACTAAAGGAGCGATTGCGAAATCACGACTGAGTAGTCTGATTCCGAAACTGAAGGTACTGGAGGCCGTTGAGGATTTAGCAGCACACACCGCCCTAGTGAAGCACATGGAGTTCTCTCCCGATGGAAAGTATCTAGCAACTTCGAGGTTAGCGTTTCTGTAAAATCGCTTACACTTAAATTGAATACTTTGGCAGTTGGGATCGCACTTCTATAATTTTCAAAGTCAGAGTAAGTGTTTCCATTTATAAGATTACCTCTCTTTGTGACGGTTTACTTAGGACCCCTTCGTCTCACATCGCATTCTCGGGCACCATACCAAGGGTTTTGTCAGTCAAGTTGCTTGGTAAGCCTACAGTATTATTATGAGTGAGCCTGACCACTCCAGTCAGGTCTCCCGATGGTCGTTACCTCTTGACGAAGATGTTGAAGGGGATGAAGGTTTGGACTCCTGACGTGAGCCCAAATTGAAATCCTTCATTGTAATTTAATCCAGCGTTTTCCAGGATGGTATCTGCAAGGGTACCATTGAACGTGAAGAACATGTTGGATCGATTACCTGGTGTCATTCTGATCATAGTAGGTTCTCTTCAGTCCATCTCATGAGCCAACGATTCACTTCGAATAGAATTCTTGTCCGTTGAAGGTAGCAAGATCTGTCAACTGGCGAGTAATCCAATTCAGCATCTCTCTGTGTTTGGCTCACGTAATAGAGTAGGATATTTCTGGCAAGGTTTTCAGGCTCGCATTAGTGACTTTCTGGCAGAGGTTCACGTCGGTTTCTAGGAATTGAACGTCCTCAGCCTGAGTGCAATTAAGATTCTCGACGTCGCAATTACACCAGATGACAAACGAGTTCTTGCCATCGGCCCTCTTCTACGCTCACCCAGCGGACTGCGCCCGAGCAAATCTCGCCAAGAGAAACGTTTGATTGGTGAGTAATTAGGATTACTTCTATCCATCGAGATGAACGTTCTGTCCAGTGTTAAACATCGAGAATAAACAAATAGAATGGTGTGTCTTCCACACCATCAGCCCATATCGCCTTTGATATGGACCAATGATAGCCAAGTACCCGTATTAGATGATGTTCGTGATATCACACTTGTTGAGGCACACAAACACGAGTTGGTCGCGTTGATCAGTTACGAGGACATGGCGCCTCCTCAACTGTGGAAATTAGAGATTTTGAAGGACAGAGAGAATGGTCGAGAATCCTCAAGGTTGGCATTACGGTAAGTTGCAGTTCGTTTCTCCTTTCTGACGCAACGCTATAATCAAATAGTCATACCTATATGCCGAAGTGCCCCGTTCATTTCACTGGACCTAGTTATTTCGGTGGACAAGATCATGAGCTTATACTTTGTGCGGGGAAGAGTCAGTAATCGTTTCCCCGTTGCCCAATCCGATGAACTGATAGTCTTCTGCAAACTCTCAAGAGGGTGATATATTAATCTGGGACAGAGAATCGGGCACTTTGCTCCACCATATCCGTGGGCGAGCGCACAGTGGTGACCTGACTTGTATTGCATGGAACCATGCAGCAGTTGATCCTTTCATGTTCGCCTCTGGGAGCCATGACGGTGCCGTTCACATCTGGACCAAACCTCCCGATTCCCCGGAATACGTACCTGAGGAATCTGACGGCCCCGATCACAGGGATCCCCATTCGGGGGATAGAGATTATTTCTCATACGGTCACATGGTGCGATCGAGTAGCCCCACTTACGAAGAAATGCGATATCTCTCTGGTTTGGAAACTCCAGATTTGGAACGCATAGAGAATATTGCGAAGGCACGTCCAAGACCACTTTCGGTCTGCTCCTGGAACTCGAGCAGCTCATCTATGATTAGGGAACCCTCGAGGGGCAGATTCCGAGGTAGTATTGAGCGAGCTAATGATGGCCATTAACCAGGCTTCATGACTTATTTGTAGGTATATGTGATTTGTCTCCATTATCTTTCTCCACATCTTCCTTCACTCATACAGTACCTTACATAATGTAATGCCTTTGGTTAATTTTTATCTGTGTAGCCCAAGATTGTCTTTATCGTGCTCCACCCACTCTAGACACCCTTGAGGGTATCGTGAACTAGCTTGTATATATCGAAACCAACATGGAAGCAAGGCCAGAGTGATCACGGCAGATGTTGGGCAGATGTTGACGGGGGTCTCCTGCAGGGATTGTTCAATATAGACGCCGGAATTGGGGTTTCGATTTCCACAGAGAAGTCGTGAGCATTATTTCAAGCTCGTTTACCGTCCACCAGACGATGATGCAGCATAGTGAACAGTAGCTTTTGCACTCGTGGGTAAAGTGAAATTTAGTGTTTAGGGCTTATGACAGACACCGAGCCGAGAGACTCATTGCAGACCAGTAACGAGGTTCCACCGAAGTAACGGCAGAGATTAGTGCAGCCTCGAGAACGTGTCGATTGACATTAATATATCCGTTGAACCAGAAAAACCACTACGGTCTCAAGACATCTCCAGGTGCCTTGATGAAAGCCCATAGGCCCCTTGGCACTCACTCCATTCACACAAGAGATGCGAGGTCCAAACGCTGCCTCATAATAGCGTGAGTGCTCGAGTACAATGGAGGAAGATAAGATAGGGATCAAAGAGTAGGCCGATCAATCCTCTGCCTATACTGACCATGTAGACACTTACAACCTAAGATCCCGTTATCTGAATCTGCACACAAGCTCTACAAACTACATCATGAAAGCACTTTCACGCCCAATGTCCTGCTGAAGGAGCAGCATGGGATTAAGTTGCCCACTTCGTCATAATTCGAGGAGGAATTATTTGGCATTGCTTGAGCATTGACGCGAACTCAACACTTATCCGGAACCACACAGTTGTTATCTTTACAAATGGTCTCTACTTTGTTTCTCGCCTTTCTACTATCTATGGCTCTTCATTCTGCTCATTGTTGCGAGGGGGATTGCCAGACTGGGATCACAGCAGCGTTCATTAGGAAGTATTTGAAGCCTGTCCAGTCTGTCTTCTCTCACCTTGTGGGTAATCTTGTACGAACTATCCCCGATCGTTCGCTGAAGCTTGTCACTCTTCCGCCGACAAGGCAACAGAAATATCCCAAAACTTCTCCCTATCTGTAGAGGAACCGCTATACCTTCTCGAGCCAATCAATTCAACTTTCTACCATACTGCACATGAATTCCTAAAGCACGCCATATTCCCTTCGTATTTTCATGGAAAGTGTCAAAACCCCACAACAGGAATTAATCCGCCTGGTTGTCCCAATCCCAACTGTCCTGTCATCTGTGGTACTCCCGGATCTCTAGTGTTTCACTATTCCGCACTTGAAACCATTGTTCATGCTGCAATCAAAGCCAACTATAAGCAAGTTACCGATCCTGGTTCTAAAGCTTTTTCTGAGACATTGGCTCGTGTACTACATGCTGGTGATTTGGACAATGGGGACAATACGTCTAGATCTCCTCCTCGTTTCGCGCATATCCTCAGGACATATGAAAAGCGTCACGAATACTCGGTCAATCGGACACTCTCAAGTATCCTACGCAGATTCTCAGGTCTATTAGACGCTCGATGCAATAATCGAAGGGAACCTGGATCAGATTCATGCGATTGGAGGGATGAAATGATACCTTATATACTGTCGTTTCCATGATGGCTCCTCGACTTGACTACTTGCCTTGAATACCCACGCTATGATTGACATTTATTTCCACTCCCATGGTGTGCAGTTATCACTATCGTACATACAAAATCAATGCTATGCTATCATCGACACTGTTCTCCACTCTGCATGTGAAGAGAGGAAGATAGCTGCGCGGTTCTCGATCATTTTGTCCCAGCCACGAATCCACTGCATATGTCATTTTCTAATCTTCTGAGTTGTGTCCGCTTGATTATATTCTAGGAATTCCTGCTAATGAACGTTCTCCGCTAATGAACGTTCTCTTGAGTAGATTTCTAGCGAGTTAGTATAATGATAGTATCAGTATCTGACATGATCACTACACAGAACAATCATGTGATATGAATTTAAAGCGCTTGCTCTTGTCTATCGTTTATAAACAATAGCCATGTCAGTCCGCGACAGCAGTGAAGAGCGGACACCACTTTCTTTTTCTGAGAGGCCAGAATGGTCAGACGTAGTTCCGATCCCTCAGTACGAAACCAATAGCCCCATTGCGCAGATCCTTTATTCTCCTGCATGTTCGTTCATGAAATCTCATGATATTTTTTGCACTCACTAACTGTTGACAGACAAGGATGCTACGGAATATTTTCGTGCCATAGTAAAATCCCAGGAATACAGCAAACGCGCCCTCCAGCTTACAGAATACATTATTCATCGTAATCCAGCACATTACACCGCATGGTAGGCTCTATATTATAGTCTCTCTCGTTATCATATCTCCTACTGGAATACACAGGCAATACCGCTATGAAACCCTCCTCGCCCTCTCATCTTCGCTCGAAGCCGAAATCGCCTTTATGGACCCACTCACGATCCGATATCTCAAGACATATCAAATATGGCATCATCGCAGACTGCTCTTAACACATCTTCGTAACCCGATACCTGAGCTCAGGTTCATTGAGAGATGTCTCGAAGTAGACTCAAAGAACTACCACACATGGTCTTACCGTCAATGGTTGTTGGCTTATTTTATCGATGACGATGATCTATGGAGAGGTGAACTAGATTTTGTAGAAAACGCTATCGGTGATGATGTGAGGAACAACTCTGCATGGCATCATCGATACTTCATTGTTTTCGGTTGTCGTGTAAGGCCAGGTGAAGAAGATCGAGCGAGAGTGGCTAGGAGAGAATTGACGTACGTTTTTTTAACTCAATCTACCTTGTATCTCATGCATCAGAATAGTTTCACGAAACAAAGTATCTCTCTCGCGCCAAATAATCCGTCCGCATGGAATTATCTTCGCGGTATCTTGGATCACATGAAACTACCTTATTCTCTCCTCGCCCGATTTGTCAAACCATACACTGTTCCTCTTGGTTCCCAACGCGTCGACGTAGTTGACCTTGAGAATCCTCCACCGTCTCCTGGTGCCCAGTTACCATGTGTCCATGCCCTTGAATTTCTGGCGGATATACATGAACAAACTGGTGTTAAAGACAATATCTTGAGAGCTGTTGAAGTAAGGAGTTCTCCACTTATTGTTTCCGGTTGTTTGTAACTTTTCTTGTAGCTTTGGAGGTCACTTGCCAACGAACACGATACTATCCGCATCAAGTGTGTCAATTCTTTCTTTCTGAGGTTATGTCGACTGATACTTTTCTTAGATATTGGGAAAGCCGAATTCGGGGGGCCCTGAGCTCGACAACAGGTCGTACCTGAATTTAGTGGCCGCCCTTTCAACAAGGTCAGATTAGAAGTCTGAGGGAAATGAGAACTAGACTAGGGGACGGGTAAGCAATAGCGTCATTATGTTGAAGGCACAGTCGTTTGCCATCGTAGCTGTAAAGATCGGTTTAGCGCAAAGAATCATGACAATGAGGGATGTGGACATACTGTTTCCTTTATTGACGAAACTCCTGCCAATCAATAGTGAAATCCCACAAGATCGTTTC
>Ga0157367_1000791_pt1 | contig 14561 bp, 15 predicted proteins | sample AttbisABBM2_FD_113142 | JGI IMG/M metagenome (GOLD analysis project Ga0157367, IMG submission 113142) | Fungus gardens microbial communities from leaf cutter ant in Botucatu, State of São Paulo, Brazil - Atta bisphaerica ABBM2 | ecosystem: Host-associated > Fungi > Mycelium > Unclassified ...
CACTCTAAGTAGCACAGATTGCTTTCGGATCTCGCGTGACGTTGACGTAATGTATCGTCTGCGCAGGGAAATGTGCGGCAATTCCACTGAATTTGTGAGGGTTTGAATGACCAAAGAAATGCAAACTTTAGCTATTGCTCCTCTTGGCAACCTGGAGTCTTACGTCCGGGCGGCGAATACCTGGCCGATGCTTTCGGCAGAAGAGGAAAAAGCGCTGGCTGAACGGCTGCATTACCAGGGCGATCTGGAAGCAGCTAAGACGCTGATCCTGTCACACCTACGCTTTGTAGTTCATATCGCTCGTAATTACTCCGGCTATGGTCTGCCACAGGCTGACCTGGTCCAGGAAGGTAACATCGGCCTGATGAAAGCGGTGCGTCGCTTCAACCCTGAAGTGGGCGTGCGTCTGGTTTCGTTCGCCGTGCACTGGATTAAAGCGGAGATTCACGAATACGTGCTGCGTAACTGGCGTATCGTGAAAGTCGCGACCACCAAAGCACAGCGTAAGCTGTTCTTTAACCTGCGTAAAACCAAGCAGCGTCTGGGCTGGTTCAATCAGGACGAAGTCGAGATGGTTGCGCGCGAGCTGGGCGTAAGCAGCAAAGACGTGCGCGAAATGGAATCGCGTATGGCCGCGCAGGATATGACCTTTGATATGTCTGCAGACGACGAGAGCAGCGAAGGCCGTTCTATGGCACCGGTGCTGTATCTGCAGGATAAAACCTCTGACTTTGCCGACGGCATCGAAGAGGACAACTGGGATGCGCACGCGGCTGACAAGCTGAGCTATGCGATGGAAGGTCTGGATGAGCGTAGTCAGCACATCATTCGCGCCCGCTGGCTGGACGAAGACAATAAAACCACGCTGCAGGAGCTGGCCGATCAGTACGGCGTATCCGCCGAACGTGTCCGGCAGCTGGAAAAGAACGCCATGAAGAAACTGCGTATGGCGATTGAAGCGTAACGCACTTCAACACCTTAAGGGGCGACAGATGATGTCGCCCTTTTTGTTTTCTGCGTCTGGCTAGTCTGCCGCCCGTATCCAGCCGTCGCTCTGCGCCCTGAAGCCACACGCCTGCATAAACGCCGCGCGTACCTGCTGATCGTCACTGCCATCATCGGCAATCCACCAGTCCGCGATTGAACCATTCTGCCTGATCGTCTCCTCCAGCAAATATTGTCCTACCCCGCGTCGCCGGGTGACATCGCGCACCGCCAGCCGGTGAACCTTGCCGTGGATGCCAGAAATTTCCAGCTGCAAACCCGCCAGCAGGCGGTCGTTAAAACGCGCCGCGTAAAGACGATGAGACTCACTCAAACCCTGTTCCAGTTTTTCCATCTCCAGATCCGGCCAGACTTTGCCAAGATCGATGCGGTCCTGCGGCGTCAGCGCAGTCAGGCGCTGGATAGTGAGCTTCATAACAAAAACCTCTAAAAAAGGGGAAAGTGTAGCGAAAGTATACAACCAGAGGGCCACCACATTTTCATCAATAAAACAGGTCAAAAGATGGCCTGGATGCCAGGATAACAGGAGTAAACCTGGATAGCGGGCGATCAATCCAGCATAACGCGCTGGCAAAGTGGTTATAAACCGGCCGTTGCATCCAGTGTATTATGCTGTTTAACCCGGTCAATTCTGAATGTGTCAGTTGATTTACAGAAGAAACTTCCTGTTTAATAACCTGAAAAATAAAGCCTTATTACTAATAAATGTCAGAAAAGTACGCTAACTCATTCATCATTAATCAGTTTTCGACTTTATCTGGCAACGCAAGCACTCACAACATACACGACAAAACAAATGGGGTAGTCAGGATGAAAATGAAAGGTCGCGCATTACTGGCGGGATGTGTAGCACTGGCGATGAGCCATGCGGCGCTGGCTGAAGATATCAAAGTGGCCATCGTCGGCGCAATGTCGGGTCCAGTGGCGCAGTACGGCGACATGCAGTTCGCCGGCGCAACGCAGGCGATTGAAGATATCAATGCCAAAGGCGGCGTTAACGGCAACAAGCTGGTAGCGGTGAAATATGACGACGCCTGTGACCCGAAACAGGCGGTTGCGGTTGCGAACAAGGTGATTAACGACGGCATCCGCTATGTCATCGGCCACCTCTGCTCTTCCTCCACCCAGCCGGCGTCTGACATCTATGAAGATGAAGGCGTGCTGATGATCACCCCGGCCGCGACCGCACCTGACCTGACTTCCCGTGGCTATAAACTGATTATGCGCACCACCGGCCTCGACTCCGATCAGGGGCCGACCGCCGCGAAATACGTCATGACCGAGCTGAAACCGCAGCGTATCGCTGTGGTGCATGACAAACAGCAGTATGGCGAAGGCCTGGCGCGCTCCGTGCAGGAGAGCCTGAAAAAGCAGGGCGCTAATATCGTGATGTTTGAAGGGATCACCGCAGGCGATAAAGATTTCTCTACGCTGGTGGCCCGCTTCAAGAAAGAGAACGTCGATTTCGTCTATTTCGGCGGTTACTACCCGGAAATGGGGCAGATCGTGCGTCAGGCGCGCGCTGCGGGTCTGAAAACTCAATTTATGGGACCAGAAGGCGTGGGTAACGCCTCGCTGTCGAACATCGCCGGTGCAGCCTCTGAAGGCATGCTGGTGACTCTGCCGAAACGCTACGACCAGGTTGAAACCAACAAACCGATTGTGGACGCGCTGAAAGCGAAGAAACTGGATCCGACCGGCCCGTTCGTCTGGACCACCTATGCAGCACTGCAGTCGCTGGCAACCGGCATGGAGCGCAGCAAGAGCGCAGAGCCGGACGCTATCGTGAAAAACCTCAAGGAAGGCGCTGCGGTCCCAACCGTGATGGGCAACCTGAACTGGGATGAGAAGGGCGATCTCAAGGGCTTTGAATTCGGCGTCTTCAAATGGCATGCCGATGGCACCTCGACCGCTGTGAAGTAAACCAGGCTGTTTTGTGGTGGGCGGGAAGCCGGATAACCGGTTTCTCCTGACCAGCGACACGAACGCCTGGTGCCCGTTTGCCAGGCGTTTTTTGTACCCCGATCGCCTGCGATCGGTTAAGTAAGGGTCAAGGTATGTCCGAGCAGTTCCTCTATTTTATTCAGCAGATGTTTAATGGTGTGACCCTGGGAAGCACCTACGCGCTGATCGCCATCGGTTACACCATGGTTTACGGCATTATCGGCATGATTAACTTCGCCCACGGCGAGGTTTACATGATCGGTAGCTATGTCTCCTTTATCGTGATTGCCGCCCTGATGATGATGGGCATCGACACCACCTGGCTGATGATTGCGGCTGGCTTTGTGATGGCAGTCATTATCTCCAGCGCTTACGGCTGGAGCATTGAGCGCGTCGCCTACCGGCCTGTGCGTTCATCCAAGCGCCTGATTGCGCTGATCTCCGCCATCGGGATGTCGATATTCCTGCAAAACTACGTCAGCCTGACCCAGGGTTCACGCGACCTGGCGCTGCCGAGCCTGATCACCGGACAGTGGACGGTAGGCGAGAGCAACGGTTTTGCCGCGACCATCTCTACCATGCAGATTGTGATCTGGGTGGTGACCTTCCTGGCGATGCTGGCGCTGACCACCTTTATCCGTTACTCCCGCATGGGCCGCGCCTGTCGCGCCTGCGCAGAAGACCTGAAAATGGCCAGCCTGCTGGGGATTAACACCGACCGCGTGATCTCGCTGACCTTTGTGATCGGTGCCGCGATGGCGGCAGTCGCGGGCGTATTACTGGGCCAGTTTTACGGTTCGATCAACCCCTTCATCGGCTTTATGGCGGGCATGAAAGCCTTCACCGCTGCCGTGCTGGGTGGGATTGGCAGTATTCCGGGTGCCATGATTGGCGGCCTGGTGCTGGGGATTGCTGAAGCGCTGACTTCTGCGTATCTCAGCACGGAATATAAAGATGTGGTTTCGTTTGCCCTGCTGATTGTGGTCCTGCTGGTGATGCCGACCGGGATTCTGGGTCGTCCGGAGGTCGAAAAAGTATGAAGACCTCTTTTATCAACGCCCTGATCTCCTCCCTGATGCTGCTGGTGCTGGCCACCTTCTTTATGGGACTGCGCCTGAATCTGGACGGCACGAATCTGGTGGTGCAGAACGCCGGTAGCGTGCGCTGGAACTGGATCGCCGCAGGTTGTGCGGTGGTGTTTCTGTTCCAGCTGCTGCGCCCGGTGTGGCAAAGCGGCCTGAAGAAAATCTCTGGTCCGGCGCTGGTGTTGCCTGGTCTGGATGGCTCGACGCCGAAGCAGAAGCTGGTGATGGCGGTGCTGATTATCGCCGCGATTGCCTGGCCATTCCTGGTGTCACGCGGCACCGTCGATATCGCTACCATGACGCTGATCTACGTGATGCTGGGTCTGGGCTTAAACGTCGTCGTCGGCCTCTCTGGCCTGCTGGTACTGGGTTATGGCGGCTTCTACGCCATCGGCGCTTATACTTTTGCGCTGCTGAACCACTATTACGGTCTTGGCTTCTGGCAGTGCCTGCCGCTCTCTGGCATGGTTGCGGCGCTGTTTGGCCTGCTGCTGGGCTTCCCGGTACTGCGACTGCGCGGCGACTATCTGGCGATTGTGACGCTGGGCTTCGGTGAGATCGTACGTATTCTGCTGCTGAACAATACCGCCCTGACCGGCGGGCCAAATGGCATCAGCCAGATCCCGAAACCGACGCTGTTTGGTCTGGAGTTTGGCCGTACGCCGCGTGAAGGCGGCTGGGATACTTTCCACAACTTCTTTGGGCTGAAGTACGATCCCAGCGACCGCATCATCTTTCTCTACCTGGTGGCGCTGCTGCTGGTAGTACTGACGCTTTTTGTGATCAACCGGCTGCTGCGGATGCCGCTGGGCCGGGCCTGGGAAGCGCTGCGCGAGGATGAGATTGCCTGCCGTTCACTGGGCCTGAGTCCGACCCGCATCAAGCTGACCGCCTTTACCATCAGTGCCGCATTTGCGGGCTTTGCCGGTAGTCTGTTCGCGGCGCGTCAGGGCTTTGTCAGTCCGGAGTCCTTTACCTTTGTCGAGTCCGCCTTTGTGCTGGCGATTGTGGTACTGGGTGGGATGGGCTCGCAGTTTGCGGTGATTCTGGCCGCCATTCTGCTGGTGGTGTCACGCGAGCTGATGCGCGATCTTAATGAGTACAGCATGCTGGTGCTGGGTGGCCTGATGGTGTTGATGATGATCTGGCGTCCGCAGGGATTATTACCGATGAAGCGTCCGCATCTGAAGCTCAGAGCCGCTAAAAAAGGAGAACAGGCATGATTCAGCCTTTATTAGCCGTTGAAGGCCTGATGATGCGCTTCGGCGGTCTGTTAGCCGTGAACAATGTGGCACTGGAGCTGCGTCCGCAGGAGATCGTTTCACTGATTGGCCCCAACGGTGCCGGTAAAACCACCGTGTTCAACTGCCTGACCGGCTTTTACAAGCCCACCGGCGGCACGATCAAATTGCGTGAGCAGCATCTGGAAGGGCTGCCGGGCCAGAAGATTGCGCGGATGGGCATCGTGCGCACTTTCCAGCATGTGCGCCTGTTCCGTGAGATGACGGTGATTGAGAACCTGCTGGTCGCGCAGCATCAGCATCTGAAAAGCGGCGTATTTTCCGGCCTGCTGAAAACCCCGGCGTTTCGCCGCAGTGAGAGCGAGGCGCTGGATCGTGCGGCGACCTGGCTGGAGCGGGTGGGTCTGCTGGATCTGGCAAACCGTCAGGCGGGTAATCTGGCCTATGGTCAGCAGCGTCGGCTGGAGATTGCGCGCTGCATGGTGACGCGCCCGGAGATCCTGATGCTGGATGAACCGGCAGCGGGTCTTAACCCGAAAGAGACCCATGAGCTGGACGCGCTGATTGCGGAGCTGCGTGGCGAACACAAGGTGTCGGTGCTGCTGATTGAACATGATATGAAGCTGGTGATGGGTATTTCTGACCGTATTTACGTGGTTAATCAGGGAACGCCGCTGGCTAACGGAACGCCGGAGGAGATTCGTAATAATCCGGATGTCATTCGTGCCTATTTAGGAGAGGCCTGAGATGGCAAATGCGATGTTAACCATTGAGAACGTCAGCGCTCACTACGGCAAAATTCAGGCGCTGCACAACGTCAGCCTCTATATCAATCAGGGCGAAATTGTCACCCTGATTGGCGCTAACGGAGCCGGAAAAACCACGCTGCTGGCACGCTGTGCGGCGAACCGCGCGCGACCCAGGGCACTATCACCTTTGATGGCAAAGCGATTACCGACTGGCAAACGGCGCGCATTATGCGTGAAGCAATCGCCATCGTGCCAGAGGGACGGCGGGTGTTTTCGCGCATGACGGTGGAAGAGAACCTGGCGATGGGCGGCTTTTTTGCCAGCCGCCCGGAGTATCTGACGCGGATTAAGCGCGTGTATGAACTCTTCCCGCGGCTGCAGGAGCGTAAAATCCAGCGCGCCGGAACGATGTCAGGCGGCGAACAGCAGATGCTGGCGATTGGCCGTGCGCTGATGAGCCAGCCGCGCCTGCTGCTGCTGGATGAGCCGTCGCTGGGACTGGCACCGATCATTATTCAGCAGATCTTCGACACCATTGAGCAGTTGCGCAGCGAAGGGATGACGATTTTCCTGGTGGAGCAGAATGCGAATCAGGCGCTGAAGCTGGCGGATCGGGGCTATGTGCTGGAGAACGGGCATGTCGTGCTCGAAGATAGCGGTGCAGCTCTTCTCTCCAACGAAGCCGTCCGCAGCGCGTACCTCGGCGCTTAACGTTTAGAGGCCTGGCTTACTTGCCATTTCGACACCGGGCAGTGCTCGCATTCCTCACGTACTCCAGTACGCTCCGGATGCTGTGCGCTGGCCGGTGCCGAACTGCCTGCGACGCCGACGGCCTTTAGTGTTGGTTTGAGTGGTAGTGTCGATGGCCTTTACATTTGCGCAAAAGCACGGACAAGCGCTGCTATTGCCCGAGGCCGTTGCAGCTTATGGTAATAAATTCGACGTAGTAATGATGTGTAGCCGCTCAGACTGCTGACAAACCCAAATCAGGGTGAATCTGGCCGCAACAAATAAACTCAACGCGCAGGGAACACGGTCAGAAGAGGAAAGCGTCCCGCGCCATGGACGGCGCGGGCCGAGCATGTCATGGATGACGGATTTTGCGTCTTTCCGATCTGACCGTGTTTCCTGTGCATGCTCAGTCTTACAGCAACCTGGCTAGATTTTGTCCACAAAGTAGTGCTGCTCCGCCCTTCCTCTCTTTCGCCTGTCACCCCGCTGTCATCTGCCTGTTATTAATCCGTCATTTCCTCGTGTCATGTTACTTCGCGAACCAGAAATCCGTGATTTCACGCGTATTTACCTGCACAGGAAAATTCTATGTCCGTCGTTACCTTTCGTCGTAGCCTGATGAGCGTGCTGCTCGGTCTGACGCTCAGCAGCCATGCCATGGCCGCCACTGAGATCCCCTTCTGGCACTCTATGGAAGGCGAGTTAGGCAAAGAAGTGGATTCGCTGGCACAGCGTTTTAACGAGACGCATCCCGATTACAAAATTGTTCCGACCTACAAAGGTAACTACGAGCAGAGTCTGGCGGCAGGGATTGCGGCCGTGCGCAGCGGTAAAGCGCCTGCGGTGCTGCAGGTCTATGAAGTCGGTACGGCGACCATGATGGCCTCTAAGGCGATTGTGCCAGTGCATCAGGTTTTCAAAGATGCCGGCATCCCCTTTGATGAAAAACAGTTCGTACCCACGGTGGCGGGCTACTACAGCGACAGCAAAGGTCAGCTGATCTCTCAGCCGTTTAACAGCTCGACGCCGGTGCTCTACTACAACAAGGACGCCTTCAAAAAAGCGGGTCTGAACCCGGATCAGCCACCGAAAACCTGGCAGGAGCTGGCGACCGATGCCGCGGCACTGCGCAAAGCGGGCATGAGCTGTGGTTACGCCAGCGGCTGGCAGGGCTGGATCCAGATCGAAAACTTCAGCGCCTGGCATGCTCTGCCGGTGGCGACGGAAAACAACGGATTTGACGGCCTCGACGCGGTGCTGGAGTTCAACAAGCCGGCGCAGGTTCGTCATATCGACCTGCTGGAAGCGATGAATAAGAAAGGGGACTTCACCTACTTTGGCCGCAAAGATGAGTCCACTGCCAAGTTCTACAACGGCGACTGCGGTATCACCACCGCTTCATCCGGTTCGCTGGCCGATATCCGTCATTACGCTAAATTCAACTTCGGCGTCGGCATGATGCCGTATGACGACACCGTACCGAATGCGCCGCAGAACGCCCTGATTGGTGGTGCGAGCCTGTGGGTGATGAAAGGCAAAGATGCGGCAACCTACAAAGGCGTGGCTGAGTTTATGCAGTTCCTGGCGAAACCGGAAATCGCTGCGGAATGGCATCAGAAAACCGGCTATCTGCCGATTACCACCGCCGCCTACGAGCTGACGAAACAGCAGGGCTTTTACGACAAAAATCCGGGTGCAGATATCGCCACCCGCCAGATGATGAACAAGCCGCCACTGCCGTTCACCAAAGGGATGCGTCTGGGCAACATGCCGCAGATTCGTACCGTGATCGACGAGGAGCTGGAAAGCGTCTGGACCGGTAAACAGTCACCGCAAAGCGCGCTGGATAACGCAGTGAAACGCGGCAACGAGCTGCTGCGCCGCTTCCAGCAGCAAATGAAGTAATCTCTCCCCTGGCCAGCCCAGGCTGGCCCCTCTTTTCTGACGTCAGGTACGCCATGTCTTCATCCCGTCCGGTCTTTCGCACCAGCCTGTTGCCTTATCTTCTGGTGCTGCCGCAACTGCTGATTACCGCCATCTTCTTTCTCTGGCCTGCCGGTGAAGCGCTGTGGTACTCGCTGCAAAGTCTCGATCCCTTTGGCATCTCCAGCAGCTTTGTTGGGCTGGAAAACTTCAGACGCCTGTTTGCCGATCCCTACTATCTGGATTCGTTCTGGACCACCATCAAATTCAGCAGCATGGTCACGGTCTTCGGCATGGTGTTTTCGCTGCTGCTGGCGGCGCTGGTGGATTATGTGGTGCGACTGCGCCGCCTCTATCAGACCCTGCTGCTGCTGCCCTACGCCGTTGCCCCGGTGGTGGCCGCGGTGCTCTGGATGTTTCTGTTTAACCCCGGTCTGGGCCTGTTCAGCTATCTGCTGAACCACATCGGCTACAACTGGAACTATGCGCAGAACAGCGGTCAGGCGATGTTCCTGATTGTGCTGGCGTCGATCTGGCAGCAGATGAGCTACAACTTCCTGTTCTTCTTCGCCGCACTGCAATCAATCCCCAAATCGCTGGTGGAAGCCGCCGCCATCGACGGTGCCGGGCCGGTGCGTCGCTTCTTCAACCTTTCTCTGCCGCTGATTACGCCGGTCAGCTTCTTTCTGCTGGTGGTGAACCTGATCTACGCCTTCTTCGATACCTTCCCGGTGATCGATGCCGCAACCGGCGGCGGGCCGGTGCAGGCGACCACCACGCTGATCTATAAAATCTATCGCGAAGGATTTACCGGTCTGGATCTCTCCTCATCCGCGGCGCAGTCGGTGGTGCTGATGCTGCTGGTCATCGGGCTGACGGTGCTCCAGTTCCGCTTTGTTGAACGTAAGGTGCAATACCAATGATTGAGAATCGACGCGGACTGGATCTCTTCAGCCACATCGTACTGGTGCTGGGCGTGCTTACCATCCTGTTTCCGCTCTATGTTGCCTTTGTGGCGGCGACGCTGGATAACGAGGCGGTCTATCAGGTGCCGATGACGCTGGTACCGGGCACGCATCTGTGGGAGAACATCTCGCGCATCTGGACGCACGGCGTTAACGGCAGCGGACCGGCGTTTGGCCTGATGTTGCTCAACAGCATGATCATGGCGCTGGGCATTACCTTCGGCAAAATCACGGTGTCGATGCTGTCGGCGTTTGCCCTGGTCTGGTTTCGCTTTCCGCTACGCACGCTCTTTTTCTGGCTGATCTTCATCACGCTGATGCTGCCGGTTGAGGTGCGTATCTTCCCCACGGTGCAGGTGATTGCCGACCTTAATCTGCTCGACAGCTACAGCGGCTTAACCCTGCCGCTGATGGCCTCAGCGACCGCCACTTTTCTGTTTCGTCAGTTCTTTATGTCACTGCCGGATGAACTGGTGGAAGCGGCGCGCATCGACGGTGCCAGTGCGATGCGCTTCTTCATCGACATTGTTCTGCCGCTGTCGAAAACCAATCTGGCGGCGCTGTTCGTGATCACCTTTATCTACGGCTGGAACCAGTATCTCTGGCCGCTGCTGATCATCAATGACGCCAGCCTCGGCACCGCGGTGGCAGGGATCAAAAGCATGATCTCCTCCAGCGGATCGCCAACCCAGTGGAACGAAGTGATGGCGGCAATGTTATTAACCCTGATCCCACCGCTGGCGGTGGTGTTAGTCATGCAGCGTGCCTTTGTGCGCGGTCTGGTTGAGAGTGAGAAATAAGATGGCAGGCGTAACCCTTCAGGCAGTAACCAAATCCTACGATGGCAAAAATCAGATCATTCAGCCGCTGAACGTCACCATCAATGACGGCGAGTTTATGGTGATGGTCGGGCCATCTGGCTGCGGTAAATCGACCCTGCTGCGCATGGTGGCCGGACTGGAGCGCGTTACCTCCGGCGATATCTATATCGACAATCGGCGCGTCACCCAGGAAGAGCCGAAAGATCGCGGCATTGCGATGGTGTTTCAGAACTACGCGCTCTATCCCCATATGTCGGTGGAGGAGAACATGGCCTATGGCCTGAAAATCCGTGGGATGGGCAAAGAGCAGATCCGCCAGCGGGTGCTCGACGCGGCGCGCAGCCTGGAGCTGGATCACCTGCTGATGCGCCGGCCTCGCGAGCTTTCGGGCGGACAGCGCCAGCGCGTGGCGATGGGGCGCGCCATCGTGCGTGAACCGGCGGTGTTTCTGTTCGATGAGCCGCTGTCGAATCTCGACGCCCGCCTGCGAGTGCAGATGCGGCTGGAGCTGCAGCAGCTGCATCGCCGCTTACAGACCACCAGCCTCTATGTGACGCACGATCAGGTTGAGGCGATGACGCTGGCGCAGCGGGTGATGGTGATGAATAAAGGTGTCGTCGAGCAGATCGGCACGCCGGTCGACGTGTATGAACGTCCCGCCAGCCAGTTTGTCGCCTCGTTTATCGGCGCGCCCGCGATGAATCTGCTGAAAGGGCAGATCAGCAGCGATGGTTCGCGCTTTAATCTCGATGCCTCGCATGCACTGCCGCTCAGTGACAGTAAACCGAAATGGGCTAATCAGCCGGTGGTGCTGGGTATCCGGCCAGAGCATATCCGGCAAAGCAGCCGTGAGCAGGGCGGCGTACCGCTACGCGTCGATACGCTGGAGATGCTGGGCGCCGATAATCTGGCACATGGTCGCATCGGGGACACGCCACTGGTGGTACGCTTAGCCCACAGCGAACGGCCGCAGCCAGGCAGTACGCTGTGGCTGCATCTGCCGTCAGATGCGTTACACTTCTTCGATTCAACCCATGGAAAGCGTCTGGAATGAGCACACAACACTGGCCCTATCCCCGCATCGTTGCCCATCGCGGTGGCGGTAAACTGGCACCGGAAAACACCCTGGCGGCAATTGATGTCGGCGCAAAGTATGGTCATCAAATGATTGAGTTTGATGCCAAATTATCAATGGATGCGCAGATCTTCCTGCTGCATGACGACACGCTGGATCGCACCAGCAACGGCTGGGGCGTGGCAGGTCAGCTGCCGTGGGAGAAGCTGTCGCAGCTTGATGCGGGCAGCTGGTTTGGCAACGCATTTACCGGCGAAAAGCTGGCGCGGCTGGACGAAGTAGCGGCACGCTGTCGTCAGCATCAGATGATGGCGAACATCGAGATCAAACCGACCACCGGCAGCGACGCTGAAACCGGACGCGCCGTGGCGCAGGCTGCCGCGATTCTGTGGCAGGATCAGACCGCACCGCTGCTCTCGTCGTTCTCTTTTGAGGCGCTGGAAGCGGCGATGCAGGTCGAGCCGCAGTTGCCGCGTGGCCTGCTGTCGCACAGCTGGGATCCCGAGTGGCAGGAGAAAACGAGCGCGCTGGCGTGCGTCTCCATTCATCTCAATCACAAGGTCCTGACCGCTGAGCGGGTCACCGAACTGAAAGCAGGCGGACTGAAGATTCTGGTGTATACCGTGAACAGCCCGGACCGGGCGCGGGAATTGCTGAAGTGGGGCGTCGATGCCATCTGTACTGACAGCATCGACATCATTGGCCCCGATTTTCATTAGTTCTGATTCGGATTCTGGTTCTGCTGGCCCGGCTGCGTGGTAATCACCCGCTGCTGGGCGCTGTTGCGCTGCTCCTGCATTTTACGCTGCATGTCCTGCGTCTGACGCTGCTGATCCTGGCGCAGCTTCAGCTGTTGCTGCTGTTGCTGGCTCTGCATCTGCGACTGCATCCGCTGCTGACTCGGGTTATAACCCGGTTTATTCGGATCGTTGGTGCTGTTCAGCGTGTTCGCCTGACTGGCGAAAGGCAGCAGGGCGGCTAAAACAATCATCCACTTTTTCATCTTTCCTCCTTCCTTTATCGCGACAGGTTTTTTGGGTGCACAACGGCGCACACCGATATCAGGGTCGCACCCATAAGTTTACGCGATATCACAGACCTTACTTTCAGATGTATTCCTGATTTGACTTAACCCCGGTTATTTTGCTGTATTTGTAGGCACTTGCAGAAATGATAAAAAAATGTAAATAACAACATGGGATGGTGGCAGGATGAAAATGCAGCAGACAGTGCGTCAGCTTAGCTGGTCGCTGGTGATGAGTTTTACCGTGGTGGCAGGCGCGAACGCCGCGCCCACTCAGGCTCCGCCGGTCTCCTACGGTGTGGACAGTGATACTTTTCACCCGGTAAAAGCGCAGCACGGCATGGTGGCGTCGGTGGATGCGCTGGCAACCCAGGTGGGCGTGGAAATTCTGCGTCAGGGCGGGAATGCGGTGGATGCCGCGGTCGCCGTGGGCTTTGCGCTGGCCGTGACCCATCCGCAGGCGGGCAACCTGGGCGGCGGCGGCTTTATGCTGCTGCGCACGGCTCCTGGCCGCGCTACCGCTATCGATTTCCGTGAAATGGCACCGGGCCACGCGTCGCGCGACATGTTCCTGGATAAGCAGGGCAACGCCGACAGTAAGCTGTCGCTGACCTCACATCTGGCTTCCGGCACGCCGGGCACCGTTGCCGGACTGGCGCTGGCTGCGCAGAAATATGGCACCCTGCCGCTGAGCACCCTTCTGGCACCGGCGATCAAACTGGCGCGTGACGGTATTCCGGTCAACGATGCGCTGGCGGATGACCTGAAGACCTACGGCAAAGAGGTGCTGATCACCCATCCCAACAGCAAAGCGATCTTCTACAAACCGGACGGCACGCCGTGGCAGAAGGGCGATCGGCTGGTGCAGAAAAACCTGGCTCACAGCCTGCAACTGATTGCCCGCCAGGGGCCGGATGCCTTTTACAAAGGTGAAATCGCGGATGAGATCGCCGGCGAGATGGCGCAGCACGGCGGGCTGATCAGCAAAGCTGACCTGGCGGCCTATCGGGCGGTCGAGCGTCAGCCCATCAGTGGTACCTACCGCGGTTATGAAGTCTTCTCAATGCCACCGCCCTCATCCGGTGGTATCCACATCGTGCAGATTCTCAATATCCTGGAGAACTTCGATCTGGCGAAGATGGGCTTTGGCAGCGCTGACGCCATGCAGGTGATGGCGGAAGCGGAAAAATATGCCTACGCGGACCGCTCGGAATATCTCGGCGACCCCGATTTCGTGAAGGTGCCCTGGCAGGCGCTGACCAGTAAAGCCTATGCTAAAACGCTGGCGCAGCAGATTGACGTGGCAAAGGCGCGGCCTTCCAGTGAGATCAAACCGGGCAAGCTCGAACCTTACGAAAGTAACCAGACCACCCATTTCTCGGTGGTGGATAAGCAGGGCAATGCCGTTGCGGTCACCTACACGCTGAACACCTATTTCGGCAGCGGAATTGTGGCGGGCAAGAGTGGCATCCTGATGAATAATGAGATGGATGACTTCTCTGCCAAGCCGGGCACGCCCAATGTCTACGGGCTGGTGGGCGGGGAAGCGAATGCGGTGCAGCCGGCGAAACGTCCGTTGTCATCAATGTCGCCGACCATCGTCGCTAAAGGCGGCAAAACCTGGCTGGTGACCGGCAGTCCGGGCGGCAGCCGCATTATCACCACGGTGTTGCAGATGGTGGTGAACAGCATTGATTTCGGGATGAACGTGGCGGAAGCCACCAACGCACCACGCTTCCATCATCAGTGGCTGCCGGATCAGCTGCGGGTGGAGAAGGGCTTCAGCCCTGATACATTGCGTCTGCTGGAAACTAAAGGCCAGCATGTGAAAGTGCTGCCGTCGATGGGCAGTACGCAGAGCATCATGATTGGGCCGGATGGCATGCTGTATGGTGCTTCGGATCCGCGCAGCATTGATGATTTGAGTGCGGGTTACTGATACAAACCTGACCCAGGTGAATCTGACAGCAATAAATAAGCTTAACGCGCAGGGAACG
>Ga0157367_1000795_pt1 | contig 14524 bp, 10 predicted proteins | sample AttbisABBM2_FD_113142 | JGI IMG/M metagenome (GOLD analysis project Ga0157367, IMG submission 113142) | Fungus gardens microbial communities from leaf cutter ant in Botucatu, State of São Paulo, Brazil - Atta bisphaerica ABBM2 | ecosystem: Host-associated > Fungi > Mycelium > Unclassified ...
TAGGTAGTTCTTCTTTCCCTTTTCTTTTTCTTTTTCTTTTTCTTTCCTTTCCTTTTCTTTATGTGTCATGTTGTTTGCCCATCAATGTATTGTAGCTACTAAGTAGTTACCGCGGTCTGCCATTACGCCCTGCGTTATAAACTGTTGATATAAAAAAAAAAAAAAAAGATTAGGGTTAATGTGACATTACTGTCACACTGTCACACATCAATCACATGACATGGTTACTGTCAAAGTCACATGACACATGGAAAAGCATAGAAGATTTTGAAAGAATGGTATCATACAACATATTTAACATATGTTGACCTTGAGACAAATGTTAAGAACAAAAGAAGTAGACTTAATATTCTCTTATTTTCTTTTCTCATTTTTATTTTATTTTTGATTTATTTTCATTTATTCTATTTTTAGAACTAGGGTTAGGGTTAGAGTGACAAGATCACGCTGTCACACAGCAGGTCACATCAGATGACATGGTCACAAGTCACATGACACATAGAAGGATGTAGAAGGTTCTAGAAGGATGTTATACAATGTATAATACACATAGTCATTTAGGGTAGGCTAGAAATAGCTCGCACAGACCATTAGGTATTTGTATATAAGGTAGACAAACCTGTACAGAGTTCTCTATTGAGTTCTCTTATGTTAACTCAATACAAGGTTCTTTTACTTGACCAACTCTAAGGTCTTGTGATTGTAACAGCAAACACATAGCTGTTTAGAGTAGGCTAGAAGTAGTTAGCACAGACCATGAAGTTTTAGTATATAAGGTAGACAATCCTGTACAGAGTTCTCTATCAAGTTCTCTTGTGTTAACCCAATATAAGATTCTATTCATTGATCCACTCTAAAGTCTTTGAGTTATAACAATTACTAGAAACTAGGATAATGCTTAGCAATCTTTATTCTAGATAACTACTCTAGGTAATACACTGTAATATCCCATTCTGGACATTCATCCCAATCCATGAATAACACTTTCTCTCTTATCTACATCCCTAACCTTTTCTAGTGTAGATCACTTCTCTTTATTTTTTCTTAGATATTCTTGCTAGTTTCTTGCTATCACAAAATGAGCTACTCACTGATTATGATACTTAAACTTAAGATAACTTAATAGCAGTTTAGAGGTTCAGTATAAAGAGATAGTGATGATAGATAAGAAGTAGTAACAACAAGAATAATTGATATTATTAAGTCTGAGGTCTAATTCTCAGACATAAAGATATATATATAAAAGAGTGATGGTCTGTGTACAAGTTGTTTCCATCACATGATTAAAACTTATACCTTATGGGAGCTGTCATCTGTCATAGCAGCTGTTAAGCTAATTTTAGAAGGTAACTAATTATGTTACTACATTGATATGCTTATATCTCTGTCAATACTTATTGCTAAGAGATATACCATTGAAAATGGTTTGATGAGCACTTTCCAGCCATTCATGAGATATTAGCAAATGAAGCTTTTACAGTTATTAATAACCTGTTATTGCTTTTGTACATTCTATATATGTACAGATAGCCCTCATTTGGGGCTTTCTAGTGCAACTTAGTTTGTGAGAATCAGTTCACTGGTTGTGGAGATACAAGATGAATGAAGTTTGTGATACTTACTAACTTCATAGAATTTTATCCATGATATCTGAGAATCATCAGTATCTAGGATAACTTGCTTAGTATATAACTAGTAGTTTATATTATAGTAGTCTTATTTTGAAAATCAACCAAAACTAGTACTATTTTCTGGTATTAGCAATGATACATCTTACAACCTTTCAGTGGTTTTAATCTACCAAGTTCACCAAGTTCTTTCCCAAATATATAACCAATGTTATAACTTATATCTTTGAGTAAAAACAAAAGAACTCAATAGAGTTCTAAGTATAAGTGAGTTTAAAGTCCATACACTTTCTATAACATGCTATTATCATACTATATAATATTATCTATTCTAGAATCTTTTACATTCTTTTTTGTGTCACATTCTTGTGTGACATGTGACTGTGATGTATGTGACTGGTGTCACATCCTTGTGATCTGTGTGACTGTCACACATTACATCACATTACACTTCTTTGTCTAAGTCTAAGATAATAAAAATGAAATCCAAAATAAAATACAAAGAAGAATAGAGCAAGAAAGTAAAATAAAGTCAAGTCCATTGTCTACAATTCTGACAACCAGTACAACTCATAGAGATACAATATATAAGCTGAAGCCAAAGATTGTTTCAACTCTTATATTCTATGTACTCAGAAAACACTTATTAACCCACTTTTAAACTTTCAAGAGGCTCTCATTGGATTTTGGATAACAAGATATAAACTATGTTTGACAAGAGTTTAAGATCCATTCCACTTCTTTCCTCCTACTACTATCTAGTGTGGTTAGCACTCATAGAAATTATAGTAAATACTCTGTATTCTTTTCTTTTTTAACAATCTGAACAACTTTATCTACAAGTATTTTAAACCAAACATCTTCAAGCATGGATATGGATGTCAATGTAGATATTCCTAGAGGTAAACCATTAGTCCCTTCTAACAGTATTTCTAGAGAATCTTCTATCCTTTCAACTACTTTCTCAATTCCATACTATGAATGAATGGAAATACAGAACAACAATCCTCTCTGGAGTGAACAGATCAAAGCTAAAGAAATTGCTCAATCTTTGAAGGCAAATGTAGAGGAGAACAACACATCTGAAAAACAGGTAACTGGTAACAGCTTTAAGGCTGGGAAACAATATAAAGTCAATGAGACTCTAGCTCTAAACAACATATCCTCCCCACAAGGTATAAATGAGGCAAATGACAAACACAATCTGAGTTCACAGTAAGACTTCTATGTGGTCCCATTGGCTTACAATGTTAATTGTCTGACTAAGCCTAATGCTTAGAATGGTAAGGCTCACTCCCTATCTATTTTAAGAACTATGGAATTTTTGGAAATCAACTCAAAAAATATATTTACCTCTCTACTACATATATTTAGAAAGGCTTTAAAAGATAAAATAAATGATATATCTAAGCTTAAAGGTTTTGGCAAAGCTGCTTGGAGTTTTCTTTCTTCCATCTATAAATTTGGTTGGGATTCACTCTATATTGATGGAGACAACAATTCTTTTAGGAATAGGGTTTCAAACAAATTTACTCCTAAAGTTCTGAAGAGTAACACATTGTCTAACTCTAGTAAATCCAAGGACAAAGTGGCTGAAATTGTTAGACTTCCTCTACTTATCCCAGCATGTTCATCTAAAGAAGTATTGGAAAAATAAAAGTTCTTTGGCAAAGGGAAAAAATCTGTGACAACAGCCAAAACAAACATCAGACAATCTTATGCTCAAGCAACAAACCCTAAGGTTGCTGATATCCTCAAGTTAAAAGAAGACTATTCTAATCTACAAACAAAAAAGATTAAAAACATTCATAGGATTATCAATGATGTAGGTAAATCCAAGCCTCACATCAAAATGACTACCAAGGGCCCATTACAAAAGCAAATCATTGTTTCCATAGACAAGGATAATGTTATCAAATTTATGGCTTTATCTAATATTCACATTGCTAACCTCAATAGATCTCTCAAGAATATCAAATTAAATGTTATGGCAGATTATGTTTAAGTAGAACCAATAGGTATTAATATCATTACTAACAAAGTAGAAACACCATTGGACCTTCAGGTAATTGAAAATTATATCAAGAATGTAGAAAACATTAACTTGGAAGATATTGAGACTCTTAGGCTTCCACAATCAAAGTCATACTTGAAAATAATAGGTATCCCTTATCTCATGGAGAACACTGATATTCCTATTATGCTAGACTTCATTGAATCAATCATCAAGTCAAATTATATTTTCAACAATCTATTGTTTATGTCTAAACCTGAGGTTATTAAAACTTTGCCCAAGTCTGATATGGCCATTGTTTGGATGAATATCTGGAATGCACAAAGTGGGCAGAATGCTAAGAGTTTGATTAACAGATGCTTTAATGTTGGAAGCTATATTGCAACCATTCATAGTACAAACATGAACTCTGGCATCTCTTAGTACAAAAACTGCTGAAAATGGGATCACACTACTTTTGCTTGTCGAATTCAAGGATCAAAGTGCATTAAGTGCAGTAGTCCACACAAGAGTAAACATCACTGATATTTTACATGGTGTTACAAAGCAAATTTCAAAATCAACCCACCCATACTTAAAACAAAACAAGAAGAACCATGACCTCACTCATTTAAATATTCTAATTGCAACGGTGATTATCAAGCCAACTCCAATCTGTGTCCTTTCCAGAAGTATCAATTCAATAGAGAGTGGTACTTAAAGAAGTATCAAGAAATCTAGGATAACAGAAACAAATCAATTTGCTCAACTATAAGCAATCTTCAAGAATAATTATAAAAGAAATCAAAATATTTTCTCAAAACATTTGTAAAAACAATTTGCTTACTAATACTATTTTAGAGGCATAAAGAGACTTTAATATCATATTCATTCAAGAACTGCCATGGTCTATAATATATTCTATTCCTAGCTCTTCTAACAAAGAAAAGGAGAACTTGGTAGGCATTCCTAACCATTCTAATTGGATGACCTTTTCTAGAAACCCATCAAATGTTCATGATGTGCTCAGAGTTATTACATATATCAACATTAGACTTTTAAGCTTTTACTTTACTTTATGAAAAGACATTTTTGATCATAGAGATATTTCTTGCATTTCTTTTTTCAATTGTGGCTCAATCTACTATTTGATGAAAATTTATTCTGATTATTCTCAAATAGCTTTAAAGTATCTCAAGAATACTAGAGCTAATATAAATAACATTCTCATTATGACTGGTGACTTTAATATCAGAGACAATATCTGGTATCCTCTTTTCTCTCATCATTCAGTCCATAGTGATACTCTTGTGGATATCACAGACTCTTTAAACATTTGTTTGTCTAAAGCTGCTAATCAAGCTGCTACTAGATATGTGAACAACCCAAACAAGTTGAATTCAGTCATTGACCTTATGTTTCTCTAACCAAATTCAGAAGAATTTGACAATCACATTATTTATTCTGAATAGAGAATGTCATTGAACTATGCCCCACTTATGGTGAACATTTCAATTTTTGAGGAATATATCTAAAACAGAAAGCAAATAATCATCAAAAATAGCAAAGAAGAAACAAGGTTTATTAATGAGATCATCAAGTTGGTTAAAGGACTTAATACAGATCATATTGGATACAAGAAAGACCTTGAATGACTTGTATAAGAGTTTGCACACAATATGGATGAAATCTGGTTCAAACACTCAAAAATGGTCAATATCACTAAACATTCAAAATTGTGGTGGAATAAAGAGTGCCAGAGAGAATTAGGGAAGTACAGATCCTCAAGACATTTGGAGGATTGGAAAAACTTCAAGAGTGTAGCTAAGAAGACTAAATAGGAATTTTTTGATGTTAAAATCCAAGAAATTACAGGTAAGAGTAGTAGACCATAGGAACTTATAAATTGGATCAAGAAAAGAAAGCTCCCTGCTATCAAAGCAATTAAATATAATAGACATCCTTACCTTGAGCTTGATAATCTATGGCAGACTCTTCATAAATCCTTCAACTCAGCTCAACATCGACAATTTAACACAGATGTGCTAGAGGAAATTTCAAATAAAATATCTACTTCATAGCCATAATTTTCATAAGAAGAGTTCCTAATGGCTATTAACAAATACAACAATATTTTGACACTTGGACCAGTTGGAGACATGTCAAAGTAATTATGTATAATTTGTCATATCTTTAAAATGTCATCAATATTGCTAACATATGAATAAACTTAGAGCATTGACTATTACACTTCAAAATGTCAACCTCAATTATCATCCCCAAGCCTAATAAGGCTTTATATGGCACCCCAAAAATATTTAGGCCTATTTTCCTTTTAAATATACTTGGCAAATTGATAGAAAAAGTTATTGACAAAAGGCTTCAATTCCAAGCATTATCCAAGAATGTGATTCACCCATGTTAACTGGGTGGTCTCAACCAATAGTCTACAATTGATGCCAGCATAGTCCTTACTTATTTTATATGTGTGGGGTAGGTCAAGAATAATTCAACTAGCACTCTAGCACTTGACATAACTCTTTTGGTGTATCTGCTCAAATTTCTTAGAAATATACAATAAAGAGTTACTCTATAAATTTTAGAAGCATTCCATACTTCTCCATTATTAGGCATCAAAGCAATTGTGGGCTTTATTCCTATACACTTATATCTTCAGAAACTCAGTGGAAGACTTCAACTCAGAACTCAATTGCTACCACCAAATTACATTATCAATTCATTATTGGAGTCAAGATACTCTTTTAGCAATAACTATCATTATCTATTACTTGGAAAGTTAACTCCCAAGTAGCAATTAGAAGTTAAAGGTCTCATTATAAATGCTAATAATAGGCTGAATGGCATCTTCAACTCTTTTAATCCTTTTAGTAGTGAAATTTCTCCCAGAAACAGACTAATTGATATATTTCCCAGTCTTTTTTTATTCCATTTATCTAACAAGAAATATGCTGTAGGAAAAAAGGTGCATCTTCACAAACTTGATAAACTCATTCTCCTTGTGTTAGTAGATTCCAAAACTACTATTGTTATATCAGACGTTAGTATAAAAAACCAAGTTGCCATGTCCATTACTGATATTCACATCCATAATACTCTTATCATTAACACAATTGACTATGCTATTAATGTCACTTCCACTAAAGCTGAATTACTTGTGATTAGATGTGGTTTAAATCAGACTACACAATTAACCAACATTTAATGCATCATTGTTATGACCAATTCCATACATAGAGCAAAAAAAATATTTGACTCTTCTATCCATTTGTATCAGATCCAAACTTCATCTATCTCTAAAGAGCTTAGAAAGTTTCTTATAAGAAACCACCATGATTCTATTAAATTCTGGAACTGCCCAAATCAAGATAAGTGGCTTCTCCATGATGTAGTTAACAAAGAGACAAAAAAATTCAACCTAATACCTATTTTTCCCTATAAATCTTTATAGGACTTTAGTTAAAAGAGTGAATACAATGAAATCATTAATATGTGGAAAATGACTTTCCAGACTTCAGATGAGAAAGGAAGAAACTTCCTAGATCTTCTTGACAACAATCTCAACATCATTGAACTAATATATTCCAAAGAAGGATCATGACTGAAGTATTTCAGTCATTTAAACTCATTGTGTGTGAGAGCAACAAAAGCTATAATCAATCATGCTCCCATCAGTGAATATTGCCTAATATTCTTCCCTCAAGAAGATTTTGCTTATCCATGTACACTTTATCTGATCAAAATAAGAAAACACATACTACATGAGTGTACAAGATACAACAACTGCTGGAATCCAAGAAGAGACACCATAGCTCATTTTATTCTCTTCCTAAAGTTCAATGATAATGTTTTCTCTTTTGGAGAAAGTACTACTTAATCAGTTTGTGACATATATTCTTTGAACAAGTTGTTTATACTTTTCTTTCTTCTCCTTGTCTTTTTCTTTTTCTTTCATTCTTTTCACTCTTGATATTGTTTCTATCTAAATGTATGTAGTTACTTGGTAGTTACTATAGCCTACCAATGAGCTCCATATAATAAATTGTTGATTTTTTTAAAAAAAAGAGTTTAAGATCTCTAGAAAAACCTAAGCTTTATTGACTAAATATTCTAATACAGTCTACCTTTAATCTCTCAGATCAGCTTACTTTATGAGAAATAATAAGAATAGTATAGCTAGAAGCAATTTTAATAAAAAAAATAATTAGACTTAGCAGAGGTCAGTATTGGGAAGTGGTAGAGTTGGTTAAATAAACCTTGTGGGATTGGTAATAGTGTTTGGTATTCTAGAGATAAAGAGAACTCTGCAAACTTTAATAGTAAGAACAAGTCCTCTTACAGTCATATTATATACCAGGATGACTAGAGCTATTCTTAACTATACTTCTATTAGAGAGTATAGACAGTAAGTATACTCAATGTTTATGTGGTTATTACTATTACAGCTTAAGCCAAAGAGTTAGGTAAAAGAACCTTATATAGGTTTACACAAGAGAACTCAATAAAGTTTCTAATATAAGATATCTATCTTATATATGTTAGTTTAGTGGTCTGTGTACAACTACACCTAACCTACCTTAAAGACTATATGTTCTACATGAGGCCAATAGATAGTATCTATGCTGTTATAATATTATTGTTCCAGATCTTTCAATCTCCTTCTCTGTGACTATGACTGTAATATATATGACTACCCTATGATAGGTATTACATATGATATTATACTAATCCCTAATCCAAGTCATTAAATAGATATGAAATAAATGAAAATAAAAATGAGAAATAAAATAAAATACAACTAAGTCTACTGTTCTCAATTCTGATAATTACTAGGTAGAAATATATTAGCACATCTTTACAAATTGCCCTATGTTTGCTCTTTGTTTACAGTTCCTTGATTGATCTATTTTTATCAATCAAAAAATTTGTTGACTTCTTGAAGGAACATTCAAAATTATTTTCCTTTTTTCTTTCTTCTAAGTCTCCATGTATACTTAAATAGTTCACTTTTGTTTTTGTAGATAATTTTCTCTATTTCATCCTGTTTCTTTTGACTCTGTATTCTCAGTATAATAGATCTATTTATAAACTTGAACATAAGATTAGTAGGTTGGTAATAAGTAATCTTTATCTAGATTTCTTCTTGATTTCTATTGATTTTAATAGTATCTCTTTCTATTTATAAGAAGGGTTTCTATCTCCTGAAGTAAAAATTGTAGGCTACTTGATGTAAATAGTCTGCCACAAACTGCAATCAAATATTACATAATAAATTATTGACCAAAAAAAAGTTGATACTTATAAGTTTAATTACTTTGGGTAATATATTGAATTGGTTACAAAGTGACTAGAGAAATACTTAATCAAACAAGAAAAGTATTTCTAATAGTTATGAATTGCTTTAATTTTTAATTTTTTAAATATTTGTTTAGGAAAAATTAAAAACTATTTTTAAAGTCAGTTTTTCTATTTTATGGAATTAACTAAGATATATGACAAGAATTTATACAATTTTCACAAAGTGTGGCTGATATTATATCATAGATTACAATCACAAATCATATGATAGTAAAAAAATTATAAAAACTACTTTAAAATTTTGATTATACAAAAGAGTACTAGTGCTTTGTGGGAGAAAGAGATCAGTTATATGAATCTGGTGTTGAGATTTTCACTAATGAGTTTCTTGAGAGCTTCTTACTCAGTGGTTGAAAATAAGTAGATCATTCTGATAAGTAGTTTTCTAATTTGATTTGTAGGTTGTACAAATGATGTAGAGCCAGGGTTTTTGCTTTGGCCTTGCTAAAGATGTTACCAAACTCATAATACTTAGTTGAAACAGTAGATAAGTCAACTGGTTCATTTGTGATTCTTGCTGCTTTTCCAGTGAGATTGGTAAGATAGAGTGCAAAATGGAAAGTGATTGATTCTGGCATTTGTGCTGCTTGAATATATGTATGACCATGCTCTAATAATGGTGATCTGTAGACTGGGGATAGTTGTAGGTTTGGAACTTGAGGTTAGGATGCTAGGCATGAATTCTTTGGAGATAGAAATCACTAGAAAAGTTCTGGAGAGGTTGTTCTTTTTTTGTAAGTCTAATTAGAAAGTGATAGACCCAATGACCCAGTCAATCATTGAATTGTGTTGGATGAGCCAGTTGTATCTGAGAACTAGGAAGCAAGAGGAGTCAAGTAGAGTAATATATATATTGAAGATCATCTAGTTTCCAGATAAAAAAGTAACAGGTAGGAAAGCAATCTGGATAATGGTATTGTTTGATAATCTGTCAAATAATTTTAGCTCTACAGATAGAGTATGTTTTGTAGGAATATTGTGCTTCAGTATAAATGTAGAATAAAAAAGCAGTACATGGATCTGGAGTCTATAAGGGCATGGAAGATTGGGTTTTGAATATGATCTAATCTACCAACCAATAGTAATATGAGAGAAAAAATAAGTAAATTTGAGTTGGAAAAGATAGCAGTATTGAGACAAATGGGATTTTTATTTGCATGGACAAGATTACTATAGCTTGCATTCTGTACAAAGTTAGTGGGACTGTTGTCTAGTTTTTAAACTGAGTAGCCAGAGTTTCTTCTGAAATAGGAAGTGTAGCTTCTACATATCTAGCCTAGAACCTAATAATTCCAGATTGTAAGGAAACTGGCTCTTCTGAGACCTCTCTCTTCCACATTCTTTGGCTGATCTGTATTCCATAACATTTTCTCATACTTTGAAAGTACCTGCTAAACACTCTAACTCTCTTCCATTTTAGTTTCTCCATTCTAAATTATTCCTAATTACTTAAGTATCATTATTCCTTGCTTATGTAATTGTAATTTTGACACATTATGATGGACCTGTCATTATATAGAGTAGTTGTCACCTTCAAGAATCTTCATTCTCTTCTTTTAGAATTATTTAGAGGTAAGTATGTAGTTTAATAATTTCTTGAATAATAAACTTAGAATTCCCTGGAGTGCCTTGTTCTTCTACCTAGTTGCTCTAACAAGAGAACAGAATCTCTAACAGGACCTCAAAATATCTTTGAAGTCTGATAGTCTTGGATTATCTACTCTGATGTCTCAACCTTCCTTACCTTTTCTCACTTTCCATCCTATGTCAGCTACAGAATAACTCCAAAATTCCATTAGCACAAAATAAGCTCTAGGTCTTCTGCAACAATATTTACAGAAAGTAAATGAGTGCCAGCATGCCTCAGAAGTTTCAACTAACAACATTCTTGTTAGTCTCATAAATCAAATACCAAACTCTACTCTCATACCCTTTCTAATGCTATCTAGATCTCCTTTTCCCAATAGTTCTCTTCCATTTTGGAATCCATTGTGTTGCTCCAATATATCTTCTTTTATAGACTTTGCTAGTAAATACCAGATAAATTGAGCTTTCTTGAACACCTACTTCCTTTACATCAAGTTATCAGCAGACCAATTTGCTGGAGATCAGGATAAGATTCTCTGAATGCTGTTTTTTTTCAGAAGTGGCTGAGCTACCAAGTGGTCAGAAAGCCTATTACAAAATGCAGTACTCACTTATTTGTAATATCTGAACCTTAGATATACTCTCAGAGATTTAGGAGTGATTTAGAAACATTATTTATCATCAATTATTATCTCTTATTATCATTAACATTTGTATTAATCTTAATCATCATTATTGAATTGTTAAGTCTAAGGTCTAATCTTCAAATACAGAAGTATTTATACAAAATAGTGATGATCTGTATGCAAGCTATTTTCATCACATGATTAAAACTTGTACCTGTTGGAGCTGTTATTTGTCATAGTAGATGTCAGACTAATTTTAAAATGTAACTAATTATGTCACTACATTAATATACTTGTATCTTTATAAATACTTATCTTTATATAGATTCCTACAATTAAAGTTGCATTGGAAAGCACTTATCAAATGATTTCTAATGATATATTATACATTATTTAGTCATTCCTAAGATAATAGCCAACAAAACTTATAGTTACTAATGGTCTGATATCTCAGTAATCTGTTGTCACTTTTGTATATCTCATATATATATGGATAGCCATCATTTGAGACTTTCCAGTGCAACTTAGTTTGTTAAAATCAGTCTACTAGTTGTGGAGATACAAGCTGAATGAAGTTTGTAATACAGTGATTATCAATGAGAGATTTAAGTATAAAATCTTACAGATAGTAGACTTCAAACTTAGCTACTAATAGGCTTGCAATATTATGACTTAGCTCAGATATTTGAGCAAAAGTGGAATCTTGTATTAGTTAATACAAGAGAACTCAGTGGAGTTTCTAGTCCAGATGTGTCTACTCTTTATACATGGTTTGTGTACACCTTATATCTAACCTACTCTAAATGTTATAAGTTATATAGATAAGAGTTATCATCTTCTATAATATATAATATCATCCTTCTGATATGTCACATGATATTGTGACCATTACTGTGATATGTGACATCACATTATTTCCACTTTACTAAGTCTGAAATGAGAAAAGAAACAAAAAGAAATAGAAGAGTTAGAGTAAAAATAGATAAAATTCAGATAAATAAAATATAATGAGAAAGAAACAAGTCTATTGTCCTTGATTCTGATATGCAAGCTCCTCTACAAGATCATTTGGATGGGGTATAAAAATACTAAAGATAAATATAAGTAGCTTTCCATCACTAAACTCATTCATACTATATGTTATAAAACAAAAGTATAGACAAACTTTAGGGTTAGGGTTAGAGGACAGAAATAGACAGTAGTAATTATTATTAGTCTACAATGGGAAAAGGGCATATGAGATGATGTCATAGGCCTAGAATGGTCTAGAGTGGTCTATAGGTCTAGAAGGGTCTACGAGGCTAGAAGAGCCTAGATGATGATGTCAGGAAGCATGTACACCACATTGCTACCATATGGTCAACACATGGACATTAAGACAGGATACATAGTCTTGCACAGTCACTGTGGAGTAGATATGAGGTAGATATATGGCTTTTAGGGCAGGAGGCATAGTAGACATATTGTTGTAGCACAGACCACTTGTAACTTATATAAATAGAATAGCAATGCAGTGAGGGCTCCTTGTCAAGTTCTCTTGTAATCCCCACTACTAGATAGCCAGATAAGAGCTTTGCTGAAGTAAGCAAACTACAGGATCATTACAACTAGTGGTTGCTACAACACTATAGACTCAATATCTGTTATGATTTTAAGCTCTGTGTTGAGCAAAAGATATACTCTTGTATTGAGTAACACAAGAGAACTCGATAGAGTTCTTAAGTACAAGATGTCTACCTTATATACCAACTACTGATGGTCTGTACTACACTCCTTTAGCCCTATTCTAATGACCATGTGTTTGCCTTAAGGTTGACATGTATTAATCATGCCATATGATATCATTGTTTCTAGAATTTTCTTTGCTGTTCCATCGTGTGAGTGTGTGACCTGTGTGACCATAACTGTAACCTATGATGTCACATTTTGTCTTCTTTTCCTATGTTTAAATAAAGAAAAAGAAATTCAAAATAAAATAAAGAAACTTAAAAGAAAAGAAAAATAAAATAAAACCAAGCCCATTATTCACAACTCTAACAATATCTGATTTCCATATTACATACTCTGCCAAGCCTGGTTTTTTCTCATTGTCTTGATCACACTGCTACAAGTCAACTCTAGCCTCTATACACTTTTAACAGGGTTTTTCTTAGTATTTTTCTTTGTTTTTTCTTATTTTTCTTTTGACTCTTTTAATTGTTTTGCTCATTTAGCCCACTTAGTTAACTAGACAAAAATCAAGTTAAGTCATAGTAATATATGACATGAAACTAATATTCTAATAAGAGACAGAAAAGAATATTCACATCTCTTTCTTCTTCTTAACTTTCTCAAGCTCTTTTATAGACTCTTTCCTATTTTCTTCTTCTTTCTTACTATTTCTTGTAAACTTCACTGGCCTATATTATATGTTAACTGTAGTCTCAATCCTTACCAATTGTAATATATTCCAATTCTAGATCTTTACCAAGTTCTAAAGAAACTTATCTATTCTATAGTATTTATTAACAAATTTTTGAAGTACATTTTTAATAGCACTGAGAATCCTACTATAGATGGGGTTTAGCTTTTTTCTGCTAGTATCATTATGAAAAGAGATACACTACTACTTGATAATAATACACTTTACATAAACTAAAAATTAACTGTAGAAGAAGAAACCTTAGTAAAGTTTTGGTAAATTAGAAAATTTTTTACTTATCTACTATAGTAAGCTAGACATATCTTTCACAAGGATTTTCATTCCCAATTTTGACCAGATCCTCCCTATAGTCCTTCTTGACTTACTTTTTCTTAGCCTTCTTCATTAACTATAGACTAACCTCTTTCTTTGAGATCTCATGACTAGGAGAATCTTAACACTCTCCATAATATCAGACCTATTATAACTTAAGTCTTAAGTTAAAACAAAAGACATTAAGTAATATAAGAGAACTCAATGAAGTTTCTGTTACAAATTAATTTACTTTATATCACATACTGTAGTCTGTGCACATACTATAACTAACCTACTCTAAAGTCCATATGCTTTCTATAAAGCTAACATGCTATTGTCATACTTTAAAATATTATTTGTTTCAAAATCTTTTATGATCTTTTTCATGTTATGTGATTGTGTGACATGTGACAGTGACATATCACATCACACTTTTTTATTATTTTTATATCACCAATTTATTACATAGGGTGTGAGGGTAGACTATGGTAGCTACTTTGTAACTATGTATATTCAAATAGACACAACATAAAAAGAGAAATAAAAGGATAGAAAAGGAAGCAGAAAAGAAAAGAAAAGAAAAGAAAAGAAAAGAAAA
>Ga0157367_1000797_pt1 | contig 14482 bp, 23 predicted proteins | sample AttbisABBM2_FD_113142 | JGI IMG/M metagenome (GOLD analysis project Ga0157367, IMG submission 113142) | Fungus gardens microbial communities from leaf cutter ant in Botucatu, State of São Paulo, Brazil - Atta bisphaerica ABBM2 | ecosystem: Host-associated > Fungi > Mycelium > Unclassified ...
ACCACCGGTTGCCAGGTGGCCACCGCGGCCTGGGCCGCCAGCAGCTCGTTGAACGGGTCCAGCGCGCCGGCGAGGATCTCGGCCGGGATGCCGGTCGGCGCCAGGGCATCAGCGATCAGCGACCAGGCCACGACATCGGCATGGTGCTGGACGGCGTTGGCGATCGCAGCGTCGCGACCGGCGATGGCGCCGTGGGCCTCCACCAGGGCCTGGTGCTTGGCCCTTGCCTTGTCGCGCTCTTGGCGGAGTTCGCTGATGGCTTGCTCGGCGTTCTGCATCGCCTCGGAATCAGGCGCCGCGGCGGCCTGCTGTTCCAGGCTGGCCAGCTGCTCGGCCGCCGCGCGGCACTGGTCGACGTCGCGCTGGCTGTTCGCCACGGCGCGCTGGGCACTCTGCAGGTAGCCCTGGTATTCGGTCAGGCGGCGGGCGGCCTCGGGGTCGGCGACCTTCTCCGGTGCCACATAGGCCACCAGCTGGCCGCGCTCCATCAGCACCTGGCCCTGGCAGTGCGGGCAGGCCAGCGGATCGTGTGCCGGCTCGCCAGCGGCGGCGCGTTGAGCCTCGGCCACCTTCGGCGTCCACTCGTCCACCCGGGCCTGGTCGGCGCCAAGCTTCTCCTGGCGGCGCTGTAGCAGGTCAGCGGTTTCGCGCAGCTGGGCCATTTGCGCCTGGCGCTGGGCGGCGGCCTGGGCGTTGGCCTTGTGGCCGCCCAGGGTCTGCTGCGCTTCGGCCAGGTCGCCGTCGAGATCGGCCAGGGCCTTGGCGGCCTCGGCGATCTGCTCCTGGGTGACGGTGGTGGGCGGCAGCTCCGGCTCCCAGGTCTCGGCCTTCTGGCTGCCGTAGTTCTCGCCGGTGATGGCCTTCCAGGCACCGCGCGACTCGGCGGCGTATTCCTTGGCCTGGGCCTCGGCGGCAGGGAAGCCACCGCGCAGCAGCGGCTTCACCTTCTCGAACTTCGCCAGGTCGGCGCCCTTGGCTTCCAGACGCTTGGCGACACCGGTCGCTCCTGGGCTTGCGCCGGTCAGGTCGAACAGGACTTTCCGGCGGTCCTTACCATCCAGGGCCGCGAATCTCGCGGCCTCCAGCACGAAGGGAAGGAAAGGCGCATCAGGAATTACCACCGATTTACCACCCGGCAGCATCATCCAGGAGGTCTGGCTTTCGCCTGCGGCGTCGGTGTAGACGATGTGAGCCTCGCCTTTCTTGGCATCGTCATTGACCAGCTGGCCCAGGTCCTTCTTCAGGGACACCCGGCGCGGCTGGCCGGTGAACGCCATGCTGATCGAATCCAGCAGGCTGGACTTGCCGGCGCCGTTGTCACCGGACACCAGCAGCAGAGGCTCAGATACGGCAAGGGCTGCATTTCGCAGCCCCTGGACGTTGGTAGCGGTGATGTTCGTGATGCGCATGCTGGTTACTCCATCGAGACGACTTCGTCGAGATCCTTGGTGACGCGGTAGGTGTTGTGCAGCGGGTTCTCCGCCTCGCTATCGACGGCGATGACCCTGTCATCGAGCAGGCGGACTGCCAGGGCACGAGCGGCATCGCTGCCGATGGCGAATCGGCTCTGGAGGTAGTCGATGGTGACCACCGGGGTGGCGCGGGCCAGGACGGCGCAGACGTCGGAGTAGGGCACGACGCCGTAGGCCGTGGGGTGCGGCGCGGCGGCGTCCTCCGGGGTGTCGTCTTCCGACTCGGCTTCGTTGGCCTGGCCGTCTGCGGCGGCGCCCTCAGGAACAGGGGCGATCACCTCGCGGCCGCCGGTGCTGTCCATGGCTGAGACGGTGCCGGCGATCTCCATCGCCTCGACCAGGCGGGCGGCGCGGTTGTAGCCGATCTTGAGCGCGCGCTGGATGGCAGAGATCGATGCCCGGCGGGTGCTGATGACGAAGCGGGTAGCCTCTTCCAGCAGGACGTCGTCTTCCAGGTCGTCACGGTCACCGCCGCCGCCCAGGCGCTTCTCCAGCTCCTCTGGGCTGCCCAGCAGATCAGCAGCCGCCAGCGGCAGGTCCGACTGATCGCGGTCGGGCTGGATGCCGTCCAGGCCATCGTTGTAATCGTTCGGCGCCAGCACCAGCAGGCAGAGCTTGCCGGCGGATTTCGTCAGCTCGGCGTTCGATGGCTCGTTGGCGTCGACCTTGGCCGTCACTGTCAGGGCCTTGGCCTCCACCTTGATCGACCGGATGTCCATCGGCACCGACACGACGTCGCGCGCGGCGATGATCCGGACGGCCAGCTCGACGGCTTCCTCGACCTTCTCGGTGAGGCGGTCAATCACCTCTTGCTGCTGGCCCTCGTTCAGCTTGTGATAGGGCGCCTTGAGGTTGTGCAGCTCGAAGCGGCAGGTCTCAATCAGGTCGTGCACGAGCAGCTGGTGGGCGAGTTCGGAAGGGCGGCAGCCGTGGCGCTCTGCGCTTTCGATGATGGCGCGGTGTTCCATTTTCATGGGGCGGGTTCCTACTGGTGGGCGATCTTGTTGAGCGACTGCAGCTGGGCGTCGCTGAGGTAGGTGTGGGCGCCGTAGCGCTCGAACTGGTCGCGGATGTCGGTGGTGAACTGGATCTCCCAGTCCGTATCCGCGCCGTCCTCAGCGGCGGCCAGCAGGGCGGTGAATTGCTCGACGCGGTCGAACAGCTCCTCTACGGTCCGGCTGGCCATGGCCATCACTCCATGCTGAAGTCGTCTGTGTCGACCTGGGCGGCACCGGGGTCAGCCTTTTCCGGCTTGGTGTCAGCCTTTTCGGCCGATTTGTCGCGTTTCTCGGCCTCGGTGTTAACCGATTCGGCCTTTTCGTCACGCTTTTCCGGCTCGGCGTCTAGGATCTCGCCGGTCGCGGTATCGACGTTGCGGGGCGGGGCCTCGGCCTGGCGCAGGGCGTCGATGTCCACCGCGTAGTTCCCGCCGGCATCAGGCTTGGCGTCGAAGACGTCGCGGACCTCTTCCTCGGTCTGCAGGCCCATGCCCAGGTCCGGCGCGTAGGCGCGCTGCCAGAACGCTGCGGCGCGATAGACGAACATCTGGTCGGGCATCGTCTTCCACTTGCTGCCGCTTTTGCTGGCCCAGCCCTCGGCGTTGACCATCTGCCAGGTCACCCAGATACCGTCGAGGCGCTCGCCGGTCTCCTTCTCGATGGCCCAGGCACGGCAGCCGAAGTCCGGCTTGCCCGCTTCGCCTTTCCACTCGTAGCGCAGCGCGCTGAAGCGGCCGCAGGTGTTCACCGTGGCGATCAGGAATTTGCTCGACCAGCTCGGGGTGCCGTGCACCACGTAGAGGTTCTGCATGACCATCAGCGGGTTCGCGCCGATGCGCTGGGCCATGTCCAGGGCGATCAGGCAGTTCGGCAGGTTGCCCTGGTATTGCTTGGGCACCAGGTCGGACTGGACGAAGGCCTTGGCGATGCGCTGCATCAGCTCGAAGCCTTCCAAGTTGAAGAAGCTCATGGACACCGGCATCTGCTGGCGCGCCGGGCCTTGCTGCAGCGATTGCAGCGTCTGGGTGTTGCTCATGGGGTCACCCCTTGTAGGGACAGGTGGGATAGCGCGGGCAGTACCGTGCGGAGCACAGCACCGATTTCGGATTGCCGTAGAACAGGCCGCCCTGGATCAGGCGGGAGGCCATCTGGAGCAGGCCGGGGTTGTCTTCATCTCCGACCAAGGCCTGGCGGGCGCCGGTGACCTCGCCGCGGCCTACGCACGGGCCGGCCCCGGTCTTCAGGCCGATAATCTCGGCCGGTGCGGTCAGCGGCTGGCCGATGGCGAACTCGGCGAGCAGCTCATAGACGCCGAGCTGCGGCCGGTGGCCGGCGGTGACCGCGACGCCGGTAGAGCCCACCGCGCGGGCGCCGCTTTTCAGGTCGCTGATGCCCAGCTGGCCATCCACCCGGCGGATGCGGTCGGTGGTACCGGTGAGCGCCAGGCCCAGGTCGCTGATTTCCAGCCGCTCGCACGTCACCTCGATGCCGACATAGTCCTGGGTGGGCGCGATGTCGGCGCAGTAGCGGCTGTGCAGCGTCAGGCCGATGCGCTCGACCTGCTTCGGCCCGCTGTCCTCCCAGTCGACCTCGTGCTCGGGGTTGTAGAGGGTGTCGACGAACAGGCCGGCCGCGTCGTCCGCGCTGATTGGCGCGCCATCCATGGTGGCCTGGTCGAACAGGGCGGTGGATGCGTGGATCGACGTACCCAGGTGCGCGGCGCCGCTGGAGCGGCTGCGCATGCCGAGGAGGTGCTTTGCCTCCCAGCGCGCCGGGCAGTCGAACAGCTCGGCCAGCGAGCTGGCGCGGATCGTCACGATTTGCACTGTTGCTTCTCCTGCCGCGCCTGGATGGCGCAGGTCGCGTGCTGAGTTCGCCATCCACCCTGGTGCCGCTCGAAGTGGCCGTCGCCTTTCGGGACGTGGCCACCGCAGCGGTAGCAGGTGCCGGGATACTTGTTCCTCATGACGCCACCTCTACCGACCAGCGCCGACCTGGCCGGCGCATCATCGGGGAGCGGATCGGGGTGTCGATCAGCCGGGTCTCCGGCGGCAGGCCCAGGGCCTCGGGCAGGGATTGCCTGGCGCGCAGCAGCAGGGTGTGGCGCGCTTCGGCCTCGGCGACCAGGTCGTCGGTGATGGTGGGTACGGGGGAGGTGGTCATGCTGCTGCCCCCTGCGACTTGGCCCAGCGCTTCGCGACTTCCTGCGAGATCCGCGCCCGGTTGTGGTCGTGGGCGCGGTCGTCGATGGCGCCTAGGGCATAGGCCATCTCGTTCATGCCCTCGGCGATGCCGTCATTGAAGGCCGGGATGCGTGCGATCCAGGTCTCAATCAGTCGCTGGGCGACTTCCTTCTCGGTGCTCATGCAGCCTCCTTGCGGCGCTTGGCCAGTTCGGCGGTGAAGAAAGGTTCGTGCTCGGCCAGCAGCACCCGGCGCCACTCCATCAGCTCCTTGGCGAGGGGGAGGCAGATGCTGGCGAGGGTCATGTAGGCCTCGTTGAACTGGCGATCGCGCATGCTGGCCAGGGTCTCCAGCAGCACCACCTGGCGTTGCGGGTCGATCTGCAGGTCGCAGTGGATGGCGAAGGCCAGCATGGTGCTGGGGTTGCCGGTGTCGATGTCGTGCTCGAGCTGGAGCACTTGCTCGTGGGCGCACTCGAGCGCCCGCTCATGCTGGATAGCGAGGGTCATGGGTAGGGTCTCGATGTGCGCCGGACGGCGCGGGGAATGGGTGATGCAGTGCCAGCACCTGTTGGCGTTGCTAGCTGGCGCGACTCCGTCTCCTGCATCGGGGTGTGATCTCGCTGGACTTCAACCAGCACCTCCCTCGCGAGCGGGCGCCCTTTCTGGAAGATCACACCCCGATGCAGCCTGGCGAGCCAGGCGATCGGGCCGTCTTTCCGGCTGTCATCCAGTCCTCGGCACTGGCGCCGCCGTCTCCCCGCCGCTGATTGCAGGTGTCAGGTTCTCGGTGGTGGGCTTCGAGCTTCCTCCCCACAGCGGCAATCAGTGCCTATTCGCCGTGGATCAAAGGTCCTTACAACATGCACGCTGCAGCTCTGGGTGCCCGGGTGTGTGGGGCAGGGTGCATGAGGTCCGGCGCGCCCTTAGCCGAAGCTAGGCGCGCTATCTCTTTTCGGGACTGCGCATTGCATACGGGTCGCTCTCGCGGAGCGGGCCTGGTGCCCTCAATCAGCCGTCCCGGTCGCCCCTCGGGGTCGCCTTCGCGTGGGCAGGCTTTCGGGCCTGTCTGATTGCCGGTCGCCGTAGAGGCAATGCGGTCTGTGGTTTCTTTGTTGCGTCGGATTTTGAAAGAGCACGGGCGGTGCAGCTGCCCAGCCAGTGGTTGCTGGCAATGGGTTTATTTAGCCAGCAGCTAATTTTGACGTCAATAGCTGGAAGCTAAATATTTTTAGCTGGACGCAAAAAAGCCCGCACTCGGCGGGCTCTTGTGATGCAGTCCGGTCAATCCGCGGCAGGTATTCCGCGCCAGCTGAATTCGTAGCCGGTACCGCTCTGCTCTACAGAAAGGCCATCCACCTCCCGCATTTCGTCCACGACCCGCTCCCAGTCGTCGTCGTGGTCCGTCTCCAGGCGCTCAACGCGACAACGCTGCTCAAGCTGCGCATGCGGCTCGGCGATGTGGGCGTTGATCCGGCGGCACAGCCGCTCATAGCTGGAGACCTGAACCTGTTTCTTGACGACCTGGGCATTGCTGCGGGGCATGAGCCACCTCCTTACTGTGATACTGTTCAAATATACAGTATGCGACCGATAGCGGAGCGGCAAGGTTCCAGGCACAAAAAAGCCCGCGCTAGGCGGGCTGCACAGGATCCGGAAGGCTAGGGCTTCGCTGTGGCTATCTGATTCACTTCGGCTGCCAGCCTGCTGGCCGCGTCATCCAGCGAGGCTGCGATGGCGTCATAGAGCTTTTGCTCCGAGACGGTGAGATAGGCGCTCGGAACAGCTCCCGCCCCCAGCACCTTGACCTCGCGCGTCACCCCGTTGGCTCTAACGGAGGCGGTGACGTGGGCCTTCGCGCCTGCGACGGTGTTCATCGCAAAGCCGGCCAGGGGGAACAGGCCGGTGGCCAGAACTGCTGATCCATCATCCAGGCCGAACTCGATGGTGATGTCGCTCGGCGTGACCTGGATGTCGGAGGCGTTGCCGTCAGCAACGTCGCCTACTCGCAGCGATGGATACTTCGCCCTCAGGTGAGCAATCAGCGCCTGAGAGAAGGGGCCGCCCGCGTGGATGTCGAAGGTGTAGATACTCCATGCCCTCCCGTAGGACGGTTTGCTGCTGTAGACCTTGCTCTGGAACTCCCTGCTGAGGATCAGCTCCGCCTTGGCAGGGCTGGGCGTCGTGTAGAGGGGTTTGCTGATGACGTTCGGATTTACCTGCTTGGCCGAGCATCCGGCCAGAAGAACTGCCATCACCAGCACTGCTATCTTGCGCATCACTCAACTCCATGTCGTAGAAGCCAGCAGTCTAGTCGCCTGCAGCGGGCAGGGCGTGGAACGTGACGGACTGCGCAGTTAGCAGGGTGGGCGGTACCCGCGAGCAACAAAAAGCCCGCACTGGGCGGGCTCTTTTTCATTCGCTCGGTTATCGCAGCTCGATTGCAGCCTTAAGCCGGTTGGAAGCGTCCGTGAAGTTGCGGGACTCCGGCGACTCCGCGGATACCTCGCGGGGGGTGCCCATCCAGTCCATATAGCTCAGCCACTTTCCGTAGGCGTCCATGATCTCTGGTTTGAGATCGGGCGCGGCCTCAATGGCGCCTTTCACATTCGGCTTGATGGCCAACTTCTCGCGGTCGACGCAGGCCTGAGCATCCTTGAATGACTTCTCTACGGCCGCCTTGTATTGGGGGCTCTTCTCGCCGTGGTTGCGTTGAACGATCCCGGCCTGGATGTCAGCCATGGCCCCTTCTATCCGGCATTTTGCTGTGGCGCCGTCCAACTGCTCCTGGATGTTCGGGGCTGCTTGCACCAGGCCGGCGCAGGCGGAAAGGGCGGCCAGTAGAAATAGTCTCTTGATCATCGTCATCAACTCTCAGCAGCTGGGCGGAGTGGTAGGCATCACTGCACGATCTTGCTGGGCGGCACGATGGCGCCCACCGGGTAGCAATGCTGGATCTGCTCCCAGGGGATGCTGCGGCGCCCGAAAGCATCGTTGATCGACATCAGGCTGACCTCGTAGTCATCCGCCCGCAGCAGCTCCTTGACCATGCTCTCGCCTTCGTCGTGGACACCATGCAGCTTGATGTAGACGTATTCGCCTGGCACCAGGTCGCCGTTGGGCTCGATGATCGCAACCCAGCCAGATCGAATGGCAGGGGACATGGAATCGCCGCGGAGGCGCAGCGCATAGGCATCCTTGTCCTGGGTGGGAAAGTTGATGTGGCCCTCGCTGGGACTCAATGCCGTCCAGTAGCCCTCCGCCCCGAGCTGGGCGGTCCCAACGATAGGGATCTGCCGAAAGCGTGACGTGATGGGGATCGGCTGGCCGACGTTGGATTGCTCGGCCTGCTGACCATGGACCGTGTCCATCCAGCCCCGTTGCAGGCCCTCGACCTGCTCGATCCGACGAGCGACATCATCGCCCAGGTTCTTCTCAGTCTTGTCCGACAGGATCTGGCTTAGGTGGGCCGGTGCCATGCCCCAGCGCGTGGCGCAGGCGCCTTTGCGCTGTGAGCCGATCAGCTGGAGCAGGTTCGCCTTGCGTATTTGATAGATGTCCATTTCCGGATTTTCCCACTCTTTAGCCTTCTGCTAAATGTGCGGAAGGCTAAATCTAGCTTGATGTTAAATTAGCCGTCAGCTAAATTGCTCTCCATCTCACACGGAGAGTTCTCATGAACGAGCACTTGCGAAGCTGGCTGGCCAAGACGCCCGCCGAAGTACGCACCGCAGTAGCCAAGGCAGCCGGCACTTCCGTCGGCCACCTCTGGCAGCTTGCCGGTGGCCATCGAAACGCATCGGCGGAACTTGCCGAGCGCCTCCAGGAGGCATCGAACGGCGAGATCACCATCGCCGGCCTGCGCCCAGACCTGGTCCCGCTCGCAAGGAAAGTCCTTCAAGGCGTGGCGTGATCATGAGCACACCCGCATTAAGCCAAGACCCATCTGCAAGAGCACGGGAGATCGAATCCCTGGTCTTGCAGCGACTCGTGTCGGTGGGCCAGAAGACCGTCGCGGACGCAATCGGCTTGTCCGAATCGACCGTGTCGCGCTGGAAGGAAGGCGAGATAGAGCGCTGGGCAAAGCTGTTTGCGCTCCTGGGACTCCAAGTCGTCCCGGTTTCTGCGGTGGTGGTCAACGCCGAATACCTGCGCTCACTCGAAACCCTGGCGGAGTTGGGGCTGAAGGCTGAGAAGAAGCGCCCAGGACCCCTGGGCTGGGATTGAGTCATGACCGCAGTTCTGGTCAACGATGATGAATGGGCCCTGTTCGCTGGCGAGCCGGCGGAGCTGCTGAAGCTCTACGTGGCCCTGAAGCGCCGCATGGACTTCGCCACTGGCATCGCTGGAAAGCAGACGCTCATCAATGAGATTGTGCTACGCGAAGGCTTCAACGTGGACCCTATCCCTGGGCGTCCTACCCCTAAGCCCGTCACGCGAGAGCAGTACCGATCGGCCGTCCGAAGACTGGAAAAGATCGGTGCTCTCAAGGTAGTCGGCCCCCTCGTTTTCGAGTTCCCCCACGCTCGCACGCATCAGTCCGCCCAAAAGAGCTACAACCGAGCTACAACCGAGCTACAACCAGGGCAACAACCGAACAAAAACCAGCCAGAACCCAGCAATGGCGAGGGTTCTAGCCAGGAAGAGGGTGGAGCTGCAACCGGGTTATTTTTTGAGCAACCCGCTAGCAACAACCTACTTCCGGAGTCCGGTAATACACCACCACCATCACCGCGTGCGTGCGCAACCGACTCCCGCACCAGGTTCGCCATGACGGCGGACTGGGAGCCGAACCCGCAGACCTTCAAGGCCACGCTGACTATGAACGCCATGGCCGGCGTGCAGATCCAGCCCGACCAACTCCTGGAGTTCCGGTCGTTCTGGATCGCCAACCCTGATGAACACCGAACCCAAGCCCGCTGGGAGCACGCGCTCGCCCAGCATCTGAAACGGGAGCACCGCCATGCACAAGCCAACCCCGGAAGACCTCAAGCCCAAGCCGGTGCTCACGCTGGTCGACAACGCAGCCTCTCTGCTGTCGACCGGGTCCGCCAAGGCATCGCCGACCGAAAAGCCCGAGAAGCTGCGGCAGGAGCTGCTGGACAAACTCTGGATGAAGATGGCGGAGATGTACGGCCACCGCTGGACGTCGAGTTTTGGCGAGAAAGCTGACCAGGACAGCGTTTGGGCGACCGTGCTGCACGACATCAGCGGCCGCCAGATCGCCAACGGGCTGACCCTGCTGGTCGAGAAGGGCGACGAGTTCGATTGGCCGCCGCCGGCGAACGTCTTCCGCCAGCTGTGCCTGCATGTGCCCGGTCTGCCCACCGAGGAGGAAGCCTGGGACCAGGCGCTGCGCGGCGAGTACAAGCACGACGCTGTCCGCGTCGCCGCCAAGCAGACCGGCACCTACGACCTGCGCACCGCGCGGCCGGACAACAAGACCCTGCGCAAGACCTTTGCACGGAACTACGCCATCGTCCGAGCCCGCGCCGTCATGGGCAAGCCGCTTGAGGACACGATCCCCCTCGGCATCGAGCACGAACACAAGTCACCGATGCAGGTGCAATTCGCCCACAGCCACCAGCAGGCCCGGGACCTGATGCAAGCCCAGGGCATTCCCAGCGACCCCAAACAAGCCCGCGCCATGCTGCTGGCCAAGATGGGCATCCGGAGAGCGAACCATGCGTGACTTCAAGCCAGAGGACCTGGCACTGGTGATCGGATGCCGGGTATCGCCGCATCTGATTGGCTCAACCGTCGAGCTGTGGCTCCGCGCCGAGCCGGGCGAAGACTTCATCGGTCCGGACGGCAAGTGGTGGTTCAGCTCCTGCGACGCCGTGGCCTGGATTGTGCTGGTCAGCAGCGCCCAGGACTGGGCTTTCGTCGCCGAGCACCACCTCATGCCGCTGGGCCGCGACTTCGCCCCGGCGCGCCAGGCTGCCAAGGAGCAGGACCATGCGTGAGTTCGCCGCGGTGGAGTTCGTGGTGCCCGGCAAGCCCATCGGCAAGGACCGCCCGCGCATCGGCAAAGTCGGCGCCCACGCCCGTATGTTCACCCCGAAGGAGACGGTGGCCTATGAGGGCCTGATCGCGCATGCGGCCCAGATCGCCATGGCCGGCCGGGACCTGATCCCGCACCCGGTCATGGTTGAGCTGCAGATCCTGCTGCCGATCCCTCAGTCGAAGTCGAAAAAATGGAAGGCCCAGGCCGTGGCCGGCCAGGTATTCCCGACCACGAAGCCCGACATGGACAACGTCATCAAGGCGATCTACGACGGCCTCAATGGCGTGGTCTGGCGGGATGACGTCCAGGTGGTGGACGCCATCGTGCGCAAGCGCTACGCCGAGACACCGTGCGTGCGGGTCCGGATCGTGCCGCTGATGACGGAGGAGGCCGCCTGATGACCGACCACGTCATTCGTACCACTGCCGACCGTGACCGCCTGGTGTCCTTCCTCGCCGGCCTCGACCTGTCGAAGCCGCGGAAGATCGCCATCACCGAGATCCGCAGCCAGCGCAGCGATGCCCAGAACCGCCTGCTCTGGATGTGGAACAACGCCATCCAGAAGCACCTGGCCGATAGCTTCGGCCAGTTCGCCAGCGCCCAGGAATGGCACGAGATCCTGGTGGCGCGCCTGTGGCCCTGCGAGGTCCGTAAGGTGGCCATGCCTGGCCCGGCCGGCGGCGAGTTCAAGGTCGGCCGCGCGAAGACTAGCGGATTCACCCAGGCCCAGATGGCCGAGTACCTCGACCTCCTGGACCGCTACTGCGCCGAGCACCTCCAGCTGCTGCTGCCCCAGCCCGAGGACCTGATGCTGGCGATCTACGGACAGAGGAGGGGGGCGGCTTGAAGCCGGCCCAGGGCAGAGATGGCAGGGACGCCTGCAGTTGTCTGCGCCGCCAGGTGGCCGCGCAAGTCGCAATCCAGATTTCCGAGGTATCTCCGATGCGCCTGAGTTCCGGCTTTCCCACGTTCAAGCCCGTTCATGGCTTCGAAGAGTCACACGTCATCTCCAACTACGGCGTTGTGGTGCGCAGGGAGCGGCACACCACCAGCTCGGTGGGAATCATCCGTTTCTACCCAATGCAGACGCTGAAGGCGACTCGAACTGTCCACGGCTATTACCACATGAACATGCATGGCGTTGACGGGAAAAAAGCCACTATGAGGGTCCACACGATGGTGCTGGAGGCCTTCGTATGCCCTCGGCCGGAGGGACTGGAATGCCTGCATATCAACGGCGACAAGACAGATAACCAGCTCTCCAATTTGCGCTGGGGAACGCACCGCGAAAATGGGAAGGACCGGTCTCTCCACGGAAACAGTGGACACGTCCTGAACTTCCAGCTTGCTCAAGAGATTCGCGCCCTACGAGGAATCATGCGGCAGGTGGATGTGGCTGAGGCCTATGGTATTTCACAGTGCCTGGTCAGCCAGATTCAGCTGGGAAAGGTCTGGAACGTGGCTGAGCAGGAGCTGGCTGTATGAAGATCCATAGCGCGAGAGAAGCTTGGTTCGACTCCTACTACCGCCCAGGCGACGGCACCAATCGCCATTGCGAGTCGCTGGCGCTGGTCGGCCCCTATCAGGGCACTGAGCGCGTGCGCGGCGTTGCCGGCCTAGTGAATGAGACCATCGGCGCCCACGTCCGAAGCGTGGTGGAGCGGCTGCCCGCCGACCTGTTCGCCTTCGGCAACCACATGTACCACCCGGAGAATAACGACCTCTGGCGCGAGGCGGCCGAGGAATTCGTTTTCCAGCTGGCCTACCAGCGCGGCGCCCGGATGTACGCCAAGAAGTTCGCGAAAGCTGAGTTCGTGGCCAAGGCCGTGCTCTACCGGTATCGGCGCCAGCACCAAGGCGGACAGAACGCGGCGCCGGATCCGCTGCCGTCGCCGGAGCGTTTCCGGGATTTCCTGGATTACACCTATGGGATCGAGCTTCGGTCGGAATCGTGGGACTCTGAGTGGGGCGATTTCATCCAGCGTTGCTTCGATGCGTGCAATGACCTCGATCAGTTGGCACTGGCTCCGGTAGCGAGGCTCTTGCGGGAGATGAAAACGGCCGCTTGACCAATTTCTCGGCTGGCGGCATGATTTGTCCATTGTGTGAAGCAGCACCCAAATACCAGAAACCCGGCTCCGGCCGGGTTTTTTTATGCGCGCTGTTTCACCCTGAGGTTGGACTTGCGTGGGCCGGTTGCCTGGTTGGCGAGCTGACTGCACATGCGCGCCGCGATATCTCCCATTGAGCAGATATCAATGATCGAGAGCAATGGGCCCTCGTACACAGCTGTGTTGTGAGTAACTGCATCGCGGACTGTCAGAACCCTGTGATCAGGATTGGTATCGCTTCGATCGAGTGTCACCTCAAAGTTCGTGGGAAAAAACGCCTGCACGTATGAGCACAGGCTCATCCTCTCGACGCGGTTGCGCATCGCTCATTCCTCGCTTGATCAATGCGAGTCAGTCTGGCACGCACAGGTACGCTTCGCTCAAGAGGAAAAGCAATCCTCATTGTGGGATTCGTTAGGGCTACAGGATAGCCGAGGCCTCCGCCGATTCGGTCAACGTGCCTGCTGCCGCCTCCGCCAATGCTACGAGCTGATTGAGAAATTCCTGCATCACCGGATCAAGTGTATTAAGCGACTTCATGGACTCAATGCAGCGCTGCATTTCCCTGTTTTCTTCGAGCACGCTTGCCAGTGTTACTTGCACGGATATCACCAATTGAGCTGAATGAGAGCCAATTGTGAATGGTCTGAAACCTCCGTTATAGAGCTGTTTGTCAGCGAATCATTACCGGTCGGCGCTTGGGGCGAATTTTCGCGCCTGGCGCCTCCTATCTGCATCCTGGAGCAATTAAATGGACCCATCTGACCTGGGCGGTGGAAACCCGGTCGGGTGGTTCACGGCCGGCGGCATTGGCCTGGCCTGGGGCCTCACCTGGCTCCGCAAATTCTTTTCGAGCACGAACGCCGCTGTTGCCAACGACCGCGCCGAGAAGGACATGCTCGAGCGCCTCACCGACGAGAACAAGACGCTTCGGACGGACTTGGAGACGGTGACGAAGGAGCGCAACGAGATGTACCGGACGGTGGGAGAGCTCACCGGCACCATGAAGGCGATGAAGTCGCAGCTCGACCTGCAGGAAGCCCAGATCAGCCAATTGACCAGCGAGGTCTCGCAGCTACGGCAGGCCTTGCAGAGGACCGGTTATGAACGGCGAAACCCTGAAGCGAGCTAAAGCCTGGTGGCGCCGCTACGAGCTATGGGCGCTTGCTGCGCTGCTGGTGCTCAGTGGCGCCACGGTCGGCTACCAGGCCGCCATGTACAACGCCCACCGCATCATGCTCGTCGAGCTGGCGGCCATTCGTGCTGCCTACGACCAGGCCCTGGGCAAGAAAGATCAGCGCCTCGAAACGCTGGCCAGCCAGACCGGCAAGGCCGCGCAGGTCGCCGCCGATGCGGCGAAGCAGGCCAGCGAGGCCGCAAGCAAGGCCGCAGAGGCCGCGGTGTCCCCGATCCCCGATACACCCTAACCAGTAGCGGCCCGAGCTGTGCATTCCGGCGCCCACATCTCCGGAGTGCAAGCACCATGACCGACGCCGTAGGCGCTGCCAGCGCGAAGCTCGCGCAAGCCATTGCTGATGTTCAGACCGCAGGCAAAGGCCTGATAGAGGCAGCGCTCGCCGCGGCCCAGCCCGTGACTCCTGATCCGGTACCGGAGCCGACGCCTGATCCGGCGCCAGTGCCACCGGCCGCCAGCCTGCCGCTGACCACCGAGGTCATCAACGCCTACGACAAGTCGCTGATGCTGCCCATGA
>Ga0157367_1000798_pt1:0-12500 | contig 14474 bp, 7 predicted proteins | sample AttbisABBM2_FD_113142 | JGI IMG/M metagenome (GOLD analysis project Ga0157367, IMG submission 113142) | Fungus gardens microbial communities from leaf cutter ant in Botucatu, State of São Paulo, Brazil - Atta bisphaerica ABBM2 | ecosystem: Host-associated > Fungi > Mycelium > Unclassified...
CTTCTGAAAAGAAAGACTGATGATGATATAAGAGATCAAGAGATATAAAAGTAATAATAATCTGAATGGCTGGCGGCTTGAACACTATAGGTAGAAGAAAAGGCAGACCTCGTCCAAAGAAGGTAGGTAGCAACCTTCGATTCTCGTGCATGAAGCCGAGTTTCCTAGGCGGGGGTTTTCTATAAGAAGGTTACATAAGCTCTCGTATAGAATAGAAGTCCACTTCATCTTCATGTGCAGCTGATTCGAGAACAGTAAAAAGAGTAAGAGCGCATTCCTTGTCCCATTCGATACACCTTTTTGTGTAGGAATTCCATTGCGTGAATTACACAACACCGACTGATAATTAGGGAGTTAGCTGTGGTCTTGACCTTCTGGCTAGTATAGCTTTTTTAGAATGCGTAGATCCATCAATGGTAGCTGATGTATCAATAGCAGCTATATGAGATAGCCGCCTCGCTTCGTACCTGCGGAAAAAGGAGAAGAGTCAGAATGGACCTAAGCAAAGGAAAAGAGGATAGGAAGAGCAGAAAGAGATAGTTCGTTCTCATCCCTCCATCGCCGGGTTCCGGCTGACAGGGCCACGAAGCGCCCAACGAATGTCGTACCAACTGCGCGCTTTACACTCAAAGAGCATGACGAAGTCGAGTGGACCCTTTGTCGAACAACCTTGCTTTTCGTTCTCTTCCCTTGAAGATAATACTAATCCCAAGCCCAAGTCCGCCCAAAAGACCCTTTCCTCTTGCCGAGCATAGACGTGCTAGTTGATTCCACAGCTGGGTTTGAACATTTAAGTTTCATTCATTCGTTTTTCCGGGTACAACCAAATCAAGATGCACCCGCTCGACAAGGGCAAACAGCTTTGATCACGGACCAAGGCTTTTACTTTGATAAGGGAGATGCCTTGTCCACTAAAGAGGAGATAGAAGCCTTGCCCTGTAAGGGAAATCCCAGGCAGGGAAAAGAACGGTAGGACTATGAGAGAGAAGGGTGAGAAGGAATAGATCCGAAGAGAAAGGAAATAGCTCAACTCCTTAGCGTAAAGAAAGAAGAGAGGTAACAAATAACTCATCACTCCGCCGCTTGCAACTCAGGAACAACTACCAGACAGAGGAGAACTCATAGCTCACTACCAGAAAGAAATAGGTCATAGCTCCCCTTAAGGAGAAGACAGACTAGTTAGTTCCCCTTATAAGACGGCTTGGCTACAATCACAAGAGCCACTCCTTACTGAACCCATTCACCAATGATTGGATCACTCAAAGCCAAAGACCAATTCCTTCCTTTTAGGTGGTCTAGGTGGCTGGGATACTATGCCCTTATTTTTAGAGGCTCAAAGACGAGTTCTTTGAAGGAAGCAAAAGAACCCATGTGTCTCGGATGAAGTCTACCCTCTTTTTTTGCCAGGAAGAAGAATGAGATCCAACTCAAAGTCAAGGAAAGCGGCCTAGACCACTGGCTTTTGATGGAAGGCTTCTGAACATGGATTGGTCTGATAAAGCCAATTTTTCGGCGAATCAAATATTTTCTGAGAGCACTAGACCTTCTCTCTTTCAGGATTGATTCCCACTCACTGCCTGATAGCAGGCTTGGCCCATGAGACCTATTGTCTTATTGTCCTGGCTCACTTCACTACTTTGGAGGATGGGTTTTTCCCCTTTTTGGTTCGCAAACGCTCTAACCCATCGAGAAGCTCCATCCAAATTGGAGTTGATGTGAGCACTTCCCCAGAGGCAGAAGCGGAGTCTACAAAAGGGTGGGAGCATAAAATGTAGGTGAGTCAATTGCGTGTGGCCTTCAAGTATTTCGTATTGTAACAATATGAAATCGGCATCCAAACAAAGGTGCATGTACGGTTCCTAAGGGATACAATTTTGTCCTAATCAACCAACTTCATCGAGAAAGATGAAATAAGTTGATAGCGCGATCTCGTACTAACACAGACTCTCTAAATATCGAAGAACTTGCATGCGGCCTTCAAGCCACAACCGCGGTATGAGTTCAGATCTCAGACTTTGTTTGGGGGCTGCTTGCCCCTTCGCGTCGACAAGGAAACTGTGGACGACAATGGGTTTAGAATTAGAATAGAACGAGGACCCTATCGAACAAATAGAGGAAAGGGCAGAAAGGGGCTAAAGTAAAGTCTAAGCGGCATATGGCACGAAAAGGAAATCCAATTTCGGTAAGACTTGATCTGAATCGTAGTTCAGATCCAAGTCGGTTCAGTGAGGGCGACCGCGAAAGTCACCGAATGGGTTCGGTCCGTCTTTTCCTGAACTTTGTTTGTCCCCCCCAAAAAAGGCGTGAGAGGACGTTGCAGATGTCCGGGACGGACACGACTTCTTCTAACGCTAGAAGACCACAGGAAGAAACCCGGGACCAGAGCATGTCGTGAAAGACGCACACGGGGCGGGCGTGCATCGACCGTGTCTCCGGGGCACAGTTGAATGTAGATATCATGAACGCGAGGATAAGGATACCAGGCCGAGAAACCCGGGCAAGTACGCCCCTAATGTGCCGATCGCTAGCGCATCCAGGGCCCCGGCGCCCAGCTCCGCTGGAGAGGCCGTCACTGATCTGAAAAGTGCGTCTGCGGTTCGGATAGACTGATTCCGCGAACGCCTAGCCCCAGGAATCAATAAAAAAACAAGTGCTAGGTTTCATTTAAGATCCTGGAATAAACCGAAAAAAGAGACCTTTCTCGCTCGGCGCCGCACTATGCTCCGCTTCAACAAATGAGAGTTTTCGGTGGAACCGGTGAACCACGCGAGCTGGTTAGTTGCGTGGGGCAGAGGGCTCGTAGTACCTGATAGCGCAGCTATGCAGTGGAAGGGAAGGAGCCTAAATCGACCCCCTTCTTTCTTTTTTATTCAAAGACATAAAAGCACAGTACAAAGAGATTGGACTCTCGGATGAGACTAAGCAGCTACCGTTCCGACGCGCCCCTGACCCTATCTTGATTAAAACCGAAAACCCTCTCTAAGGTGGAGCCTAGTTGAAGCTGTCATTCAAAGAAAAATGGGAATAAAAATCCACTTTTAGGGATATAGATGAAGTCTCGCTCAGTAAAGAGAGTTGTAGATTCGTAGAAGAGGATCAGAGTACGCGCGCTACAAAAGGCAGCTAGCCAATGAAAGTAAGTGGAAAGAATATAGTACTTTTGTACTGACCCCTCAGGGGCCCCCGGTTGTTTTGGCGCGCCCTACCCCAACGTTAGACTATTGCCTTTTTAGCCTACGCTTGCTGCTTGCAGCATGGATTCGATAGATCTATCGAATCCATGCTTCCCCCGCCCCGAAGCGAGACTCTATCCAGATCTCAAAGAATAACGAGCTAGGCGGCCGGCGGGCAAAGAAAGGGGGCGGGCCTGCCGGTCGGGGCCTTGGCGATACGTTCTTCTTTCGAAGCGTTTTGCCAATAGAGCGAGGGCGTCCTTCTGGGGTGGGGCGTTTACTTGAAAATGACAACCGCCTGTTCCAGCAGCGGGGGCCTTGCACGAAAGCAAACCGCCCGATTAAGTAGCAGTTGCTTCGCTGATGGGCCCAGTGAGGGGGGCATTGTCCCTCAGTTCTTACCAACCTCAGGTGTGTAATCGACATCTAACTTATTATCTTCTATTTTTCATGCAAGCCTGACCTCAGCTGTCCATTTCTTATTCATTCAGGGCGCCCCTAGTGGACTTGGCGGTGCTCCTTTCTCAAACCAGAACAACTCAGAACGTTAGGGAAAATAAGGGAAGACCACCTGAGCGAACCGACCGAAGGGACTTTATTACTTATCCGAACCGAACGTTAGCGGCTTAAGCTAAGCCTATCACGAGCAGCGTTGCTGCTTGATCGGCGGGGAGGAAGATCTCAAAGTATGGGGCAAAGGATCAAGCGCTTTTACTTTGCTTTGTCCCCCGGGATCCACCACAGGTTGGGTTTGAGAGCCGTGTGATGGGTGACTATCTAGCACGGTTCAGAGAGCACGTGTATGTAGTCTGCGCTGGTGAATGGAAGCCCCCGCCGCAAAAAAGAAGCGGCTTTTCCCACGGCTCTGTCACCATTGACTCTATTTATTATTATGGTAAATCATTGTATCAAGATGTCAATCTTAGATCTTATTTCAGTTCGATACGTCCACCTACGAGACTCACCTCGATACGTCCACCTACGAGACTCACCTTTGGCTTTCGTCTCGGTAGGTGTATTATTCTACATTTTCCCAAAAGGACATACATTCATTTCTTTCTTCCCCGTCGACCAAAACGACGCGACAAATCAAGACCCGGAAAGGATAAGGGCCGGTGGTGGGCATTTGGGAAAGTCGGGCCGATCGGGTGTCTTCATTCAAGCGAGGGTACAGAGGAAGAACGAAACGAAGTGAGAGGCCGGGGGGCAGGGAAAAGAGTCGAGTCGATCGACCGGGAGAAGCAAAACGAAATCCGGATTTGGCCGAAAAAGATGCAACGTTATGGATACCATGACCGATCACCATCGAGAAAGAATAATTTTTATAAATCACTTCGGGTGAGCGGGGCCTTCAAGCATCCGATACAAAAAAGGACCCTCCCCGATGTGCGCCCCTCCTTGAATTATTCGGTCATGCAATACTTTTTTAATACAAAGAACAAAATGCATTTCGACCCCGTCGTAGTTCTCAATCAGTTCGTGGCACCGGGTGTGGCTGAACCATCTACGATGGGGGGAGCGAAGGGAGGAAGCTTAGATAAGAGAATACGCTCTCGCATCGCTTTTTTTGTAGAAAGCTCGACCAGCGAGAAAAAGTGTTTGGCCCGAGCCAAAAAGAGGTTGATCCACTTCATTCGCCAAGCGAATGATCTTCGCTTCGCGGGAACAACTAAAACCACCATCTCGCTCTTTCCTTTCTTCGGTGCTACCTTTTTTTTTCCAAGGGATGGGGTTGGGGTGTTTAATAACCCATTTTTGGAGTATGCCCGGCTCCTAGGTCAATTAAGGATCAAATGTAGGAACCTCATGGGTAAGGATAAGGTAATGGAATTGATAGAGAAATTCATAGGCCTAGGTAGGATAGGCAAATTGATAAAGGGAATAGAGATGATGATAGAGATCATACTGAGAAAGAGGATAATTCCGTACGGGTACAACTCTTATTTGAACGAAGTGCAAAAAATGCGATCTTTTTTGTCTAATAGAACAAACACTAATACCTTAATTGAGTCGGTAAAGATAAAATCAGTTTATCAAAGTGCTTCTCTGATTGCTCAAGGCATCTCTTTTCAACTGAGGAACAATCCAATCTCATTTCGTTCCATTTTTAGTAAAATAGTGAAGGATATTCCATTAAGAATGCCAAAAGGGGTGGAGGGGATACGTATTTGTTGTTCTGGTCGATTAGGGGGTGCGGAAATAGCTAGAACTGAATGCGGAAAGTATGGAAAAACATCTTGTAATGTTTTTAACCAGAAAATCGATTATGCTCCTGCGGAAGTATCTACTCGTAACGGAATTTCAGGTGTCAAAGTGCGGATCTCATATAGTCAAAATAAGAAGGGACGTGCTATATCCGAAACGTACGAAATATAGTAAATATAGTAAATGCAGATGTAGTAGGGGTCGCGAACCGGATGGTACACAACTTGGTTTTGGAAGATATGGCACCAAAAGTAGTAGAGCTGGTCGTCTTTCATATCGAGCCATTGAAGCAGCGCGTCGGGCTACAATCGGACAATTCCATCGTGCTATGAGCGGACAATTCCGAAGAAATTGTAAGATATGGGTAAGAGTTCTCGCAGATCTTCCTATTACGGGGAAACCCGCAGAAGTTCGAATGGGAAGAGGCAAAGGAAATCCTACGGGTTGGATTGCTCGTGTGTCCACGGGACAAATCCCATTTGAAATGGATGGTGTGAGTTTGTCAAATGCTCGACAAGCCGCTAGATTAGCGGCGCATAAACCATGTTCGTCAACCAAGTTTGTTCAGTGGTCGTAACGTAATTGGTTAGTGGGGAAAAACCGGGCCGGGACTCAAAAGAATTTTACGAAGTGTTTGTTCCTGAACGAGGGAAGTGGAAAGACAAAGAGGGATAGGGAGCTCGCCTCCTTCTTTTTTGTAATCGCCGAAATGGAAATTGTACGACGACCCTTCTTGTTCCAGGCATACGACCCTGAGACGTGACGGTGTCACTTTTCCGGCCCGGTAAAGTGACAGTTATATAAATAAGAATAAGAAAGAGAAGCGTGATGTTGTCAGCAATCAAATTATCGTAAATAGATAGTACGGTTGCGTTGTTTCAATTTCTGTTCGTCGGTCCTTGGGTTACGAAGAAGAAGATGCACACTCCCATGTCTTTCTTTTGGTTGGAAAACCCAACCTGCGATTTCAGATAAGTCTTTCTGCTTAGAGCAAGAAGCGGAGCTACAATCATGCTTTCTTAAGTATGGAGAACAATATTTTACTTAGTTCATTTGAAACGTCAGTACTACTCTGTGCTATTTGTACTATTATTTTCGTAGGCACGGCCACGTGCAGAAGATTAAGGGGGGAACAGACCTCACTTGGTAAACGACCGAGGGAAGATGAAATTCTTTACTTACCCCAAAAGCGAACACATTTTGAAACGGGGGAGTCATCATCAAACCCTCCGGTCAACCCGGAAGCCCCTCAACTAGAGGCGGGGACTCCGGTGGCTTCCCCCGTCCAAGTAGAAGAAGTGAAGCAAGAAGGACACCAGAAATGCAGGGACATAATTGGAATTCAAGATGAATCACGGTAAACACTTGTAGATCTTTCAGCTACACCATATGACCTAAAGTTATAATAACTATTCGTTCTGGTATCACCCCTCTAAGCACCTCTTTTTTATCCTAATTACCTAAAAAGAGAAAAGACTGGGACCTCAACTGTAGCAGGGGTAATGCGCCCAAGAGCTCCTATCCTAGGCTTTCCCAGGCACCTAACCTAGCCTTGACATTGCATTCCTGTCTACACCTCTAGGCTACGAGCAAATAGTATTTCGAATACATAAATTAGAGTGCTTTGTTGGCTGAAAGACTATGGAATTAGAGAAAGAAACAGTCTCCCACTGGCAATTCTTCACAAGTTCGAAACTTAACACGAACCCTTGATCGCTGTAGCTGAAGTGGTAAAACAATAAAAATTGGTTCTTTAGTGGAAAGGAAACCGAGCTCTCCATTCCTTAATATTCACCGTCGAGTCATCAAAGCCGTCAACTAATTCAGAGGGGCTTCGTCTTTTTAGGTCTCTGAAAAGCCAGTTGACATGCAATCCAATCAAGGAAGCAGTACTTCTGCCTGAGTTCCTCTAGATCCTACTCGTCGGGATTACCGTGCTCCCGCAGGTTGTTCACCATGCGTTCCATAGCACTTTTACTTTCTATCTTTTACCATCTTGGAAGAATGTAGATTGCTTTCATTGCAGGGTCATTCCTGAAGGTGGCTTGTACCAGCTCTTCGTATGAATCGAATTAGGAATCAAAAATCTCTCGTCCAGCTGTGGCATTTGACACCATTGATTCATTTTCTTTAAACAATATGGAATTCTATGATTCTATTCTAGGGCTGGCTTCTCCGCCCCGCTCGTCTGGAACCCGAACTATGCCATAAACTTGGATCAAGGTCTCTTTTTGATTTAGTTGACTGTAAGTGAACCGGCGACCTAGGCTCTCTGGAGTGAGAAGGTAGGTAGTTGAAAAGGAAGGACGCAGAAGGATCGGAAAAGGTCAGCTAGAGACGGGTGGGTCGTCTTCAAGTGAAGGAAGGCACTTGTTTAGATTGATCGCGGGTGCAGACTCTGTGATAATGATCAGTCTGTCTATTCGTTGGCTTTCTTCCTCCCTAACCAGTGAACTCTCCAACCCACCCGAAAGCCATCTGATTATCTCTTTCTTCCCTTTTTTCCCTTAGGCAGCAGGAGAGACGATAGGCTTTTCTTCCTAAGTTTTAGACCTTAGACGAGAGGGCTATGAGCCTCTTTCCCTCATAAAGAAATGCACCACTTCCACTAATAAAAGAAGAGCCATCAAAAACAAAGTCCAGGTGGGAGTGAAATCTTCGAACATGATATTTTCTTACCCGAGACTATCCACTGCTTATCTTGCCTATCAATACACCCTTTTAAAAACTCTTCCTTGCTTTCCTATGAAACAACTAAAACACCTAAAAACTTACTACTTCTACCTAGTTGCTTACCCGTGAGCTGAGCCTATCTTGACTGACTTATCACACAACCACATGCTTATTCCTATTCAAACACATATACCGGTAAACCTATTTCTTGCATTACTTAGTAGCTAGCTTTGGTAGCCCTGATCTATGTCTAAAAACAGATGCCTATTCTTTGTTTGCTTCACGCTACTACTTGATCTCGTGCTTGTATACTTGCCTATGAGCTCTATTATACCTATCACACATCTTTTATTTCTTACACCTAGCTCTAAACACCTAAACTCACAAGGGCCTATCCATGAATGTCTTGAAAAAAAAACCTATACTATACAGACATTTCGTCGACTTCTACTCATCTCTGCTCCGGCTATCTTTTTTACCTGGCTATCAGAGAATAAACCCTTGTAAACACCTATCCAAACATGCTTCTCCCTATACTCCGGCTAGCTCTGCTATTCTTGGCTGACCTCTAAGTGCAAAATTGGAATAGGAATCCGGATACCCGAAGAAAGCCTTGAGTCCGAATAGATTTAGTTTTTGTGCAGTGGTTCAAAAGCATCACTCTCACCAAAGAGAATAAGACTCCTAGCAAGGCAAGGTCTCTCTCATGAAAATGCAAGAATCAAATGAGAAAGCAGTCACTTAAATACTCTCTGTGCCTTCTAGCTCCTCGTCTAAGCCAAGTACCGAAGAAAAGTCACTCTAATCCCAGATAAATTGACTTGGAGTTCTTCCTACTGAACATTTCTGTTGTACCACCAATCAGCCCAAGCCACCAGTGCCAAGGACATTGAGCCCTTAACAACTTCTGCTCTCCCTATCTATTTTCTTGTAGGAACGAAACATTCTTTCAATCAGATTGTGGGTTTCATTTACCGCTTCACTCAGGTTCAGATTTGTATCCCTTACTGATCACACTTCATTCTATCAGAAAACGACTTATTTTAATAGATTTTATCAAGCCAAATTGCCTTACTCTAACAAGCTTGACTTACTTCACTGGACACGGAAAGGATCAAGTCAGTGACGTAGGAGAGCTAAAGGATTGTCTCTTTCCTCACTTCACTAGCTGCTATGAGTCGAAGCGGTAGACTAGTGATCCACATTGAATGAAAAAGTGGATCTTCAAAGCGGGTGGGGATTAGTCATCACATCGCCTTGCTTCTATTTATTTACTTGACTGCTTCAGTCTCTGCAAGACCTCGCTCTTCTATCGAACCGGACAGATTCATCATCAACATATCCGTGCTCATCTACTGAATCCTCTGAAATGACTGATAACGACTCATTACTTTCTGTGGCAACATGGCTCGCATGGCTACTCTTGCACTTAACTCTATGCTCGCAGGCCAGATATTCGTAAGGCATTCACTTTATCTCCACCTCTAAGCTTTTACTTCCTGCCTTCTCAAAGAAAGACATACCGGAAGAGCTTCTGCTGTTCCTGTTCCTTTCTTCTATTCGGATTCTATGGTCCTTGACCGAGAAAGCTAATCAACGAAGGCACTCAGGAATCGAGTAGTGGTCTCGGATCAAATAAAGTAGGTGAATCCGGTCAAGGATATTGGCTTTGACGTTCTATTAGTATTAGTTGACCCGCCAAGATACACTTACCCAAGATTCGTCTTTGACGTTCTCGATTATTAGTTTACCTGCCGCAACGGAGAAGCTTGAAGAACTAGTCTAATCCTTGTCCTGCTTACAAAGCCCAGCCAGAGACACCATCATGACATGGCTTGTCCCTAATAACACAGTCCTCCCCCAATCCCAAATGATTACTCTTTTTACCATTTTCTTCAACCGACAACTCCCCTTAGTCCCCTGCTTGCTTTGCTTATCCTCTCTCCTTTTCCGAGACTATTCCGTCCATGGAAGAAAACTACTTTTTAGTAGATACAGACTGAAAGAAATGCATGCTCAAATTCAAAAACGAAGAAGCTCTGAACATGGTGTTTCATGCCATCACTCTCTTTCTTTCCTTGCATGTCAATCCAGAGTCCGCCTCCCATCCCTAACTCTAACTATCCGAGAGGGGATTCGAACCCAGAACTATACCGGTTTTAAAGACCGGAGCTATCAACTACTCAGCCATCTCTCCACAGCCTCATCCCTATTTTATTCCTACAAATAGAACATAGCCATATGAAATGATCTACTAACCTCTAGAAACATCTCAGATGCGAGTCCCCCTTCGATATATCTCTTTATACTATTTGCTTGTGAAATAAAGACTAAAGTCCCTCCCCTCAATCCCATATCCAGGTAAGTAAGAACTTTAAGAAGAATCAATGGATTAATGATTAAACCCCTCCTACTTCTTGTATTTGAAACCAAAAATTTGGATGAACTCTTGAGTGTAATACACCCAAAGGTCTCGAAGGATATGAGAATAATAGCTTGTGCACTCCTATTACTTTGAAAGAGGTGAAACGGGCTCTGTTTGATATGGGTCCCCTGAAGTCCCCGGGGCCGGATGGGCTTAGGCTATGTTTTTTCAGAAGTATTGGCGCATTCTTCAAGATGAGGTGTTACTGGCGGTTCAGGAGTTTGTGACTGGTCAGCTGAATCCAAAGGAGGCGCCAGATACGACTCTTGTTCTTATTCCAAAGAAGACCAGGCCGACAGATCTCTCCCAATTGTGAGACCAATCAGTCTCTGTAATGTGATTTATAAGATTGGATCGAGCAAACAGACTCTAAATTCTTTTAGGATATTTTTGCTCTATGGAGCAAAGTGCGTTTGTGCCGGGAAGACTTATCACATGTCTTGGTTGCATTCGAATGTTTGCATGCAATTAAGACCTGGAATAATCTGAAATTTCCGTTATGTGCTGTAAAACTTGATATGATGAAAGCCTAAGACAGGGTGGAGTGGATTTATCTTACAGAAATTCAGTTACGGATGGGGTTCCGAGATTCCTGGGTTGAGATGATAATGAGGTGTGTCTCTTCAGCAAGCTTTAGGGAAGGACGCGGGCCTGGCAACCGCTCGGCTCTAGTAAGGGAAACTGGTATGTCTCACATCATTGCTCGAAGACTGGACGCAAGTTAGCTCAGTTGATAAGGATCATGATGAAATTGCAAGTACGGATGGATTGAGACCCGATCTGTTCCGATCCTTTGGCATGGGAAATCCTTCCTTTTACTCTCTCTTTTGAATGAGTCGTGGTGCGCTCATCAAGAAGGGGAAAGATGGATGGGAAATGCTTGTCAAGCTCGGTTCTTTAAAGAATAGCATCCTCGTCTTCCTAGTGAAAAGCGCATTGGGATTCTCTAGTTGTGGTGGTATAGTGCTGCTTTTAGTGATTTGGAGGGTGCCTCCCGTGGGCATGCCTGCTACGCTGATTAAGCGGGTAGGCAGATGGATTGATCTACTCGTTCAACTTGCTTGTGTTGGTGAGTTGTTCTCTTATTGATTGGTCGAGCCAAGGATCAAAAGAGAGCCGCGGGTGCTTGACAGGACGGCTTGGCAAGCAAGCTACCTGTTGTGTGGGCGCCAACTCCCGGTTCGCGATCTCTTCTTTACAAGCTCTAGGGGAATAATCTCTTTCTTAAAAAGTCAATAGAAGTAAAATGCGAAGCATGAAACTAATTCAAAACTTGGGAATGGCTACATCGGAAAAGCGTGAAACAATGTCAAGTCTCGGGTTTGATCGAGTGATGACGAGAGATAGAATGATACAAAGCCTAAAGGGGAGAGCACTTAGCCGAGCATTTAGTAGTCGTTCGGCTGGGGAAGATTTTAAGTTTAAATGTCTAATGAAATCTCTAGCGAAAGCTAAAAAAGATAACCAAATATGGGTAAGTAACGAAATTCTCAAATATATGGGTTTACTGCGCGCGGATTTCAGTTTCAATTATGTGATTAATTTAGTGAATGAAGATAATGATTGCATTGGATTAGGCTCCGGTGAGTCAAGTGGCAGCGGTTCCCTGCCTACAACCTGGCGGGATGCTTGGGAGCAGTTTTCACAGACTAAATGCCCAAAGGCGGAACCATTGGTGGATTCCGCATGTACAAATCCTAATCTGAAGGAAGTCTCATTGGCCCTCGTAAGATGCCTACGATTATTAGGGCGTCAAAAAAAGTATTGCGACATATTTGCTGAAGGGTTCGAGAATAGGGTTAGAGTAGTTATGAAATTTACGGAAGGTCTCGGATGTCAATTTTTTTGGGCGGTGCGGCCTCTAAAGGATGACACTGGAGAAACTACTTTTTTTGAGATTTCCGACTATAAACTTTTTTTCCAACAATGGAAGCGGCTAGATGTGGATTTCACCTTCGCTCAATTTGATCATAGTGAAATCCTTTCAAGTTTCAATCAAATTCTGATTAAGGATCCTACATTAA
>Ga0157367_1000800_pt1 | contig 14462 bp, 17 predicted proteins | sample AttbisABBM2_FD_113142 | JGI IMG/M metagenome (GOLD analysis project Ga0157367, IMG submission 113142) | Fungus gardens microbial communities from leaf cutter ant in Botucatu, State of São Paulo, Brazil - Atta bisphaerica ABBM2 | ecosystem: Host-associated > Fungi > Mycelium > Unclassified ...
ATCTCGACGGCATCGATCGAACACGCGACACGCCGTCCCATTTCAGCCCTTCGAGGTATTCGCGCACGTCATGGAAGTGGGTCTCGTCCGCCACCAGCAGGACCGCGTTCATCACGACATCGGTACGCACCGAGAGGCCGTATCGCTGCGACAACCAGAGCGCGCAGCGCTGGTCGTCCATGTCGGTCCACTCGCCCTTCACACCCTGGACGAACGGCGGCGCTTTGCGCTTCATCACGCGACCACCGAAATCGTCCTGCTCGATGACGCCCTGCCATGCCTTGTGATTCGTCAGGATCATGTGCACGTTGCCGAGCGTCGGCAGCAGCGTGCCCTTGTCCGAACGCGCCAGATCTTGCTCCCACGTGTGTGCGCCGTTCTCTACGTCACGGCCATCCCATTCCGGCTGTTTTGCGGCAGCGGACGTCGCGACAGGTTTCGACGGCGTGACGTCCGCGGTCGACGCTTCGACCGTCGCCGGTCGGATCTCGTCGTTCGCTGGCGCGATGACGCGCAAGATTGCCGCCTGAATCTGCGCCTCGACAGCTTCGACACCTTCTTCGACGTGCAGGTCGTTGAAATCGGTCAGCTTGCGCTCGCCGCGATTCGCGAACACCGGATAGACGACGCTGACGTCGCCGACCGTCGCTGCCGCCTCGTACGCACGCTTCAGGCCGGTATTCTCGAAGCGCTTACGGCGGAGCGGCATTACGTCGTTACCGTAGCTCACCTCAACGTACGGCACGCCGTTGTCGTCACGACGACGCGACACGGCAACCATGTACCACGTGTTCTTCGCCTCGATCCGCACCGGGTCTGCACCAAACGCCAGTTCGCCCCGGAAATTGAATTCGTCGGCGAGCCAATCACGCATGCGCTGCTCGATCTTCCAGTCGTCGTCCGCGCAGATCAACACGTGCACATCCGGGTACGTCGCACGCAGGTAGCGCACGGCCGGAAGGATGCCGCCCGCGTCGAAGCAGATATCGACGGCGAACGCGTCATCGATCGCCATTCGGATCGCACGCGCGGTCGCATAACCTTCGGCGACCAGCACGATCTGGTCATCTGCGCCGACCTCGCCTAGCAGGTACGAAGCGCCCTTCTTTTCCATGCCCTTGTTGAAGCGCTTCGCGCCGTCCGGCGTGATCTTCTGCAGGCCGACGAGACGAGCGTCGTCGCCATACTGATACATAGGCACGAAGATCGTCCCGTCCGCATCGAAACGCACGCCTTCGGCCGTGATGCGCTTGCGGCCCAGGTACGCGGACTCGCCATACTCTGCCGCACGGTTCCACTGATCACGCGCGCGGTTCGCGGCGAGTTTCGCCTGACGTGCATCACGCTCGGCCTGCTCACGATCGGCGGCTTCCTGCCGGCGACGCGTCTCCGCGAGCACTTCCTCGCTCATCGGTGCGCCGCTCCACTCGAAACGCTCGGTACCCGGATCGTCGCCCGAGAAGTGGCCGAACGTACCGCCATAGCCGATCACCGCGCCCTTGCTGACGACTTCGCGAAGCTGATACCAGTATTTCTTGCGCGGCCCATAGCGATGATGTTTGCCGTCCGCGACCGGATGGCCGGCGGGCAAGTCAGGATGCCCCGCCGCACGCAATTGCTGAATGATCTGGTCCAGTGTCGCCATACAATAATTCCCTTTTTCAAAGTCACTTTGGCCGCTTGGTGCGGCCAGATCACAATTCGTTGAGCAGCAACCGCAACCGACGCTAGCGCTTCACTTTTTCGTTCAGCAGCTCGAGCAGCCGTCGATCGCGCTCGGCCCGGTGGGAAAAATTGCGCCAAACACCTCTCCCGGCTGCGTAGCAATGCTGCCCGCTCGGCCTGCGACGAATGTGCGATGCGCCATGTCTAAGCTCGCTACTCGTTGCACTCACCTTCACTTCGGTCTCCCGTTATTTGCCGCGCAGTCGACGCCACTCGGCCGACATGGAATCGTCGAACGCGGCGAGGTCCAGCGCGCAGAGACGATCGGTTAGCTGGTCGCGGAACGCGTGACGTTCCGGTTTGGTTGCGAGCGCGGCGCATGCGCGCGCAGCTCGGTCGGCGAACGAACGTACGTTCCCCGCTGCACTCGCTTCCGCAAGAATCGGAGCGAGGCGATCGGGGAACGTGGCAATCAGTTCGGACTGCAGGCGCCCCGCGTCGGCGGGGGCACCTTCGAATCGGGATGCGAGTGTCGTGACAGCGCACGCCAATTGCTGCTCACGCGAGCAGCAAAGGCCGACCCGTTCACGCTCGGGCCGGCAGCACCCCATGCCGGGCTTAAACCGTTCCATGACGACGACGGCGACGTGCGGCGAGATTGCGGGCCGCGTGAATCAGACGCTGGAACAGACGCTGCCCCTTGCGGCCGGTTGCGATGATCTTCTCGGCGTGTTGGTCGTCGATCCGCTGATCAGCCAGCGCACGCGTCACGTCGTCAGCGACGAGACCGACATGCGCCTGCAGGTGCAGCGCCGTCGAAACGAGACGCAGAGTGCCGGGTTCGCCGACGTCGTCAGCGGCGTGGTCCTCGACGTGCTCGGCGACCAGCCCGAAACGCGCGTTCAACGCATGCACCGCGTCGAGCGCAAAGACCTCGCTCTCGGCCTTTTCCTGCATCCACTCGATCAGCAGCTCGAACATCTCCATCGACAAGCGACTGTCGCCGACACCACGCAGGCGCAGGCGAAGCGATTCCGCCGTGATGTTCTTACCGCGCCGGATCGTGAGGTGATTCGCTGCATCGGCGACACCGCCGGGTGTGTTGCGAACGGACGTATACAGGACGTCCAACCATTCTGTACTGTCATAGCGACACGTCACGCGTCCTCCCGATGGTCGTGCTGGGCAGCTACAGCAGCGGAGTGTGAGAACATCGAGCAACTTTTCCGGCCAACAATCTGACTCGTAAAGACATGGAAACTGCTGCTATTGCCGCGATTGCGGCGGCTACTGGCGCAATTAGTGGCGCGATCTTCGGGGCGCTCACGACGCTGAAGACGAACAAGCAGAATCTTCGCCAACGTGAACGAGAGACGCTGATCGAGCGCGCATATGAAGCTGCGCGAACCGAGCACAGTGCGCACATCGAGGTGTTCAAGCTCGAAGCGCCGACCGGAAGGGCGCGGCCGGTACCGGCGTTCTATCGGTATGTCGTCTATCACCTTGTCCTGCTTAGACGACTCAACGATCTCCACCACACCGACAAACTTGATGCGAACTCGATTGCCAAAACGCTTGAAGAGGCCGCTAGTCTTTCGCGCATTGAGCGCAAGAAGGACGTCGACACCCGGGCCAACGAACCCGGGTAAAGAGCGAGGCAGGACCATATCGTCACCGGGAGACAGTGCCGGCATTTCCTCGTTACTCGACGCGCCGACACAACTGCTCGGCGCGTTGCAACAAGGCGTATTGAGGGCGTCCAGCCTTTCGGTACTGTCGTATCGGGTCATATCGAATTTGGGAATTGGATACTTTCATCCTGTCGTGCGTTAGTGCACGTCCGTAGGATTGGCGATGGAGAACTCGGAGAGAAAGAGGTCCGGCCGTTCGACTTTCACTGCGGCAGGAATCCCGCGTGCGAGCCAATTGCACACCCGCTGCGTTCCGCCCTGCTGCCGCTCGTAGCCGAGCAACTGGGCGACCCTTGCGGGGCCTCCAAGGCGGGCAATCGTGAGACGGTCGGCTTCAATCCGGGCGGTTTTGTTCATGCCCGAATTAAACACCATGTTTAATTATTTTGCAAACACGCCGTTTAACAACGCGGCGTTTACTTCGACGACCATTTGTCGCATGAGGAAACTGCACGAAACCGCTGAGCGCCTGTATCTCGCGGCCAAGGAAATTAGCGGGGTTGAAGGCCCCGCGAGCGTCGCTCGGCTGCTCAATGAATCCCCCCAACTGCTAAACAATTGGGAGCGGCGTGGCATGTCTGCTGCGGGGATGATTCACGCCGCGTCGGTGATCGGTTGCCGGGTCGAATGGCTCAAGGCAGGCGAAGGCCGCATGATCGATGAAGGCTCAGCGAAGGAAACATTACATTCAAGTAACATCGCCCCCGGCCAACACACTGAGCGCCACACCAAGGCACCGTCCGTGGTTCAAACCGATATAGAAACGCGGACGCGACGCTTTGCTTCTGCGCTAACTGACGCGGCATCGAACGGCTTGGTCTCAGAACGGTTAATCAGTGCCCTGGAGGGAATGCTTGAAGCAGGAAAATCGCAATCCTCGGCGGTGTCATTCGCTAAACACGTACGCGGAGCCGTAAGAGCAACCGTGCGTTCCGGGGAAACCAGCACCAATGAAACGCCGAAGCGGAGATCAACCAAGTAACGTTGTAAGCCTTGACACGTTCCGCACTAGCCGCGCCACGCGGCGCACATTTGCAGAATCCGAGTTCCCCACTGACATACGCTTTGCCGTAACAAGCTACGGCAAAATTGTCAGCCCGCCTCCTCGCCTCCACCCTCAGCATCTACTCGCAGTCTTGTCGTGGTGTCACGACATGGCTGCGCTCGTCCTCGATACCTATCTGGAGTCGGCCGGCTAGCCCAAAGTAAACATTTTGTTTGCTTTGAATATAAACATGATGTTTAATTCGGTGACCGCGTCAGGCGACGCGCAACCGGAGACCCATCATGAAATCAACCGACATCCACGCAGAGGCCCGTCGAAGCTGGCTGCGTGACGAACAGACGAATCGCGTCGTGGCCTCCGAGGCCACGCGCCAAAGCAACTTTGAGAAGTCGAAAATCTTTCGCTGGACGGTCGTTGCGGCGCTGTTGTTCGTCGCCGTGAATGTGTTCCAGGACGATCCGGTCGTCGTCCCGACGAACGATTACCACGTCACCGTCTAATCCGCCCCGACCCTGCCGGGGCAAGTGCCCCCGGCGTCATGGAGACCACCATGCCGCGAATCAAAGCCCGAACCCTTCCCCTCGTCGACGTCGAGCGTCGCGACACTCTCTCGCTGCGCACCGTCGTGCGTTACGACCGCAACGCCAAGCGCCCGACAACACCAATCCTCGTCGGAAAGTACGTCGTCGGTCGCCGACCGCTGGCCGATAGCCTCCACACGCTTTACATGATCCTCGACGGGACAGAGATCGCGGGCACGCAGATCTCCATCCCGAGCGAAGCCGACTGCGCCAGCGCGATCAAGCGCCTGCGTGACGCGAAACGTGCAGCCGGTGCCGCCGCGCTGGACGCAATCCACAAAGCGAAGAAGCCCCGCAAGGCTCGTCCGGCAGTCACGCAGGAGGTTGCGTAATGGACGACCGCACGCAACAGCTCGACCTGACCGCGCCGATCCCGACCGGGAACACGAAAGCCGCAGCAGCCGCGGCCGGTGCGACGTCGTCGGACCTGTGGATGACGCCTTACGAATCGCTCCGCTATGACCCAGCCGACAACGTTCGCCCGGTAGATCACGCATGGGTCAAGGAATTGACCGCACTGATGATGAAGCACGGATATGACAAGGCTTCCCCGTTGCACTGCTATGTGCGCAAGGTGGACGGGAAAGACCTTTTCTACGTATTCAAGGGTCAGCACCGCTACCTGGCAGCAGGTAACGCGATCAAATCCGGGAATGATCTCGGGAAGATTCCGATTGTCGTGCTGGATTCTCGCGAGGTGAAGCGTCCTAAGATGGTCGTCGACGGCTACTTGAGCAATCGCTCAAAGCCATCGTCACCGCTCGATCTCGCCACGTCGATCGCCGAGCTGCGAGATGTTCACAAAATGGATGCGAGCGCGATCTGCGCCGAGCTGCACATTTCCGAGCAGTCGATTCGTGATGCCGCTCTACTTGAGAAGGCACCGATCGAGTTGCACGAACTCGTACGGAACGGCTCGATCGCCGGCACGTTAGCGATCGAAGAGATCCGCACACACGGCGGCGACAAGGCGCTCGAACGCATCGCGTCCGGGTTGGCGAAAGCGCAGGAAGCCGGCAAGAGCAAGGTCACGAAGAAGCATCTGGCCGGCGGCACGTCGACGTCGAAGCCGGCTGCAGTGAAAGCGACGAGGGTCAACGAGGCGCGTGCAAAGCAACTTTTGCAGGCGATGCAGTCGGTCTTGCACGACCCATGCTTTGGGAAGCTGTCTCCGGGGACCATCGAGGGTGTACATCGAGCGTTGAGCGGACTCGAAGATCTGCTCGATCTCCCTGAGCGGCCGAAGAGCCATCCGGTACACATCGCGAACAAGTACGGCGTGTACGCGGAGTGCGAAACCCTCCGGTCGCCCAAGAGCAAGAACCCGCGAAACGCAGATCGACCGGCCGAAATACACGTAGCGCAACCCGAAGAGGGAGCATGGATTCAGTCATTCACGCTTCAGATTCAGCCGGGCTACATCGGCGGACTGCCCTCCATGCGCCAGGACACAATCATCTACCGAACGCGCGGCGAAGCGATCCGCGCCGCAGCCGCCCACATCGAGCGCCTTATGCAGCACGCGGATCGAGCTAAGTCAAAGGACGCCACAATCGTCAACGAATGGCTACACGCTCTGTCCACGATGCCCGACCCCGACTGGACGCCCGAGATGGCCCAGGAGGCCGCCCAATGACCTCGCGCCCGGCCCTTTCTACCCCACGTCCGCTGCCGCGAAAGCGGGAACACGCGAAGAAGCGCCCGGCTATCGCACTGGCGAGCGTCAACGGCACTTCGATGCAGTCGAACAACGTCGGGCTGACGCCCGCAAAAGCGATCCAGAAAGACGAAGCGCCGCTCGCGCGGCGCAAACCTATCCAGACGAACGAAGCCTTGGCGGATAGCCGCCAAGGCAGACTCGCGCAACTCGACGCCCTTCGCATCAAGATCCGCTCACTGATCAGTGAGATCTCGCACGCGGCCGACGTCGAGCTGCTGAACCTGATGGCCGACGAGATCGGGTCATTCGCTCGCCACAAGGCGGCGCAGGATGCGCGCACCTGGGCCGCGACCGCTACGATCACGCTTGAAACGGGGCTAATGCAACTCGCCCGTGCAACTCAGCCCGTCACCGAATAACGAGGTACAGAGAATTGAGCACCACCACCGAACGACTGTTGCGACTTCCGACCGTTCTGGACATGGTCGGCTTGGGCAAGACGACGATCTACGACATGATGAAGGAAGGTAGTTTCCCGAGACCACGAAGAGTTCGCAATCTCTCACTATGGGCAGAGACAGAAGTACAAGCATGGATTCGTTCCATCACATCGCACGAAACGTCCATCGCCCAATAATCTGCCTAAGTCGAGACCTGATCCGTCAATCAGCATCGGATCAGGTCTAAAGCTACTTGGATGTCACCTCCCTTTGATCAGAAGCATGACAACCAGGATCGCGACCAGCGCAGCGAGCCACTTCAAGCCAGCGAACACCTTGTCGAGCCGTTCCGTCAGCGCCACGACGGGATTCCTGTCGTCCGTGCGCAGCGGCATCTGCGCTGAGCGGCCATCTCCCGGCAGGCTGACCTTCGGGAGATCAATGGCGAGATACACGACATATCCGCTGGCAGTTGCCGGTGTTTCAAATGTGCTGCCATCCTCGCCGGGCCTGAGGAATGCGCGGAATCCACTCGTCAGCGCAGCACCGGACGGGATCGACGTGTAGACATCCCGCAGGCACAGCCCGGCCCTGACGGCGGTGACCTGTCCCGCCTCGACGCCGTCGGCAAGTGCCTGCATGCTGCTCGCCGGCACGTCGCACACTGCCCACCACTGAGCCGGCTCCAGCATCTCCTCATCGGACTCGTTGTAGCCGAGCCTTGCCGTGCCAAGCGGATCGTCCGAGTGGGCGATGCCTAGTGCGTCCTGCAAGTTGCGAAGGCCTCGCCGTTCAGTCTCGCCGATCTCGCGAGCCGCGAAGGTGATGTGTACCGTACGCGTATCGCTCTGCCCATCCCCAATGATCGACAGACAGCAGTCGTCCAGACTCGCAGTCCCCTGGACATAGGTCGACAGCATCGAATGCGCTGCCCCGCCAGCTGGTTCCAATCGCCTGATGACCTGAATGTCCTGCAGAGTGAGCCACAGCGACTTCGCCGGGTAGTACGTCTGCACGCTGCCATCGGTAGTCACATGCTGAAGCGTGTGATCGGTGCACTCCCTGATTTCGATACCATTCTGCGCGTCCTCGCGTAATCGGCCACCGCTTTCATGCCGGCGCTGTTCATCGTATCCGGGAAGTTGACCAATATCGGGAAATGTCGCGCACGTCCTGGGCACAACGTTGACGTTATCCAGAATGTCATCGTGGGTGCGGACCTTCGTAACCAGCATTCCGTCGCGTCCGCTCGATTCAGAACAAGATCGTGAGAGCCTCCCGAATTGCGTAGCGGTGACGGGAAGCACGTCGCGGACGCCCGGACCGGGTGTTGCCTCGGGCACCTGCCGCGTGTACGGATCAACATGCTCGGGCGGAGGGGTGTCTGAAACCATCACAAGCGACGGCAGCAGCCGGCTCAGCAGGTCTGCGTATGGAGTAAGCAGTGGCAGGAACAGGCAGGCCAGTGACAGATTGAACAGGGTATAAAAATCGGCCACCACCCTCCCGTTGTCCGGCTCGATTCTGACCATGACGCAGCCGATCGGCGTGAGGGCTGCAAGAACAAGCCCGACACCGACCGACATGATGAGCAGATTGCCAACCGGCACGCGCCTGGACACCGGATCGTGCGTGACGGTTCCGTCCAGCACCGGGTGGATGGCAGCACCCAGATTCGCACCCAACACCAATGCGAAAGCTGTATCGGGTGGAACCACGTTCTGCCCGCAGAGTGACACGATCAGGAGAACGGCTGCGACGTTCGAATCGGCGGCCCAAGTCAGGCCAGCCGCCAGCAGGAAATCGACCAGCGGTTCCGTCGAGGCAGCACCCAGCAACATCCGAAGGCTCGGCGCATCCTCGTAGTCTGTCATCAGTTCCTGCAGGTGATGCAATGCGAGCAGCAACAGGCCCAGACCGATGAACATGCGCCCCAAGTCGTGCGCGCGTGTGTTGGATGCCTTGCGGAACATCAGCACTCCAACGAGGACCAGTGCAGGCGACACGGTCTCGACTGCGAACGAAAGCGCCTGCACGATCAACGTCGCACCCACGTTCGCGCCAAGCATGACGGCCAGCGAGGAAACCAGGTCGACGCGCCCTTCCGTTGCAAACTCCCGCGTCATGACTGCCGTTGTCGCACTGCCTTGCAGCACCGCCGTGACGCCCAGGCCGCCGAAGAAAGCAGGAAATCGCCCGTGAAGCATCCGCCCCAGAAGTGCCCGAAGTTCAGCGCCGAATGCGCGCTGCACGCCGGTCTGGGCCATTTGCGTGCCCAGTAGCACCAGTGCAATTGAGCCCGCGAGATCAATCAGCGTAAACGTGAATGTCATAGTTCTTGCTCCCCGACGCCGATCAGTTGCTTTTTGCAACGTTCTCCGTACTGCGGTTCGCTCACGCCCGTAGCCGGTACGCAAGGAAAGGCGAACTCGAATGCGTCTCGTCACGATGGAGAAACGCACGACCGAACCGTAGATCAGGCGACGCGACCTTCCCCCGAAGACTCCGTGCGCCAGGTTTCGGTCAACCGCGGCGGTTTCCATGAAATCACGCGCCTGAACCCATTCCCCATTGCAAGTGGCGTGCCACCAATGCCAGATGGGGGTGCATGGGGACGTGAAGCCAGAAATACGGAAATGGGCACGCTGGCCGAATGAATGTGTTTCAGCGCTGATACAGGCCCGCATCTATCGTGCGACGGCCTACGTCGATTGCCGCTGCTGCGAGCGCCCGGTGTCCGTGCGGCGGCATCGCCGTCACGAGCCGGCCGAGCGCGTCGCTTTTCAGACGCATCGGATCGTTTCGAAATTGAAACGCGCGGTGCGACACGTCGACGAGTACGGCCAGGTAGGAGGCAGAGAGCGCAGCTGGGTCGGCGGCCTTCAGAGATGGCGGCCAACGTCGATTCCGCTAGCCGGAACGACAGGAAGGCCGGTGGCCGCCGGTCGTGACCGCCGGGAACTGGCCGGACTACACGTCGACCGTTGGAAGCGCAATCTCGTGCATCTTCCTCCAGCGGCCCAACGAGTTCTCCAGCAAAGAGACAGAGCGACAGCATGTTCGAATCGCCTCCCGCGCAAGGGCAATGAGACTTGCTTCGAAATCGGTCGATGACATGAGTAACGAGCGTGCTGCGTCGACGATGACCTGCTGCCTATGGAACTCGCTGCCTGACGGCAAACATTGGACAGGCAATCGGGACTGTCGCGCTAGAATACTAAAAATTCTCAAGCCGCAGCCGTCATGAGCGTCCAAGATTGCGTCGATGTACCCATAAAAGAACGCGCAACAGTAGTGTGCCTCCAAGGGGACCGTGTGTTGCTGGTCGCGCGCGCGGCATCCCGATGGGCACTGCCAGGCGGGACAATTAAAGCCAGCGAGACGCCTCTAGAAGCGGCGCATCGAGAGTTGCAGGAAGAGACCGGCTTGGTCGGCTTGGACCTTACGTATGCCATGCACTTCGGCGGTCTCTCAAAGCTGCACCACGTGTTTATTGGTGAACTCAGCGCCGACCTGAAGCCGCAACCAAACAACGAAATCGCCCGCTGCAAACTGTTCCGTCACGATGACGTCGCAAAATTGCGGGCGAGCATTCCTACGAAGAAAATCATCGAGTTGGCCTACGGCAACGACTGGCGCCCATAGGCAAGATTCATGTCGCTTTTCGAGGGCACGTAGCTATACTTCCGCGTGCAAACCTTCGGACGTCGCTCTACCCGCAGCGAGGCGAACATGACCAGCTCATACACCTACCGTGGATATACGATCGACGTTCATTGCGAACATAAGACCGAAGTGTCTCGAGAATCTTCGGTCACTTGCGAGACACCGCTCGGCTACCTCGCAATAGTCCAGGTGCGCGCAGCAAACACACGATCTTTTTTCCTAGCGCCGATTCGCTTGGCTGACGATCAAGGCAAGCCGTTTGCCGACAGCCTCGATGCGTTGCGCGCCGGCCGTTCTGCAGGCGAGATCATCGTCGACGACCTACTCGTCGACACATGCAGTGCCTGCATTAGCCTTCAGCGATGATGCTGCCGCAGCGTCTCGCGGACAGCGTAAACGCATAGAAAGATTCCAAGCATCGTAACGCCGGATGAGACGAAATCGTTCAGCGAGCCGGTGCTATCCAGGAGCTTGGGAAAGAGTCCCATGCTTAGCCCAACTGCGGTCAAAAGAAGACCCCCGACAACACCCCAGATGGGGCCTGCGTTCTCATTGTGCGTGTATTTCATTTTGCCCCCCGTCCTGAGTCCCATCCCCGAGACACTTTCAATATAGCTGATCAATATTTGGGACCAAAGCGACTTTGACGGACACGCCCTACATGCAAAAAATCCCGCCCTCGGGGGGAAAGTGAGGGCGGGAAATGAAACGGACACCTCTGGCACGAGACGGTCCAAGAGGGTTATCGGCGGTATTCCAAGAAACTGAAGAAGACCACTGGGGGTACGGAAACTCATGCCCTCCCGGCCTCTGTACCAGCGAGGAAAAAAGGGGGTATCAACGGGGGTATCAATCGACAAATAGAAGTTGAATTTCCTTAAATATCAATTGATTAGTCGTTGATATTTCAATGCAACTTCCACATGACGATATGTCGGATCACTTCGTTTGCTCCTGTTCGTTCCGGTTCGGCGACTTGCCTGTCACCCTTGCCAGTCGGGCATCTTACGCCCTTTCACCGTTAGCTCGCGTTCGCTGGAAGTTGCGTCCGGCCGAGAAAGATGCGGGTAATAAAGCGGGTATCGTTTCGATCACCCGAAGACGATACCGGCTTTTTCACCCTGTAAGTTGACGACGCCAAGATCCGACAAGCGAAGGCAGACGACAAGCCTACCAAACTTGCCGACTTCGATGGACAGGATCTGTTTGGTGAATCCGCCCGGCTCCAAGCGCTAGCGATACAAGTACAGGATTGCCGAGAAGGAGAATCTCTTCGCGATCGGCGAAGGGTCGGCGATCTGCTGCTGAGTCGGCATGAATATGCCCCCCCCCTATGAAGACTCGCCAGCAGAGAAAAAACTCGGGTCCGCCCCTCCCCCGCGTATGGCGATGGCCGTAGGGTCCCCGCCTGCTCAAAAAGTGGGCAGACCCGCCCCGATCGCGACATCGGCGCTCGAGCCGCGCGGTCCATCGCCCACACGACACGGTCCATCGCGTCGTCAAACACGAAACACCGCGCTGTAACGCACCCCACGCTTCGATCTTCATCCCACGCCGACCAAACGTCACGCGGTTCGACGCTCGTCGACTCGACTCGCATTTCTACGTCTCCAAAGCAAAAAACCCGTAGGGCCTTCGCCTAACGGGTTTCACCTTCTATTGGCACATCTCCAATATGGGGAGGTGCACCACATCTACGTGACATCAATCATGATGCACATAATTGAAAATAATCGACAACAATTTCATTTAATTCACTCATCCCATGACGCCCACAAAATTCAGCCCCACATCACCACAAAGTCAGCATTTATTGACCCCGCAAATTCACCAAAATCCAATTCGCATTTTTGCAAATCACCCCCGATCAACCTATTCTGAATTTCCAATAAGCACCCAAGAGAAAACCGCCTATTGAACAACAAAGCAATCAAGACCATTCTCGCCCGGTCAACTTTTCCCGCCATTGTTAATGGAAACGATCGCGCGAATAAATCACCCACTCGACCAAATCTCTTAAAAGGATGATTGCTGCCACCAGGAATCATCAGTCGAGCTCGCGCAATTGCGTGTCGGATTGGGGGTAAGGCTCACCACAGCGTGGTCGGGCCCATATGCGGGATCCGCACAATCACACGAAAGGAAGCCAAAATGAAGAAGACTCTCGCATCTCTCGCTATCTTGGCGACGCTCACATCACCCTCATGGGCCGAAACAGCTCCCACCACCCCAACTTGCCAGAGCCCAATCGGCTCATGGCGTAATGAGCTGGGTTCAACGATGAAAATCGGCTCCGTTTCCGGATCGGGCGCCATTCAAGGCACTTATATTTCTCCCTCCGGAACAACAGGACAAACCTTTTCGCTTTCTGGTTGGTACTATGCCGCACCGCCTTCAAATAACGGGCTTGATCAAGTTACGCTGCTTACTTTTTCCGTAAACTGGAACAATAGCTCGGCCAGCTACAACAGCATTACAACGTGGTCGGGACTTTGCCGAGTGACGAACGGCACGCCGACTATCACCGCGCTCTACTACTACGCAAACGCTTTCGCCCAGTTTTCGTGGAAGCACACCAATGTGGGCCAAGATGTTTTCACACCGATCGGCTCACAGTAAGGAGGCCGCACTCCATATTCCCGAACCCACCTCACGTGTCAGTGTCAGGACTTGAAACGAAAGCGCCCCGCTGCCGAAGAATCGGCGCGGGGCGCTGGTTGAGCTGCACACAAAAAACCCCTGGGAGCTTTCGCACTCAGGGCTTCGATATTCATTTCGACGACGATACCCGCTTTTTCACCGTACCACTTGATGCCGTCAAGATCCGACAAGCAAAGGCAGGCGATAAGCCTACCAAACTTGCCGGCTTCGATGGACCGGATCTGTTGGTGAAGCCGTCCGGCTCCAAGCTCTGGCGGTACAAGTACCGAATTGTCGGAGAGGAGAATCTCTTCGCTATCGGCGAAGGCAAAGCACCTTTTCGAGCAGAGCGTGGCCCCCGTTCCGTGGCGAATTGGGTGAGCGATGCCCACCTACTCGACACGACATCCTTCAACGATTGGCCCGTCACATCGCGCGACCGAATCCGCACGGGACGCATCACCGTCATATAGAATGGTGCGCTTTGCCCGTACTCCTATGTGGTTCAAGAACCTTCAGCTTCATCGTCTTCCGGCACCTTGGGCCGTTACCCCCGATCAGATGGAAAAATGGCTGGCGCCCCACGCGTTCCAGCCTGGCACCAGCGTCGAGATGCAGAGCCATGGATGGGCGTCGCCGCGTGACGACGGCGCACTTGTCTATTCGATCAACCGGCAGATGTTGCTGACGTTTCGTGCCGAAAAGAAGCTGCTTCCGGCGTCGGTCGTCACTCAGGTGACCAAGGCCCGCGCGCTTGAAATCGAGGAGCAGCAGGGCTTCAAGGTCGGGCGAAAACAGATGCGCGAACTCAAGGAGCAGGTGACCGACGAACTGCTCCCGCGCGCGTTCACCATTCAGCGCGATACCCGCGTGTGGATCGATACGGCGAACGGCTGGCTCGTCATCGATGCGGCTTCACAGGCGCTTGCCGACGACGTTCGCGGCCTGCTCGTCAAATCGATCGATCAGTTGCCGCTCGCCGGTGTTCAGGTGGTGCGTTCGCCGGTCGCCGCGATGACGGATTGGCTGTTGTCCGGCGAGGCGCCGGGCGGATTCACCGTGGACCAGGACGCCGAGTTGCGCTCGAGCGGCGAAGGCGGCGCCACGGTGCGA
>Ga0157367_1000803_pt1 | contig 14428 bp, 17 predicted proteins | sample AttbisABBM2_FD_113142 | JGI IMG/M metagenome (GOLD analysis project Ga0157367, IMG submission 113142) | Fungus gardens microbial communities from leaf cutter ant in Botucatu, State of São Paulo, Brazil - Atta bisphaerica ABBM2 | ecosystem: Host-associated > Fungi > Mycelium > Unclassified ...
GCTGGATTAACGGTCAGATCATCCGCGTAAATGGCGGTTTTGCATAAACAAATCAACCCCGTCATCAGTACGGGGTTTTTTCTTTAGAACTTTCTCAGGAACCAAATCGGCTGTTTTGTCACTCACCTAGTAAACCCACAGATGAAACAGGACAAAAATGAAACCCGAAGAGTTCCATCAAAAGCTTCAGCCGCTGTTCAAGCAACTTCACATTCCAGACATGCCATTGAATGAACATGGTTACTATACGTTCATGCTTGAGACGGGTCAGATTTACCTGGAACTGACCGAAGTCAATACGATGGTATTACTGTCCTTTTTACCTTTACCTAAGAAACTCACGACTGATCTTCTTCTGGAATTACTTCAGGCGAATCTTACGCCTGATCAGCCTTCACGGGTCATTCTTGCCGCTGACAAAGAAGAGAACCGTCTTTGCCTGTGGACTGACATCAGTACAGATAAAATTTATGTTGAAGAAATCTATCCCTTACTAGAACACCTTAACCTGACCATGCGGATTATCACACGCTGGTTTGAAGAAGCAGAACAGCAGGAAGAAGGCAATAAACAAACTAACCAACGGAATCTGGAGAAAAGCAGACAGGCCGAAGCCTTATTAAATCAACGAAGGAAATAAAATTTATGCCCATCGCCAGAAGTCACATAGCACCCTTTATAAATATAAGATATGAAAATAAATCCGATTTGAGAAAAACTGAATCGGCATTGTCAAAGATTGATACCGGACAGAAAGGTAACAATCTCATTTATCAGTTAAGCCGTCTGGCTAAAAATGGAAAAACTATAACTATTGTTGCGGACAGGAATACAACGACAGGAACTGTTGCATCCCTGACTAAGTCGCAAATAAGAAAATATGGTGTTTCCGAACATGAGTACAACATAGAACATAATCAAATTGCCAATAAGCTTTCGCAAAAAAGAAGGTTTGGTTTTAAAGGTGAAGGCACAAGTGCTTTGATTCAATGGAACCCTTCACTTTCTGTGAAAGTCAATAATGAAGGTATTCACAATCTTGTTAATGATGAAAAAGAAGCATTTATTTCCCTTGCTCATCAACTTATTCATTCTTACCGAATGATGAAAGGAACATTTTTAGGGACTGAATCGAATCGTTATCAGGAAGGTTCAAATTCATGGAGAGAGCAGCTAAGAGCAATCGGGTTAGGTAATTACTCAAACCACGCCTTAACTGAAAATTCAATACGACAAGAACACAGTATGAATTTAAGAACCAGATATAACTTTGATCGAAATGATTCTATCGTTGGTGATTAAATTAATATGAAGGGATTATTATGCATACAATCAGAGTAAATAGCACTGTAATCCCTTCTATTATATTAGAAGCGGTAACGGTCAATGAATTGATAACGATCGATAAAGCTTTAAAACAAATAAAAAACACACAGACAGGCCGTAATCTTTTAACTGAAATTAGAGAATTATCGACAAACGGTCGATCTGTTGAAATACATACACATAAAGATTTTATTAATTGTGCAACAGCAGTAATGACAAGTAGTCAGTTAGCGAGATTTAATATTAAGTATAATGACGTTTTAAAGAATACATGGAAAGCTTTAGAGATTTCAAGAAGAAAAAACAATCATCAGAATGGTGAAGGCGTATCAACAATTATTGATTATAATCCCGATCATTCACTTGGTGTAAATGAACAAGGAAAAACAATCAGAACAAATGACAGAAGTTTAAGTTATGTAAGTCTTTTCCATGAACTTGTTCACGCCATGCGTTTCATGAGTGGTTCACATATGTCTGACGGAGAATCAGATAAGCCAGGGACAGCCAAACACGAAGAAGAACTAAGAGTTATTGGAATTGGTAAATATAAAAATTCACATTTGAATGAAAATCAGCTAAGAAATGAATTAGGATTGCCCATAAGATTAGATCATTAATCAATTTAAATGAGGCAAAATTTTGTATAGTGTGAGCAACAGTAAGTTTTCAAGAGGAATTGAACTTCAATATGATCATGAGATTGAACATTACAAAATGGAAAGCGCTTTAGGAAAAATATATGAGAAACCAGTAGGGAAATCGTTAATTGACAAAATAACTAAACTTGCGGGAGAAGATAAGCAAGTAAAAATTAAAGTCGCTTTTCATATGCCGTGTATGACATACGGAGAACTCAATGCAGCTCAGCGAGAAAAATATGATCATCGCGCTGATGCGCCTTATATTGATAACATCACTTTTGCCGAAAGGATTTCACGAAAGCAAGGATTTTTGAAAAAAGGAGAGGGTGTAGCGTCCCGAATTGCATGGAATCCTAAAAGAAGCTCAGGAAGTGATACGACTCCTGATGAAAACGAAACAAATTCTTTTATCGGTCTTGCTCATGAACTGATTCATTCCTATCTTTTTCTTAATGGCACAACACATGCTAATCATTTTTTACCCTATAATGAATCAGAAATTAAAAAGAACGAATATAAAACTATCGGACTTGGACGTTATCAGTTTGAAAAAATAACTGAAAATAAAATTCGCAAAGAACATAACATTCCCAAACGGAAAAAATACTAAAAGGCATACATTTTGATTATCGTAAGAAGTCAGATTTCTGAACATATAGAAATTAAAACTTATCAAGAAGAATCCGTAGCTTATGCTGAATTGGCTTTAGCTAAACTTTTCAGCAAACCTAATGGTCGGGCATTGCTTGATAAAATCAATTCGCTCAGTAATCAAGAACGGTTTGTGACGCTTGAGGTTGTCCGAACGAATACAAGAGCAAGGCCTGTTCTTACAAAATCACAACTTACACGGTTTAAAATTAAAGATTATGATTTAGATATTAATAGTAGAAAGGCATTGGAAATTTCTAAACAACATGGGAATGATAAAGGGGAGGGTGTATCTGCGGTTGTCTACTGGAATCCAGAAGACGCACATGAAATTAAAGATGGCGGTATTCCAGAACGTGTCAAAAACAGAGAACTTGGGTTTGTAGGTCTTGCGCATGAACTGGTTCATGCTTCACGGTATCTTGAAGGTGTTCATCAACATGATGGTAAGAATATTTTTCCAGGTAATGGGAATTTTCTTGAGGAAGAACGCGCAACGGGAATTGGCAGGTTTTCAAATGAACGTCTTTCTGAAAATGGTATTCGTGCTGAACATGGATTGAAGATCCGAAAATCTTACTATGGGATGTCATAATGACAGATTGTGAAAAGAAAAAAATTCTAAATGAGATTGTTCAATATTACATCAACAAAAAATATTTGATCGAAAAGAGTAAAAAACATGCCACGAATTTTCGCACCATCTCATAATCATCCTGACATTCTGATAAATACAATCTCAGTAGAAAATTACTTTGAAATTGACAATGCTTTATCTCGCATAAAAGAAACACCTTCAGGATCAAGTCTTTTAAAACAAATCGATGACAATTGCAAAAATGGTAAGCGCGTTCAAATTTATGCAACGGCAAATACTCTTTCTCATACCATTCCTGAATTGACGGTCAGACAGTCTGAAAATAACAGACATAGATTAGGCGGACTTTTGTCAGAAGAAATGCTTGCCAGAGAACTGGCAGTAAAGAAAGGAAAGTTCAAGGCCTCAGGAACCAGCGCAAAAGTGATTTATAATCAGTTTTTTGAATCTGTCGCTTACTCTCAAGGCCATACACAAACAGAAATGACGTCTGAAGACGATAACGATTCAACGCTCTTTCATGAACTTGTTCATGCGATGCGTATCCTAAAAGGGACTTATACGAATGATATGAGTCCGAAGGGGTATGAGGATGAAATGCTTCGCGCGATTGGCGTCATGCAATATGAAAATGAACCGATTTCTGAGAACAAATTTCGAGAACAGACAGGGCTTCAGTTACGTTCATTTTATGAAGTGACAACAAATGTCAACAATACCAATATGACACGTAGACCTGGCATTATGACGCCAGACTAAAAGAGGCAATTATGATTTCAAGACCGGCAGTATCAGAACCAAAAATAATTATTCATGCACCTAATGAGGACCGTTATTCAACTGTTGATGGGGCTTTATCACGAATCAGACTCATGCCAGCGGGTAAAGCGTTGCTAGACGAAATTCGATATCACTCCACTGATGGAAAACGTATTGTTATAGAAGCCGTTCCTTTTTCTCATAATAGCGCAACACCGGATGTCAGCGACAAGCAAGCAGAAAAAATGACAGTAGAACAATTGGAAAATGAAGATATCAGGGAGCAAGAAGGAAGAAGACATGCTTTAAAGAGATTCGGTGTTTTAAACGGCTCTGGTTCCAGTGCTCATATCAGGCATAATCCAAAGTTTCTTGAAGATGGTGTGTTTGGGCGACCACATCAGCATTACATTGAAAACTATGCTTCGTATGGGATGGATAATAATGATTCAACGTTATACAACAATCTTGTTCATGCTATGCGAATGCTTAAAGGAACCTATACAGATGATCTGAGTTTCGAAGGTAAGGAGGATGAAGAGATTCGTGGTATAGGAGTTGGTAAATATGAAGGATTTCCAATCAGTGAAAACCAATATCGTCAACAAATTGGTATTCCCCTTAGAGCCTATTATCCTGTAAACCCAAATAGATAATAATATTTAGAATATTATGTCTGAAGGAATCCTATGAATTTAGTGTGGCGAAGTGATATTAATCAACAATCAATAGCCGTTCCTGGTATTTTTATTCATGCTCGAAATCGCGAAGATTATGATAAAGCAGATTCAGCATTAGCAAACATTGCTTCAACTGAAGTTGGTGTTAATTTGTTGAATCAAATTTTATCCCATTCAAATCATGGGAAACAAACCACTGTCACGGTCAGGGGATGGGCGAACTCAAAAACTATTCCCATGCCGACACAAAATCAACGCGACAGTATGAATATCTATTACAGTGATGGCGAAGAAATTTTGAGTGCAGCGGCAAGACCGCTGGCTTTAAAGGGACGGTTCCTTAAAGGAGAAGGAACAAGCGCTACTGTTTATTGGGATCCAAATGAAAGACAACCGACCCTTCCCCGACATGCTCATGTTACTGAAGATTGTCATCCATTCAGTTCGCAGTTGACATTGGTCGGTGTTGATCGAGAGAGAACTTTCATCGGTGGAACAAATGAAGCTTGTCTTGTTCATCAACTTGTCCATGCAATGCGAATTATGAAAGGAACGTATACTGATGACCTCTCAGATGCGGGGAAGTCAAATGAGGAGCGACGCGCATTAGGTGTAATGGAATACGCAAACGAATCGATTAGTGAAAATGCTTTTCGAAGAGAGATCACTATTCCGTTACGTGCCTGGTATCCTTCTTAAGGATTTTGTCATGCCACGAATGTTTACAACCACATCACAAGTTTTACCGTTCACCACAATTCATCATTCAAACAGTCAGGAAAAAGATTTTGTCGAATCTTGTTTGCGAAACATTCGTTCAAAAGAAAATGGTCTTGACTTGCTTGCCAAACTAAGTTCAACACTCGACAGAAATCGTGATATTACGATTAAAGTCGTTAATGAAGGGGATACTTACAGTAAGCCTTATCTGAATCCAATAGTATTAAAACGATATAAAATTCCTTATGACGAAAACAATCATGTTTATGGGGAGATTTTGGATCTTAAAATTCATAATCTGAGAGGTTCGACACGAAGTCGTGGTGACGGTGCAAGCACTTTCATTCAGTTTAATCAGAATCTGAGCCTTGACGTTGATGATTGTGGTATTGGTACAAAAGTTGAATCAAGGGGATATTCTTTTGTTAACCTCGCTCATGAATTAGTCCATGCATATTATACAGCACGTGGTCAACGTCTCAGATACAATGTTTATGACCCCAGTGTTGTTCTTGAAGAAGATCGCGCTATTGGTGTTTTAGATTATATTGGCATCAAACCGAGTGAAAACGCCATACGATATGATCACCGCTTGCCTTTACGTTCTACGCATTTAAAAAGTGATGGTATTCATCGCATGATATCAAGTGAAGTTGATGCATTTGAACTTACACGTCCATTATCGCCTGAATTAGGAGAAGATATGAGTAGCCCCAGTTATAGTATTGATTCAGTAATAAAGCCATTCATTAAAATCCATTCCCACGATTATTCTTTCATAGAAAAAGTTGATACAGCGCTTTTGAAACTTGAAAAGATTGCATCAGGGGAAAGTTTGTTAAATAAAATCCGTGAATTGACGATTACCGGTAAGAAATTACATATTTATTCTGGTCCGCTATATCAGAACTTAGCTATTCCTCAAATGTCCCAATCACAAATTGAAAGTTATCGTCTTCAACGCGTTCAGCCTCATCAATTGAGAGCGATGGCTTATGAACTTGCCAGCAAGCGAAAAAAACACGATAAAGCTCCAGGAACAAATGTTGATGTTTTTTACAATCCAACCAGGGCTGTCAAACCAAATCACCTGGGGCGTCCGTTCGTAACTCTTGATCCACTTGATGTACATGTTTTTTCTCATTTCACCTTAGGACATGTTCTTATTCATGCCATGCGAATGATGAAAGGTAATTATACAGGCGGGTATCTTGAGCAATACGATCCTAACCAGTCATTCCAGCGCGTAGAAGAATTGCGTGCTGTGGGCATTTATCCATTTAATAATAAAGTCATAAGTGAAAATAAAATGCGTGAACAATCTGGTTTGGCTAAGCTTGAAGAGATTCGCGACCATTAATTAAAAGGATAAAGCACAAATGTATACTAAATATCGAAGTCAGGTTGTGCCTGAAATAAAAATTCAAACCAGAAGTATAGAAGAATACTTTAAGGTTGAATCACATCTTAAAAAAATCAGTCAAGGTCCAAATGGTCGTGAACTGCTTTTTCGGATAAAGGCGTTATCAACAAGAGGTAAGCATACACTGATTTGTACTGTTGATACACCTTCAAGCATTGGCGCAATGCTGACCAGAGAACAAATCTACCGACATGGAGTAAGTTCGAATCCTGATGATCCTGTTCATTCGCAACTGATGTTATCTCTTGCAAGGATTCGTCCTGACTGGACAAACAATGAAGGTGTTGTTGGTATCGTTAAGCTGAACCTTCAACAGGGAATCGAACTTGATAAGTATGGATTTCCAACAGGTAAACTAAACAATAAGGAACATAACTTCATTAGTCTGGCTCATGAACTTGTTCATTCTTATAATCTGATGAATGGGACATTTTACGGTGGGCACAGTGTTGAAATGTTTAAACAACAACATTCCGCTATGCGTCATGAAGAAGACCGTGCAGTTGGAATAGGGCGTTATCGTGGCTTTCCTGTTTCTGAAAATGGTGTTCGAATGGATCATAACATTCCGCTTCGAACAAATTATTTCACGAAAGACTATCTCAATCGTCATAATTTAATATAAGGAGAGAAAATGCCAAATCAATATTTACCGCTGATTTCAGCAAGCAATATTATGCCTCCAGTAAATGTTAACTTTGAGCATATGTCTGATTATAAAAAAGCTGAATCAGCATTGGAAGACATCAAAGATACAAAATCTGGAAAGTTATTACTTACAGAATTAACAAAACTTCTTCATTCAGACAAGAAGATATTAATTGTTGTTTCCCCTAATTATACTTCTTCAAATACGGGTTATCTAACTCGTTCTCAATGTCAACGTTATGGCATTTCAGAAGATCTCCATGACAAAAATCATCGAAACGCTGTAAAAGTTCTTTCCTCCTCTTCTGAAGCTATCCCTAAAAATGAAGGTGTCAGTACCATCATCACCTATAATCCAAAAGAATCGTTATTGATTGATAATTTAGGTCGCCCAACTCGCGTCAACAGCCCAGCTTATGCCCACGCTAATCTGATGCGCGAACTGGTTCATGCTTATCACAATCTTAACGGAACATCGTTGAATGGACCTGAACGTGAGATTGATCCAGAACAAGGCGGGCGAGTAAAAGAAGGAGAACGCGCTATCGGTATTGGTAAGTATCTTGACGAACCTTTTAGTGAAAACAGTTTTCGGATGGAGCGGGGTTATCCGTTGCGTGCTCAATATTATTTATCTCAGATGCGACCGCAATAAATTAATAACAATTTGGAGGTGTTATGGGATCGCTGTTTCTTCCTTACAAAACGATGAGTAGAGAAGCCCCCTTTATCAGTATTAATTATGAGGATGAACAACAGTTACATTCGACTGAAGCAGCACTTAAAACCATAAAATCAAAACCGAGTGGCAATAATCTTCTTCTCTCTTTAGGGTATTTGTCAAACCAGGAAAAAGGATTGATTATTGTTGTTACGAACAAAAGGAATACGGCGACGTCTGCTTATTTGACGGAATCTCAGTTAGCCAAATATTCAGTTCCTAATGACCCTGATAATCCTCTTTATTTCAAGACAACGAATCGTCTCGCAACAGTCGATGAAAAGGGTAAGCCGTCAGAAGGTGTTCCGGCAATCATCAGCTTCAATCCCGATTTGTCATTGATGGTTGATAAAGACGGATTTCCAATGGAAATGCCGAATAATTATTTCAATTATATCAGCCTGGCGCATGAACTTGTTCATGCTTTTCATAACATGAATGGAACGTCATTGAATCGAGACTGTATCTATGAAGACGTTTTCAAAAAAGATTCAGGACAACGGAAAGAAGAGGAAAGAGCGGTCGGACTTCCTCCTTTTCATCGCGAAGCCTTCAGTGAAAACACTATTCGTGCTGAACAGGGAATGCCACTGAGGAAAAGTTATTTTTTCAAAGATGATCAACCCGCGTCTTAACTGACAGTTTTCTAATAACTAAACATTATCATTGAGGTGGACACATGATTTATCAATGGTCACGCCAAAGTACAGTCGAACCTAAAGTCACCATTTATTTTGAACATCAGGCTCAGCTGGATTTTACCGAAAAAGCATTAAGAAAGATAAAATCAGGTGAAAATGGTTCTTCCATTTTGAAAGAAATTGCTGATATGTCAACCTATGAAAAAAGTGTCTTAATTTTGGTTGATGACAATTCAAACAGTGAAACAGGAGGTGAGTTAACCTATTCTCAAATGAAAAGATTCAACGTTGATCCTGAAGATAATCAACATGAATACAGAAAAAAATTAGTAGACGAAGCCACCAATGGAAAAGGAGTCAGACCCGTAGTTTATTACAATCCTTTAGAAGCAATCGAAATTGACAGAATGAATAATTCATGGGCTGTGAGGAATTCAAAGTTATCCTATGTCACATTGGCCCATGAACTTGTTCATGCCCTTCATTTGATGAAAGGGGATTCTTTATCTCAAGGCATGAACCGAATGAAAGATGACCCTAACATTGAAAGCAATGATGAAGAATACCGTGCAACAGGCATCAATCAATATTCAGGATCAAAGAAATCTGAAAATGGTGTCAGATCTGATCACGGCCTTCCTCTTCGCGCATCCTATTTTACGCTTAACGAATTAGAATTTTAGGAAATCATCATGCGTATATCCACGCTCAGTACGGCGTCAGTCAGTGATGTTCCAACGAATAACGATTCATCATCAGCTTCACCCACGGTATCAGGACAAGGCATTCAGTTTTCTGATACCTCTCCGAAAGCCTCTCAGCCGCTTCCGCAAGTTGCCAGCACTATAACCAATCCACCTAAAGGCCTGAATGTTCTTCCTGATGATGGCTCAGACAAAACCATGTCTTATGAAGATGTCGTGAATACCCTCGGAAGAAATGAGGGTTTAATGAAGAAGGCAATGGATAAAGACGACCTGAAAAAACTGGCTGATGATCCGAAAACGCCGCCAGACATGAAAAAGGCGCTTGATACCTTGCTATCTGATCCTGACATGTTCAACAAAATTGATAATGCAACGCCAGGCAAGGTCGATGGGAAACTTGCCGCCAACGACATTGAGACCATAAAGAAAACGCCAGAATTTCAGGCCTATTCGGATCAGCAAGCGGAAGACTATACTCATGCTTATGTCCCGTCCGATGCGCCACCTGGAACAGGCGCGCAGGAAATGACGGGTAATGATGCCATGCGCGAATTATATCGCTATTCTCAAAGCCTTCCGAAAAATCTCAGTCTTGATACCCTCAAAGCAATTGCTGATGGTTCTCAGCCTCTTGATAAATGTCCTCCTCAGGTTCAGGCCGCAGCGAAATACATGGTCGATCATCCCACACAGTGGGCGAAATACACGGGGATGACTGATCCGAAAGCGACCGAATCCCGTGAAGCGTTATGTGACCAGGCTTCATACAATGTGAAGCTGACCAAACCTGAAAGTGATGCGGTCAATACGCTTAAGAATAACGAGGATGTTTTTTTTAAGAATGGAGGACTGACACCTAAAAAGCTTCAACAGATTGCTGATGATGACAGTCAGCCACAAGATGTCAGGGATGCGGCCAAACTTCTGTTACAGCCAAATTCAATGTTATTTTCCATGCTGGATAACGGCAAACATCATGCTGGCGGTGATTTCTTTAATAAAGCGAATGACAAAAATATTTCATCCGGCGATCTAGATGCCTTCATTGCTCATGGGACCAATCAGATTGCACCCGCACCGACTCCCGCCAGCATTGATACTCCTGATGAAATGAAAGCGCGCCGTGATATGTATGATGGACAGAAAACCCAGCCCGATGAAAAGAAAGAAATTGGTGGGGGATTCTTCAAAATGATCGACATCATCGGCTGGATTGGAACAGGCCTGTCGTTGTTGATCCCAGGGCTGGGAGAAGCTGCGTTAGGCGCTGGGGTGGGACGGGCAGCCGTTCAGGCAGGCATTCAGGCCGGGGCTAAAGCCGCCGCTGAAGGGGGCGTGAAAGCGGGATTGAATGCGGCTAAAGAAGCGGGAATGGAAGCAGGCAAAGCGGCGAGTGAATCCGCCGCTCAGGCTGGAGAAAAAGGAATCGGCTATGCAGCTGGCCAGACAGCCGCAAGAGGCAGTAAGGATGGTGCGCAAATAGGGGTTGAACACGCGACGTCATCAGGTAATAATTAACGTTCTGCAAAAAGCTGGCAGATTTGCGCACGTAATCAAAGGGGAACCGGCTGTTTCCCCTTTTCTTGTTCTTGTTTTATGCCTCCCATTGCATTTCTTTCTTCAGAAACATTCGTAACCGTGAAAGACGCGATCTGACCGTGCCAATCGGGATGTTAAGATGATCCGCCAGTTCCTGATAGCCAATGTCATTTTCCACCAGCACCTTCAGTAATCGCTGATATTCTTGCGGCATACGTGAGAAATTTTCGATGGCTTCCATTAAACGTTTCTGACTCGTCACGATGTTGTGAGGTTCGTCTTTCGCGTTCGATTCATGATCAAGCGCTTCTTCTGGAGAGGATGTCACCGCGCGAAGGTGAGAGTCTTTATAATAGATTTTGACCAGATTCAGAGCGATACCGAATATCCAGGTTTCCGGTCTGGCATGACCTTTAAATCGGTGTTTATGAACCAGCACTTCAAGCCAGGTGGTCTGAACCAGATCGTCAACGTCAGCAAAATTTGACACGCGTTTTCTGATGAAATTATGAAGACGCTTTTCCGTTTTCAACATCACAACATGCCAGTCCATCACGGCAAAATGTCGAGCTTCAGCATACATGGCAACCATAAAACCTCCTTTATGAATACTGAGGTTGTAATGCAGGGTTTATGCCAAATTCCGATAAACATTAAGTTATTGATGTCAGAGTTTTTTTGAATCTTTCCCTTCTTCAGATTTGCCACGAATGGCAATTTGACTTAAGTCGCAGCGCCAAAACTGGCAAGAATAAAAAAATCGGGAACTGACTTAGCGCTTTCTTTACTTATTCAGAAAGTGGTTTTGTAAGGTGATCCCATGAATATGAAAGTCAATCATCCGCGCGCGCATCCCTCAAAGATTCAGGAAGAGGCATTATTAGATGCCATCAGTGAAAGTCAGAAACCCGAATCGCCACAGAAACCTGCAAGTCGATTTATTCATCAGGCCCAACTGAGAACAGAGCAGGCTGAACACGCGTCAGAATCCGCGCTTTCACAGCAAATCGATCAGCACCGCCAGCGCATTGAACGGCAACAACAACTGAACCGATCAAAGCGTGGTGGTTACTCATTGCGATTTACGCACATTGAACAACTCAGTGAATTATTAGAAGGGGGAGGCGGTGAAGACCAGGCTGAACGGGAAAGTCACATTCGTTCTATCCTGGATAAAACACCTGAACGAGAACAGTTCGATGCCATCCTTGAAACAATGGACCAGGACCCGGCCTCAACTTATGCCACACTGAGTCTGATGGCGATGAAACTCCAGGATGCCCATCAGCCTCAATTGCTGGCAAAGATTCAGGCCATTCTGGATCGCTTGTCTGAAACGCATGGGGCTGAAGTGACAGCCGGTATGAATACGGCCCGTGCCTTTGCCACGCATTCAACAGATCGAACACAGAAACGCGCGCTTCGAAAACTTTACTATGATGGCGTTGTCGGTCAGCAATCCTCAGATTCACTGCTGGACATGCTGTTATCAAAATTTGGTGTGGATGGCTTTCTTCCTGCATTACGCACACTGAAACGTGCGCTGGCTGATGATATCGCCGCACTTTCACCTTCTATTCCCCCAATGGCGTTACGCCGACTCATGAACGGCCTGAACGACACCAGCGTGTTAAGTAATACCATTACTGAGGTCGGTGAATTCCTGTCCCGCATTGCGAAAACCTTTGGCAACGTATCGATGACTGTCGATTCCATGACCCGAACGTTGTTGGGCATGTGCCGGAATGGCTTTTATTCAAACCAGCTGATCCAGTTAGGGTTAGAAACCGTGGGTGAAGCGTCTCAGAAACAGCCGTTTTATTTTAATCATTTGTTACGGATGGTTCAGCGCTTACCTGAAAACGTCTGGGGTGATGACGGCAAACATCGTGCCGGGGCGATCAAACTTCTTCGCGCGTTAAACGGTGAGCTGGCGCAGATGGAAAAAAATCGGTTAGGTCAGGTCTTATGAATCAATTGTTCAATCTGTTAAATAAGATTGCTTTTCATGCCATGCAGCGATCCGAAATCGTCGGTGGATTCATCGCGCTGGCGGTCGTTTTCATGCTGATCATTCCGTTGCCCTTACCGCTTATCGATGTCCTGATTGCCTGCAACATCAGCATGTCTTGCTTACTTATCATGAACGCAATGTTTCTCCCGAAGCCGCTGGCATTTTCAACCTTTCCGTCAGTCCTGCTTTTAACCACGATGTTTCGCCTGGGCCTGTCTATTTCCACTACGCGCCAGATTTTGCTTCAACAGAATGCCGGTCATATTGTGACAGCGTTCGGTAACTTTGTTGTTGGTGGGAATCTGGCAGTGGGTCTGGTGGTGTTCCTGATTCTGACTGTGGTGAACTTCCTTGTTATCACTAAAGGTTCTGAAAGGGTGGCGGAGGTGGCAGCACGGTTTACGCTCGATGCCATGCCGGGTAAACAGATGTCTATCGATTCGGATCTTCGTGCTGGTCTGATAACTGTGGCTCAGGCAAAACGGCGACGTGAAGACCTCACGAAAGAAAGTCAGCTTTTCGGTGCGATGGATGGCGCAATGAAATTCGTTAAAGGGGATTCAATGGCCGGTATTGTGATCCTGTCGATTAACCTCATTGGCGGATTCTGTATCGGTGTCTTGCAGCTGGGCATGACGGCAGGTGATGCGATGCATACATTTTCGATCCTGACAATTGGCGATGGGTTGATTGATCAGATACCCGCACTGCTGATTTCACTCACATCAGGGATGATGATCACGCGTGTCTCAGCCAATGAAGAATCGTTTGATCATAATATCGGGAAAGAAATCACTGAACAGTTAACGCGCCAGCCCAAAGCCTGGATCATGTCTGGTGTGGGCATGTTCGCGTTCAGTTTGTTGCCCGGTATGCCGACCATTGTGTTTCTGTGCCTGGGGACCGGGGCAATCGGGAGCGGAACCTTTCAGATCTGGCGAGATAAACGGCTTGCCTCCACCAGCCAGAATGAACAAACCCTTATTCCTGAGGAGAATGGCGAGAACGACCTTCGAACCTTTAACCCGGCGCGTCTTTTCCTGTTGAGTTTTCCCTCTGGTCGAGAGCGTGACCCGCATGTGATTCAGATCATCGAGGAAATTCGCCGCATTCGAAATCGCATCGTGAATCAGTTCGGTTTCACCTTACCTGTGTTTGATATTCAGTTCACCACACTTCAGAAGGAAGATGAATTCCGGTTTCTGGTGTACGAAATCCCAAAGGTTATCGCCACGATCACCCAGTCAAAGCGCGCTGTTGAACGGATTGGTTACACACGTCAGATTGAAGACAAAACCAATTTGCCGGATATCCCGGCACAGGATGAAGATTTTGTGTGGTTGGAAGAGGGTGATCC
>Ga0157367_1000805_pt1 | contig 14410 bp, 9 predicted proteins | sample AttbisABBM2_FD_113142 | JGI IMG/M metagenome (GOLD analysis project Ga0157367, IMG submission 113142) | Fungus gardens microbial communities from leaf cutter ant in Botucatu, State of São Paulo, Brazil - Atta bisphaerica ABBM2 | ecosystem: Host-associated > Fungi > Mycelium > Unclassified ...
CGAGAAAATGACGTCATCAGCATTAAAGTCGCGCGTCGGTTTGAAGTATTTGTTGCTGTTGAACTTCACTCCTTTACGCAGGGTAAAGGTATAGGTCTTGCCGTCCGGTGAAATCGTCCAGGACTCCGCCAGCGACGGCACCGGAGTGTTTTTCACCGGGTCAAAATTGATCAGACGGTTATACAGCACCTGGGAGCTGGCCACAAAAGATGGGCCAGAGCTGGCGATTTGCGGGTTGAAGGACTCGGGAGACGCTTCAGAACAGTAAATAAGCGTATCGTTGTTTGCCGCCCATGCGGCACCGGCTGGTAACAGCGCGCTCAGCGCAAGGGCGAGCAGTGTTTTCCCTGTAGACATGGTTATAACCCTGACAGTTTTATTATATAGGACAGTAATAACAGCACAGGCGTTTTGACCTGGCAAATAACGAAACACTATCAGGTTATTCTAAAGCCGCGTTTTTTGCTGTTTTAACCGCCAGCGTCCAAAAAGGTGATTTGCCTTAAGGGCCATTATTCGTCAAGCACAACCGTCACTTTCTATGCCGCAAGAAATCGGCCCTTTTAGCGTCTCTTCCCCCGTTTGGTTGCTTCCTCGTTTCGTTAAAGTAATGGTGTGAAGAAGTATATGGGATCAAATCGTGGCAAAAACTCTTTTACGCAGCGGTAATCTGGATGACTTTCAGGCCGTTGGCGGCGGCGGACAAGCCGTTTTCGAATCAGCGTTACAAATCCGGGAAGCGCTCCGGTTGCGCAAACAACAGGCCATCGTCGACTGTCTGGCAATTCCTCAGGTCAACGACAGCGGTGACCGCGTGGACTGGTATTCCCCGGTTGAAGGGAGCGTAACCAGCTGGAAAGCGGCCGATGAAGATGACCGTTATCGCGCCCTGCGCTATCTGGAAAACACGCTCGCCAGCGTCGAGTCGTTAAGCAAGAAATGCCTGCAGTCGCCCAAAACCGCGCAGCAGCTTTTTGGTTCTCTGCTGTCGAAGGCGTTTCAGTTCCCGGGTGAAAACTTCCTCTTCCTGGTAGACGGGAAGCCGGTCATCAGCTTCTGGGGGTTTGTAAACCTGAACGAGAGTGCGCGCGACGACGTCCTCGACTGCCTGCGTGAATCGCTGGTCCCTGAGCCTGCTCCCGTTGTCATTGAAGATCCTGAACCGGAACCTGAGCCAGAACCGCTGGTGACCTTTGAACAGGCTGACGAGCCGCTGATCGCCCCTTCCACGGTGGTGCGCATTACGCCGGAAGATCTGTATGAGCCAGAACCGGCCCCGGTCGTGGCGCAAGTCGTTCAGGAAACGCCCCCGGCGATTGTCGCGAAAAAGCGCCGCGTCCCACTGTGGACGCTGCCGGTTGCCGCCGTGATCGTCGCCGCCATTGCCGCCCCACTGCTGTGGCCAAAACAGTCGCCTTCCGCTGACCCCGCTCCGGCGCCCGCTCCAGAGCCCGTCGAGATTGCGCCAAAACCGATCAAAGCGGTTGAGCCACTGGCGATGAAATTACCGCTGCATCAGGCAGAGGTCGTGGCCAGCAAAGAAAAAGAAGCAGTTCCGGCGCCTGCACAAACAACCGCTCCGGTGGTTATTGTCGCCATCCCGAAAGATGCCATGGTGATGGAAGCGAATCAGGTAAAAGCGGGATCGACGCGTTTCCTGAATGGCACCTGGCGTGCGGTTCTCGACGTGAAAGATCCGGTTACCGGCAAGCCGCCATCAATGCGCTATCAGATCCAGAACAACAAAGGTTTCGCCCGGGTTGTCCATGGCGATAACGTGGTCTGCCGTGCGGAGGTCTTCTCCGGGCTGCACAGCAATGGCGAGCTGATGATTAAAAGTCGCGGAACCGCCCGCTGCACCGACGGTTCCCGCTACCCGATGCCGGAGGTTGCCTGTAAAGCCGGAACCAGCGATATCGCGGAATGTCGCGCCCGTTATGATGCCAACACCGTCGTCTCACTGACGTTCAAGAAAGCAGGTGCCTGATCCTATGCTGGTTAATCTTTGCGACTATAAACAAAGCGTCACGCTTATTGCCAACAGCGGCGTGCAGTTCCTTGATTTCGGTCTGACACCGCAGGACACCGCCAGCAACGGGCGCTTCGTACGTAAAACAGCGAACGGCCCGCTGTTGCGCCTCGATTTCGACCTGGTCAACGGTCGCTATACCCTGCCGGGAACGAACGGCGGGCAGCCTGAAGTGGTCAAACCGGAAACCACCATCCCGCTGCATCAGTCTCTGACGGTGCTGGACGGCGTCTGGCTTCCGGTTCCGTTCCTGCGCTTTAACCCACCGCGAACCTTTGTTGAGGGGCCGGATAACTGGGCACGCGTTCAGGTGCGCAGGCTTGATACGCCCGATACGGCAGGCAATACGCACCGCGTCACGCTCGCCCTTGACAGCCAGATTGCTGAACACGCCACGTCCGCCCTGTCCCCGGTTGAAAACGATATTCTCAACGGGACCCGTTTCGCGCTGGCCTGGCGCGATAACGAGGTAGAAAGTTTCCTCGATCAGACCTGGATTGACGGCTGGCTGCGCGAGGCCTTTACCCAGTATGCCGACGGCGTTGAAAACCGCTCAGAACGCGATCTCCAGCAGGCGATGCGCGGATTTGAGTATCAGGCCCACTGGCTCAACGTGCTGACCATGCTCGGTGAACAGCTCACCGTGCCGGAAGTGAAATTTGTTACCCATACGCTCAGCACGCCAGCCATTCCGGTTGACCTGATCCTCGACGTGGGTAATACCCACACCTGCGGCGTCATTATTGAAGACCACGGCGATGCGAACGATGGGCTGCGCCAGACCGCCGAGCTGCAGGTTCGCTCGCTCAGCGAGCCGCAATTCCTGAACGAGCCGCTGTTCACCAGCCGTCTCGAGTTTTCGGAAGCGCGTTTTGGCAAGCAGCACTTCTCGGTTGAAAGCGGTCGCGAAGACGCCTTTGTCTGGCCGTCGATTGTGCGCGTCGGTGATGAAGCCCGCAAACTGGCGATGCAGCGTCTGGGAACCGAAGGCAACAGCGGTATCTCCAGCCCGCGTCGCTACCTGTGGGATGAAACGCCGGTCGTGCAGGACTGGCGCTTTAGCCAGATGAACAGCAAAACCCAGCGTGAACCGCTTGCCACCGCATTCCCGTTGATGAACCTGATGAACGATGACGGCGAGCCGCTCTTCACGCTTCCGCAGGACGAGCGCCTGCCGGTCTTCTCGCCGCAGTACAGCCGCAGCACCCTGATGACGCACATGCTGTGCGAGCTGCTGGCGCAGGCGCTGGGACAGATCAACAGCGTCGCCACGCGCTTGCGTCTGGGCTTCCCGGCGTCGCCGCGCCAGCTGCGCACCCTGATCCTGACTCTGCCCTCGGCCATGCCAAAGCAGGAGCGCGAGATTTTCCGTCGCCGCATGTTTGAAGCCATCGCCATCGTCTGGAAAGCGATGGGCTGGCACCCGCAGGATGAGGATTTTGTCACCCGCAAACAGCAGGAAAAAAGCGTGGTGCCGGTACCTGAAATCCAGATGGAGTGGGATGAAGCCAGCTGCGGTCAGCTGGTCTGGCTGTATAACGAAGCCATCTCCCGCTTTGGCGGTCAGACCGAAGCCTTCTTCGCCTCCCTGGCCCGCCCGGACCGTGAGCCTGAGCCGGGTAGCCAGCCGGGACGCGCGCTGCGCGTCGCGTCCATCGACATTGGCGGCGGGACAACGGATATGGCGATCACCCATTACCAACTGGACGACGGTTCCGGCAATAACGTCAAAATCACCCCGCAGCTGCTGTTCCGTGAAGGCTTTAAGGTCGCGGGTGACGATACGCTTCTGGACGTGATTCAGCGCTACGTGTTGCCCGCTCTGCAAACGCAGCTGCAGAAATCCGGTATCGCGGATGCCTCGCTGCTGATGGCCTCGCTGTTCGGTGACTCCGGGCGCATTGATACCCAGGCCGTGCTGCGCCAGCAAACGGCGCTGCAGCTCTTTATGCCAATTGGCCATGCTATTCTTGCCGGATGGGAATCCAGCGACGTTGACGATCCGCTGGCCGGTCTGCATGCCACCTTTGGCGATCTCCTGCCGCAAAAGCCGACCCGCAACGTGATGAATTACCTGCAGCAGGCGATCGATCATGCCCTGCCTACGGGTTCAGACGCTTTCGATCTGTTTGCGGTGCCGCTGCATGTGAACTTCCGCGAAATGCAGGATGCGATGCTGGCCGGGCAGTTTACGCTGGCCTCCCCGCTCCACGCGGTGTGTGAGGCGATATCCCATTACAGCTGCGATATTCTGCTGATCACCGGACGCCCCGGCTGCCTGCCTGGGGTTCAGGCGCTCATTCGCCACCTGCAGCCGGTGCCGGTCAACCGCATCGTCTGGCTGGATAAATACCAGGTGCACGAGTGGTATCCGTTCAGCCAGCAGGGGCGCATTGGCAACCCGAAATCCACCGCCGCAGTGGGCGCCATGCTCTGCAGCCTGGCGCTCGATCTGCGTCTGCCGCGCTTCAACTTTAAAGCCGCGGACATTGGCGCGTATTCCACCGTGCGCTATCTCGGCGTGCTGGATAACACCGTCAATACCCTGCGCGAGGAAAACGTCTGGTATCAGGATATCGATCTTGATAAACCCGGCGCGAAGCTTGACGCGCGTCTGCACTTCCCGCTGCGCGGTAACGTCACCCTCGGCTTCCGCCAGCTGGCGAACGCGCGCTGGCCTGCCACGCCGCTCTACACGCTCAGCATTAACTCGGCTGAACTGGCCAAAGCCATTGCCGGTGACGGCGTGCTGAACGTGCGGCTGAAACTCTGCGGCGGCAGCAAGCAGGAAGGCCCGGAAGCCTTCGAGCTGAGCGATGCCTGGCTGCAGGACGGCACGCCGGTTGCGCCTGACGCACTAACCTTCAAATTGAATACTTTGGCCGACCGCCGACACAGCGGCAGCCACTACTGGATCGACAGCGGGAGCGTATACCTGAAATGACAGCGACCACGACCACCACTCAGGCCTTAATCGGGTGGATTAATGAGACGCGCCTGAACGCCCCAGTGCTGGATAACGATGCTGACGCCCTGCTTGCTCGCATCAACGCGGCGCAGGCGCGGGAGCAGGCCATTGAACGCGCCATGACTCGCCAGAGCAGCATTGGGCTTTACGGTCATTCGCAGAACGCGAAAGCACACCTGCTGCTGTCTCTGTGCGGCAGCGGCAATGGACGCCTTAACGTGACCCCAGGCCAGCGCACCTTTGACTATTTTTCGCATATCAATCCGGGACATGCCCTGACCAACATGGCCGTCCGCTTCACCCGGGAAACCCCGGAGGTGGCTGATGAGGCGTTCCCGCTGCGTCTGCGTCTGGTCACCGAGGCCGAGCTGGTACAGCTGTTTATTGCCCGCACGACCCTGCACCCGCAGATGCGCGCGGTGGATAAGGCGGTCATTGAGACACGTCTGGAGAAATGGCGCGGGCTGCGCCAGCCGCAGGGCGTGCCCGGTATCACTGCTCAGGAGGTGGGAGCGATTGCCCGCTTCTGGCAAAGCACCGTACCCGCAGCGAAACAGCAAATTGATGATGCCCTCTGGTATGAGTTTGCCCAGCTGGTGCCATCGCTCGATCTCAGCACGCGGGCCAGCGTCTGGTCCCTGCTGTGGGGCGAGCAGCAGGAGTTGACCCAGCAGTGGTTAAACCTGGCCCACGTGCTGCACCAGACCAGCCATGTCAGCGATCTTGCTGCCCCGCTTAGCCTGCTGGTGGACAGCTTTGGGCTGCCGGGTGAAGGGTTCCTGACGCACGACGGCACGTTAGACCTTCAGGACGCGCAGGAGACGCTGCTTCATCCGCTGAATGGCGGTGAAATGCTTAACGCCATCAGTATCCCCGTCGATGTGCTGGCCTTCCTGACCCGCGAGCTGGTGTTGCCGGTTGAGAACGGCGCGCTGGACAACGTCGATATTATTGATATTCCGGTTTTTGAAGATAACCGTGCCGACCCGCTACGCCAGGCGAAATCCCAGTGGCTGCTCGAGCATTACCGTCAACAGCTTCAACCTGATGTGCTGGTGATTTGTAACGCGACGGCGCAGCACGAACAGACGGCCAAAAAAGCAAAAGTGTTGATGAACTGGGTGAAGGAGACACAGCCTGCTGAAGAGTCTGCCCTTCCAGGTCTGGTGTGGGCGATCACCCCGCATGACGCCCGCTTTACCACCCGGCAGAACCTCGACGAAGCCGTACAGCATCTGCTCGGTAAGCCGGGCTTACGCTGGGGCACGCTGCAGGCCCTGGACAGCCACAGCATGCAGCGCGTCATCGAGTGGCTGTCCCAGGCCACGCTGCCCGCGCAGCGACAGAAGCGTCTCAGCACGCTGAAAGGCCTGATGCGACAGGAGCTCTCATCGCTGATGCAAAGCTATCTGACGCCGCTGGTTGAGGAGACGGGGACAAGACGTGCTCAGGCCGAAAAGATGGTGCGCACGCTGCAAAGCAGCGCCGCCCGCCACGGCGAACTGCTTGAAGGCCTGCTGCCGCCGCTGAAGGCCTTTGAAACGCTGCTCGCCGTTCAGCAGCCTCGCGAGGAGCAGGTGAACGGGTTGTTTACGGACACCATTGACCTGTTTGCCGAGAATGCACAGGAAAGCAACGGCCTGTTCCAGACAAAAGACAAAGCGCGACTGGCGCACAGAGTGTGGATAAATCATCTGCGCCAGTGGAGCCGCAATGAGGCCGCGGCCGTCCGCCTGGGGCTGGAACCTGCGGTGTTACAGCAAATCGCGGATGTGCTGGTGACCACCAGCTACCGGCTTGATCTGCCTCAACAGCTTCAGCGTATCGTCGAAGCGGATAAAAGTAGCGCTGCGCAACTGCATGCCGTGATGGGCAATTTCATTGGCTGGCTGGGTTACGACCAGACGCCCGTGGCGACGCGTCCGGCAAGCCGCATCCGCAAGGGCCAGGCCATCTTCGTCACGCCAGTGGTCAGTAGCGCCGAGCCTCGTCTGACGCGCCTGGGAGAACAGCCTGTGCATGCGGCCACCGTGTACGTTTACGACTGGCTGGTCGCCCTCTATAGCCGCGCGATAGAGAACATTGATTACCAGCATCCGCATGATGTTCAGCCTGACGCACGTCAGGCACTGCGGGCTTTAATAAAGTAGCCGCCCTTCATGCCGGGTGGCGCTGCGCTTACCCGGCCTACATTTTGCAACGATAATAAATTGCACAACGATCACACCGTCATACACTCAGCTAACGTCTGTGCCAGCGCAGACGGGTTTTCCCACGACATTGAATGCCCCGCCGCAGGGATAATTTTTACCTCAACGCCCTTCTGCTCTAGATTTTCCACATCGTCATCCGGCAGAGATAGCTCGCCGAAAATCAGCGTCACCGGGCAAGTAAGTGACAGAAACTGCGCTTCCCATTCCGGTTCAACGCCCGCCACCAGGCTGGATGCACCGCGCCAGACGGCATAAGCGGCATTGCTCTGCAGGCACCCTGCCCACGCTGTTTTTTCTGCGCTGAGCATGGCGTCATAACCTTGCTCCAGAAACTGTTGCTCGGTTTGCGCTGCTATAGACCGGCTGAACATGCCCCCACCCGCGTGAAAATTGGGCTCTGACACCATCAGTCCCTTCACGCGCGTTGCCAGCAGCCCCGCCGTTTCGATAGCAATACTGCCGCCCATGCTGTGGCCGTATAACCAGAAGGCATCCAGCTCAAGATGGTCAATCAGTTCCGCGACAACGTGGGCCTGGTCAGTGGTTTTATAGCTGTAGTGCTCAGGCTTATCGCTGTAGCCGCTGCCGGGCAAGTCGATGAGAATCGCTCTGCGCGAGCCAAACAGCGGGTCACAAACGACGCGGGGATATTCATAGGAAGAGGCGCAGCCCAGCCCGTGAATGAACACCACGGGATCGCCGGTACCGGGCAAGTCGTGCCAGCGCACGGTGCAACCGGCCTGCTGCGAGTAAAAACTGTTCATAAGCACTCCTTTTATGATGCACTGTGTATTTATACAGTCATTACATCAGGAATGCTATGTTCATCTTTTAAAACTGGAAGCGTGCTTCAGAAAAGCGAGACCAGCAGCGCAACGGGAAAGCTCATTGGCCAGGTTGACCCCACCAGGAAAGCGCTGAGCAGGCGGATACGTTTGCGGTCTTTGGAGAGGAACCAGGTAATTAATGCGCAGATGGAAGCCATGATTGCGTAAAAAACCAACATCTTTTGATACAACGTCATTCTGTATACCAGAGCCGAAAAAATAACCGCACGCAATATGCGTCATATGTTGACACAGATCAAGTTTTTTCGTTACAGAATAACCACTTAAAAATTATGGCTAATAACAATTGAGTATCTTACGTAACACATGTGGCGGGCAAGGAGAGCGCCTGGCCGCAAATGCGACCAGGCTGAGCGGATTAGTGTTTGATCATCACATGCCGCACGACCGTATAATCCTCAAGCCCGTAGACCGACATATCTTTGCCGTAGCCGGATAATTTCATGCCGCCGTGCGGCATTTCGCTCACCAGCATAAAATGGGTATTCACCCAGGTGCAGCCGTACTGCAGGCGCGCGCTCAGGCGATGAGCGCGGCCCACGTCTTTCGTCCAGACCGATGACGCCAGGCCGTATTGCGAATCGTTCGCCCAGGCCAGCACCTGCGCCTCGTCGTCAAACTCGGTGACGCTCACCACCGGGCCAAACACCTCGCGCTGAACGATGGCGTCGTCCTGTTTTGCCCCCGCCAGCAGGGTTGGCTGGAAGTAGTAGCCTGCCCCCTCTTTTTTGCTCCCGCCGGTGACAACCCGGATATGGCCGAGCGCTTTCGCGTCATCGACGGCCTGACAGACGCGAGAAAGATGGGCGGCCGAGCTGAGCGGTCCTAGTTCGGTAGAGGCATCCTCCGGTACACCCATTTTAAGGCTGGCGACCGCTGCGCCCAGCTTTTCCACCAGCGCGGCATAAATGCCTTTCTGGGCATAAATACGACAGGCCGCCGTACAGTCCTGTCCGGCATTGTAGAAACCAAACGTCCGCACCCCTTCGACAACCGCATCCAGGTCGGCATCATCAAAGACAATAACCGGCGCTTTACCGCCCAGCTCCATGTGGGTGCGTTTAATGGAGGACGCCGTATGGCCGATGATATGTTCCCCGGTCGCAATCGAACCGGTCAGCGAAACCATGCGGACTTTTTCATGCCCGGTCAGCGGATCGCCGACCGTTTTCCCCCGCCCAAACAGCACGTTCAGAACGCCTGCGGGGAAGATATCTTTTGCTAGTTCTCCCAGCTTCAGCGCGGTCAGCGGGGTGATCTCTGAGGGCTTAATCACCACGCAGTTTCCTGCCGCCAGCGCGGGCGCGAGCTTCCACGCCGCCATCATCAGCGGATAGTTCCATGGTGCAATAGAGGCAACCACGCCCACCGGGTCACGGCGAATCATCGAGGTGTGTCCTTCAAGGTATTCCCCCGCTGCCAGGCCGTTCAGGCAGCGGGCGGCCCCGGCAAAGAAGCGGAAAACGTCCACCACCGCCGGAATTTCATCACCCAGAGCGCAGTGCAGTGGCTTGCCGCAGTTGAGGGATTCCAGCTTCGCGAAAGTGTCGGCATGTTCTTCGATGGCGTCAGCCAGTTTCAGTAAGCACTCTGCACGGGCTTTCGGGGTGGTTTGCCCCCACTCGATAAAGGCACGATCGGCAGCCCGAACGGCAGCATCGACCTGCGCGGCAGAGGCTTCAGCGATGTCCAGCAGCACTTCTCCGGTGGCGGGATTGTAAACCGGCTGCTTTTCGCCTTCGCCAGTAATCAGTTCACCATTAATCAGCAGTTGGTTTTGCATAGCGTTGTCCTGTTTAAATCGAAGTTATTTCCCGCCACCAGCGATGTTCTCGCCGTCGCGGGTGAGCCACCAGGCTCCCAGAATGGGGAGAGTTGTCACCAGCATCACCAGCAGAGCAACGACGTTGGTGACCGGCACGTCGCGTGGACGCCCGAGCTGATTGAGCAACCACAGCGGTAACGTGCGCTCGTGTCCCGCGGTAAACGTCGTGACGATGATCTCGTCAAACGACAGGGCAAATGCCAGCATTCCCCCGGCCAGCAGCGCGGAACCCAGATTGGGCAGCACCACATAGCGGAAGGTTTGCCATCCGTCGGCCCCGAGATCCATCGACGCTTCCACCAGGCTCCAGGAGGTGCGTCTGAATCGGGCAATCACGTTGTTAAACACCACCACCACGCAGAAGGTGGCGTGTCCGACCACGATGGTGAAAAACCCCGGCTCAAGGTTGATGGTTTTGAAAGCCGTCAGCAGCGCCAGGCCGGTGATGATCCCCGGTAACGCAATCGGTAACAGCAGCAGCAGAGAGATCGCATTCTTGCCAAAAAACTCGCTTCGCCACAGCGCCGCTGCAGCAAGCGTGCCAAGCACAAGGGCAATTGCGGTAGATAGCGCGGCAATTTGAAGTGACAACGTCACGGATTCAATAATATCGCCGCGCCCCGCCGCCACGCTAAACCATTTCAGCGTCAGCCCCTGTGGCGGAAAGCTGAAGGCGGCGTCTTCGGTGTTGAAGGCGTAGGTCGCGATAATCAGCAGCGGGAAGTGCAGGAAGATGACGCCTCCCCACGCTGCCACTTTCAGGAACAGCGGTGCGCGTTCAGAGTGCATCGAATGCTCCCAGACGTTTCACGAACGCCAGATAAAGAGAAATCAGCACGATGGGCACCAGCGTGAACGCGGCGGCCATGGGCATGTTGCCAATGGCACCCTGCTGCGAGTAGACCATGTTACCGATGAAGTAGCCCGGCGGCCCCACCAGCTGCGGAACGATGAAATCTCCCAGCGTCAGAGAAAAGGTGAAGATTGAGCCCGCCGCAATGCCCGGAATGGCCAGCGGCAGAACGACATAGCGAAAAGTCTGGCGAGGACGCGCGCCAAGGTCGGCTGAGGCCTGCAGCAGCGAGGCAGGCAGGCGTTCCAGCGCCGCCTGGACCGGCAGGATCATAAACGGCAGCCAGATATAGACGAAGACCAGAAACCGTCCCAGCCCGGAGGTGGACAAGGTGTTGCCGCCAATTGACGGGAGCGTAAGGAGTGAGGTCAGGATCGGCTCCAGCCCCATATGACTAAGAAACCACTGCGCTACCCCGTCCTTCGCCAGCAGCAGCGTCCAGGCATAGGCTTTGACGATGTAGCTCGCCCACATTGGCAGCATCACGGCGATATAGAAAAACGCTTTCCACTTGCCGCGGGTGTATCGTGCCATGTACCACGCCATCGGGAATGCCAGGATAGCGCTGGCAATGGTCACCGCAATCGCCATCGTTAACGTGCGCAGGATGATGTCGTAGTTTGCCGGGTTGAAGAGCGCCAGAATGTTCGCCAGGGTCAGGTCCGGCGTGACGGCCATGGTGAAATCGTCAAAGGTGTAAAACCCCTGCCACAGCAGCGTCAGCAGCGATCCTAAATAGACGATGCCAAACCACATCAGCGGCGCGAGCAGAAGCAGGAACAGGCCGAGCGACGGCTTGCGCCAGAACAGTGCGGTCATGCGGCTTAAGCGGCCGCGCGAGGCGGGAGGATGCGCGACACTCATATCCATTTCACCTCTCCTCGTGCAGGCGAATCATCGCCTCGCGTGACCATGACGCCATGACCGCCTGCCCCGGCGCAATGCCGCTCAGCGACGAGGTTTCACTGAGATTAGCCTGGCTCACCAGCAGTTTGGCACCATCGGTGAGCTTTAGCTCCAGACGCGTGGCCGCCCCCTGATACTGAACGGCCTGCACGACGCCCTGAACCTGAACGTCTCCGCCCTCATTAAGGCGAATATGTTCCGGGCGCAGGGAATAGCTGCCTTCCATGCCGCATATTTTCTGCGCAAGGCCCGCATCGAAGACGTTAGAGGTGCCGACAAAACCGGCAACAAACGGCGTGCGTGGACGCATGTAGAGATCGCGCGGGGTATCCACCTGCTCGATGCGCCCGTTATTGAACACCGCCACCCGATCTGACATGGAAAGGGCCTCGCCCTGATCGTGGGTGACAAAAATAAAGGTGATACCAAGTTCCTGCTGAAGCTTCTTCAGCTCAAACTGCATCTGTTCCCGCAGCTTGAGATCGAGCGCCCCTAAAGGCTCGTCCAGCAGCAGGACGCGCGGTTCATTCACCAGCGCGCGGGCAATGGCGACACGCTGACGCTGGCCGCCGGAAAGTTGAGAAGGTTTGCGGGCAACGGCAAAGCTGAGGCCCACTTTTTCCAGGGCATCACGGGCCTGGGCATGGCGTTTTTTCTTGTCGACGCCTTTGACCATTAGCCCGTAGGCGACATTGTCGAGGATCGACATATGCGGGAACAGCGCGTAGTCCTGAAACAAGGTGTTCACATCCCGCTCCCAGGGGGGCAGCTCGCTCGCCTCTTTGCCGAAGATAGAGATCGTGCCGCCTGACAGCTGTTCGAAACCGGCGATCAGACGCAGGCAGGTGGTTTTGCCGGAGCCCGAAGGCCCCAGCATGGAGAAAAACTCTCCGTCACGAATCGCAATGGTGACCCCATCCACCGCCCGTACGTCGCCGTACAGGCGGGAAACATTATTAAACTCGACCGCGTACGTCATGTTCTGCTCCCGGGCAATTAACGACCGCCCATGATGGCGATGTAATCCTGCGTCCAGCGGCTGTAAGGGACAAATTTGCCGCCTTCTGCGATGGGGGTTTTCCAGAACATGATTTTGTCGAACTCGTTATAACCGTTTGTTTCGCAGCCTTTATCGCCCAGCAGCGTGCTGGCTTTACACCCTTCCGGAACCACGGGCAGGGAACCAAACCATGCTGCCAGATCGCCCTGTACTTTCGGCGTCAGCGACCAGTTCATCCATTTGTAGGCGCACATCGGGTGTTTAGCCTGCGCGTGGAGCATGGTGGTGTCCGCCCAGCCGGTTACCCCCTCTTTCGGGAAGACGGTAGCAATGGGCTGGTTCTCGGCCTTCAGAGCATTCGCCTGATACGGCCAGGCGCTGGAGGCCACGACGCCTTCGTTTTTGAAGTCGCTCATCTGAACGGTGGTGTCGTGCCAGTAGCGGTGGATCAGGGCATGCTGGTCGCGAAGCACCTTAAGCACGGCGGCATACTGTGCTTCGGTGAGCTGGTACGGGTCTTTAATACCCAGCTGCGGCTGCGTGGCTTTGACGAACAGCGCCGCATCGGCGATATAAATCGGGCCGTCATACGCCTGTACGCGTCCCTGATTGGTTTTACCGTCCGGCAGATCCTGTTTAGTAAAGACCACGCTCCAGCTGTCCGGCGGCGTCGGGAAGGTTTTGGTGTTGTACATCAGCAGGTTTGGCCCCCACTGGTACGGCGTGCCGTAGACCTTGCCCCCGACGTTAAACCATTCTCCTTTCACAATCCGTTCGTCGAGGGTTTTCCAGTTGGGAATAAGATCCGGGTTAATCGGCTGGACGCGTTTGCCCATGATCAGCCGCAGGGAGGCGTCACCCGAGGCGGTGACCAGATCGTATCCCCCTTTCGCCATCAGGCTGACCATTTCATCCGATGTGGCTGCCGTTTTGACGTTGACCGCACACCCGGTCTCTTTTTCAAACTGGGTGACCCAGTCGTAGTTTTTATCCGTCTGTCCCCGCTCGATGTATCCCGGCCAGGCGATAATATCCAGTCGACCTTCCCCGTCGCCAATAGCCTTGGGGGGTTCTGCGGCTTGCGCTGTCATGATAGTCATGCCGAGCGCACACAGGCTGCTGCGGGCAAAATTTTTGCTCATAAGAGTTACTCCTGTCGCAATGAAATTTAGCGGCAGCCGTGCCGTAAAAATATCTCCCTTATTAAACGTAGACCGCGCAAATGCGCCGCACCGTACGGCTTCAGGAAATTTCATCAAGGTGTGACCGAGGGCGCATTCCCCGTTAACTGGATTATAGACAAGGAGTTAGGCGCGAGAGACGGTATGCAGATTTCCTATGACAGGTCACCGCGAAATATTCGCAGTGCCGTCATCAGGATAAGAATTGATTATTTAAATAACGGAGAAAGGATTATTCCAGCATCGTGCTAATTAATTTTCCTAACTGAATGACCGCCTGCTCTTCCCGCTCTCCCCAGGCCCAGGAGGTATTAAAACGAAAGAATGGCGTCCACGCGTCAGAGGTAGAAAACATCTTTCCGGGAGCAATGCTGATGTGGTGCGTTAAGGCCTTTTCGCTCAGCAGCCCCGCATCCAGCTGTGCCGGAAGCTCCAGCCACAAAAAATAGCCGCTGTCGTTATGGTGAATTTTGACGCCGGCAGGCATATGGCGCAGAAGTGACTGCCAGGCCTGCTGCTTTCGCTCGGCCAGCGTACGCCGCAGGCGGCGCAGGTGAGCGTCGTAGCGTTTGGTCGCCAGGTAATCC
>Ga0157367_1000806_pt1 | contig 14405 bp, 14 predicted proteins | sample AttbisABBM2_FD_113142 | JGI IMG/M metagenome (GOLD analysis project Ga0157367, IMG submission 113142) | Fungus gardens microbial communities from leaf cutter ant in Botucatu, State of São Paulo, Brazil - Atta bisphaerica ABBM2 | ecosystem: Host-associated > Fungi > Mycelium > Unclassified ...
ACATCCCCACAGTGGTGATGCAACAATATGGATATCTAGTCTTTTATGATAGAGATACTTCTATTGAACTCAGTCTTCTATAGCAGAGTTCTCCTACTTTACTTCTATCAGTGTTTCACCACCGAAAACTCCACTCAGAGTGATACACTGGAACCCTGAACATCTCCTATATCTCCAATCTGTATATAAGACTAGTAGTTATACTATAATTTGCTAGTTTGATAATTGATAGAGATAATTCTTATTAAACTCAATCTCTGGTGTTTAATGGCAACAGACCAAATAAGCACTCATTTCCATCTTAGACTTTATCTATTTCTCTGAAGTTGTGACCATATGGCAGATAGATGGCACAGCATATAAGTTGAAGCCAAGGTTATTCTACAAAGTCCACATCACTAAGCTCTTTCCACAAAGTTACATACTCTGTGTATTTCCAAGCCAACTCCACAGACTTCCACCTTCTGGTGTGAACTGTGCCTAACAGTATTATCAGACTTCCAAGTCTGCTATTGCTTCTAAGCAGTTTTGTCTATAAAACAACTCTTTTTGCACTTCAAAGTTCAATAGCTTTTTTCTGCCATAACTTTTCAACCTATTCAGGGTCAACTCTGGTCCCACTGCTTGAGATATCCTTCAACAAAATTTTGCATTTGAGTGATAACCTTGCTGGGACATATCTGCCAAATACCTTATAATGCTCAAGATGTATTTATCAAAGAGGCTGATCATCTCCAAGATCTCAACCTATACTATTCAACTTTCTTGGACAGTTTCACCTATTTCCAGCCCAAGTATCATCACTGTGTTATGATATGCATGAGGATTAACATTTTCTTTCTTTTATCTATTTTTCTTGACTTTGTATTTCTTTTCTTTTGAATTTTCTTTTCTTTTATTGACAATGAAGAGGCATGTGACTGTGGTCACATGACATGTCACATGATGTGATGTCATAAAGCCTAGAATAGACTAGAGTGGGCTGGAGTGGTCTAGATAGATGATGTCAAGGAGCATATTAACTATATGGCTACTTCATAGTGTACACATGGTGTACTCATAGATGATGTATGGACATTAGGGTAGGATAATTATTAAGTAGCATGGACCATGTATAATTTATATAAATAGGATAGCAATTCAGTAGAGACTCCTTGTCAAGTTCTCTTGTGATCCCTATATTGATAGCTTACCAAGAGCTTTACTTGTTTGTGTGATTATTGGACTTTGTATCTAGTGGTTGCCACAACACACTGTGGACAACAATTCTAATTGGAAGGATGCTCTAGCTACTAATCTAACATCTAATAGATCTAATTCTTCTACTCACTTACTCTGTTGCAATAATAATTCTAATCTAAGAGAAACTAAAGCTTGCATCCTTAACATATTCAGTGGTACTAAGTCTGACAAGCTCAATAATTTCTTGTTTCAATGTTGTCATTATTTCCATACTAATCCTGTGTAATTCAACATAGATATTGTAAAAATTAACTTTGCAATGACTTATCTTACTAGAGTTACCTAGAACTAGTTTGAGATAGGCCTCAACCAGAAAGACCAGAGCATCCTGTAAGACTAGCTCTCTAACTGGAATCTTTTTGTTAATGAACTACATTGATACTTTGGTTTTTTGGATCCTGTCAGTAAAGTGGCTACTATGCTGGATAACCTCCATATGAAGCCCAGTAATAAGATCTCTACTTATAATATGAATTTCATATACTATGCCTTCTAATTGGATTCAAGATCCCATCTTTACCTAGGAATAAGGTAAACTTATCTCATTCTATAATATGTATGCTTTAGCAATAACTATTGATTGCTGCTACTAGAAACACAATTATAAATGCCATCATGCTAGATAGGTAAAAAAGGAGGCTCTCGAGTCTCACTCCTGGAAGCAAGATAATGCTTTCTCTGCTAGTAATGCCATGGTCTTTCAGGGGCAAAGCAAATATATCTTCAGCAGCTTCAGCTACTAAATCATTTCCTTTCAATGTGTCATCTTCCACTCCTAAGAAAAAATTCAATTCTCTGCAGATAGAATTCTCCTCTAAGTTGGCCAACAATAGCAAGTTAACCAACAATAAGCACAAAAAGCATTTTAAAAACAACCTGTATCTCTATTACAGTGTAGGAGACTATAAGTTGAACTTCTATTCCAAAAAGCAGACTACGATCATTTCTAAGGGCTACAGTACTTCAGCAGCTACAAATCCTTCTGTAGCTGTTTCTCAGAAACTCTCAGAAAAATAGAGAGTGATCTCTAGGACTCTGTACAGACTGAGGACCATGTTGAACTTTTATGTATAGAAACAAGTCCCATCTAACTCAATGCATCTGCTCTTTCTGATCCTCACTTCCTCTTTGTCTTCCTTACTTTTCTCTCAATCCTTAATCAGGATCACCTTAATAAAATCTCATTCCAAGTTCAAGTTAACTCTGGGTCTACTCATTGCTTTGTAGACTTGAAATTTGTGGATATTTACCACTTGAAGATATCCACAACCCTACCAGTTGTCCTCTACTTATTTGATGAACCATCAAACAACACCATCTCTGAAATTACCAACCTGTCCATAATTTTCCCCACTAGCAATTGTATAACTCTGGACTTCTATGTTACTTTGCTTAATTCTTCCTGCTCTTTGGTTCTTGGATACAACTGGCTCACCTAATACAATTCACTAATTGACTAGGTAAATAGGTCAATAAACTTCTGTCCATCTTTGCAGGAGAATCTTGCTTCCTATTATGTCACAGCCAACATACTATTGGTATTTCTGTCATCTTCTGACATCTTTTTGCAACCATTAGATTTTGCAGTTTCCATACCTACATCTGAGACCTCTATGTCTACTTCTGAGCAACCCAAAATTGTCATTATTAGTGCTGTAGCATTCTTGTACATATTAAAACTTTCAAGCTCTAGTAAATTTCAACTTTGTCTTTGTTCTTTGGATATTCAGGCCAACTCCACAAAACTTGCAGAAGCTCCTGACCTTTCCAATGTACCTTCTGAGTATCACAAATTTACTAATATTTTCAGCAAAACCAAGACTGAGGTCTTCACTTCCCACTATCTTTATAACCTCCAAATCAATCTAAAAAAAGGTGCTCAACCTCTGGTTGGCCTTATATACTCTCTTTCAGCATCCAAACAAGAGGCTCTAAAAAAATTCATTGAGAAGAATCTTAAAATAGGTTTCATCTGACCAACCTCCTCTCTATATGGTGTACTGGTCTTATTTGTCAAGAAGAAAGATAGTTCACTATGCCTCTGTATAAACTTCTATAATATCAACTGTATTTCAAAAAAGGGTTGTTATCCACTTCTACTTATTTCCAATCTACTAGACTCACTTTATAAAGCTCAAGTATATACAAAGATAGATCTTTGCTATGCTTACTACTTGGTTTGCATAGCCAAAGATAATGAATGAAAGACTGCTTTTAGAACATATTATGGATTATTCAAGTAGTCTGTAATGCATTTTAGTTTTACCAATACTCTCATAGCCTTCTAGCAATTCATGAACAATATTTTCTCCAAACCTTTTGAATATCTGTGTTGTGATCTATTTGGATGATATACTTATCTACTCAAATAATATGTCTGTACATCTCTGGTATGTTAAAGAAATACTCAAGTATCTCTACAAGGCTAGTCTTTATACTAAAGCAGAAAAATGCAAATTCTACTCTAAGTCAGTAGAGTATCTAGAATATAAATATATCCTTTTTATTTCTGGTCTTACTATGTCCAACAACAAAGTAAAGATTATTCAAGACTAGCTGGAGCCCAAGAAAGTCAAGGATATTTAATCCTTCTTAGGTTTTACTAATTTTTATTGCTAGTTCATCTTCAACTACTCAAACATTGTCATTCCATTAATATGTCTTACCCAGAAGGACATTCTCTGGAAGTTTGATTCTTTCTGTTGTAATGCTTTTAACTTCCTCAAGAAGACATTCATCTCCACTCCTATCCTCATAACTCAACTCATTGTAGAAATTAATGTTTTAGACTATACTCTTGCTACAATCCTTTCTATTGTAAATGAAGAAAATGAAGTTTATCTGGTCACTTTCCATACTTTTACTGTGGCAGAGTTAAATTATGGCACACATGACAAGGAATTACTTATTATTTTTGAAGCTTTCAAAATTTAGCAATACTATCTAGAGGATCTGGCCTATTCCATTGACATTGTTATAGATCACAAAAACCTTGAGTATTTTTCTACTACCAAGATATTGATTTAGAGACAAGTACAGTGGTCCAAGTATCTCTCTCTCAGTTCAACCTTATTATCAGGTTCTGTTTTAGTCATCTTGGTATCAAACTAGACACTCTCACTAGACAGTAGAACATCTATTTTAAAAAAAGAAATACTAGCTACACTATAGTCAACTCTCACAACTTCAAACCAATCTTCACTCAAGAACAACTTATGGCCTCCATACAAGCTACTGTCTATCTCTTTCCATCTCTTTGTGCAGTTACAGTTATTGATTTGGACACTCTGCACAGAGACATTTTTTCAGCTCTTTTTAGTGATCCAATTGCTACAAAACACTTTTCCACAGATAGCCAATAGTTTACAGACTCTAATGGTCTTTTCTGCCTTGATAATAGAATCTATATACTATCTGCTGGTAATCTCTGCACACATGTTCTCTAGTATAATCATGATCATATTCTTGCTGGCCACTTTAATCAGAACAAAATACTAGAACTAGTTCACTGCAGATATTCCTGGTCTAACCTCTATACTGATATACAACAATTTTACAAGTCCTATGTCATTTGTATGCAATTTAAGCTACAATATCACAAGTTTCATGGATCTCTCAAACAACTCTCTATCTCCATGGAATTCTATTTCTATAGACTTCATTGAGAAACTCCTATTATTCTCTATATTTGATACTATTCTAGTCATTGTCAACTGGCTTACTAAACAGGTGATCTTTATTCCTATCTATGGTATCATCATGTTTGTTTGTCCTTCATGTGTTCTTCAAACACAGTATTTCCTCCTATATCATCTCTGATAGAGGTTCAGAGTTTGTATCAAATTTTTTCAATTTCTTAGGTACTGCTCTAGATATGTGACTTTATTTCACTTCAGACTATTACTCCAAAGATGATGGACAAATCAAATATATGAACCAGACTATCAAGCAATATATTTGAGGCCAATGACAGGGTTTTTTTCTTTATTTTTTCCTAACCCTCTTCAGACCTCTCCTCATTATCATTATCTTCTTCTTCACTTTCTTTATTGCTACCCTGAAGATTCTCTTTCAAACCCCATCTCTGATCAACCATGGTCCCAATCCTTGCTAATTGGGCTATATTCTTCTTCTGGCCCTCCACCAAGTCCTATAGGAACTTTCTGATGTTCCAGTACCCTGAAACAAGATCCTGAAGTGTCTTTTTGATGGCACTTAATACTATGCCATAAGTAGGAATCATTGCTGGGAAATTGATGGTAGTGTAAGGGATACACAAGAAAATGACTGTAAGAATAAAGGAGATTAGTAGAGATAAAAGAAACAAGAAATTTCTGTACTCATCTTGAGTTGTGTACTAGGTAATCCTGTCCAGCACATACACCTCTTACAGAGGTTATCTCCCCCCATCTTGACCACAGTATCACTATAGTACCTCCTCAGTTACTTTACTTTTGTTTTCTTAGTAGGCTGTTACTCTACCTTGTCTTCTAAGAAGATGTTGGTAACCTTCTTTCATTTGGCTTCCACAACCTGGAGAGTCTCAGTGCTCTCTAAAAGGATAGCATTCTTAGCTAAAACTTCATTCCAGAGCTTTTTTAAATACTCTAACTATTTCTTCTTCTTCTTCTCTGTGAGTCTCTGCTTCTCTGCTTTTTCCCTTGTCTTGGCAATCTTTCTTGTCTTTTAAGCAGCTTATTTAATGTGATGGGTCTCTGCTATCTTTTTCAAGTAGGCCTGAAGCCTTTGCTTTTCTTTATGTCTTTTTTGCATTTTTTGGCACTGCTATTTGAGCATTTTGGCATTATCTTGGGAAATATCAAAAAGAATGGGAGAAAACATGATGGTATAAAAGAAAGATGAAAAAATTTTCTTTTTATTTATGTATTGTTGACCTAAGCACTATCACAGGTTCTTTGGATAAACTCAATAGGACTTCAAAGGCTTAGTTCTAAGAGAGGAATACTGTCATATGTTAAGTTCACTCATTCAGAAGATATGTTCCCACAATGATGCTGTCATCTTAATATCTATGAAACAAGCTCATCTTCCATGATGGCCACCCTTCTTATAACACGTTCTTATAGCAGTGATGCAACAATCTGGATATCTAGTCTTTTATGATAGAGATACTTCTATCTATGGTAAAGTTCTCCTATCTTACTTCTGTTAGTGTTTTACTACTAAAACCTTTGCTTAGGACAATACACTGAAACTCTGAGCATCTCCTATATATCCAACTTGTATATAAGACTAGTAGTTATACTATAATTTGTTAGTCTGATAACTGACAAAGATAGCTCTTATTGAACTCAATCTCTGGTGTTCAATAGCAATAGACCAAATCAGCACTCATCTCCATCTCAGACTTCATCTATTTTTTTAAAGTTATGACTATATAGTAGATAGATAGTATTGTCAAGAATGAAAAAAGTGAACTTAATATTTTCTTATTTTTTTTTTTTCGATTATTTTATTTTTAGAACTAGGGTTAGGGTTAGAGTGACAAGATCACGCTGTCACACAGCAGGTCACATCAGATGACATGGTCACAAGTCACATGATGCATAAAAGAATATAGAAGGTTCTAGAAGGATGACGTCATATAATGTGTAAAACACATGTTGACCTTAAGATGTACACATGGTCATTTAGGGTAGGCTAGAAATAGCTCACACAGACCATTAGATATTAGTATATAAGGTAGACAATCCTGTACAGAGTTCTTCATCGAGTTCTCTTGTGTTAACCCAATACAAGGTTCTTTTCATTGACCAACTCTAAGGTCTTTGATCTGTAACATTAGAACTCAATTTCTTTCTTTTGGGACCATCCAACACAGAACCTTCCCACCCTTACTCTCTTATCATCCTCAATGGTGAGCAACACAGCTCTCTCATCAAGAAGAACAGCCAGACCCTAGGCTTAAGGGGCATACCAACTAGGAGAGGGAATCCTAGTCATTTTGTCATACCAAAGCCCACTGGTGCAGTAAGATGTATAACCTTATGTAGATGTGGTAGTTAGTTTTTGTGTAGAAGCCTCATACTACAGTGCTCTCTTGTAGCCTGTCCATGTAGAGGAATAGTGGGGTCTCCTATGAGTCTCATCTAGAGTAGGCATTCCTTTCTTAGGGATATTAGTTAGGCATTTCTTAGGGCAGTAGTTAGTAAGGAAATAAAATAAGTAGTTAGTAGACAGTATAGGTGGGACAAGAAGAGGGCCCACTATCACCTACAGAGATTTTGGAGTCAGAGTACAAGTCAGAGGCTGAGTCCAGTGCAGGATTGGTCCTTTTGGCTCACCAGTTATCACCACCTACCCCACTGCCTTTCACACTACCATCACTATATACCATGAGTCAACCTGACTACCCAGCTATTATACAGCAACTTCAGGAGCAGATTGCAGCATTGACAGCACAGGTGGGAGGAGTAGCAGAAAGAGGAGTTGGAGGTGCAGTGGTAGCTACTGAGGTGGCAAAACCACAGACTTTTGATGGAACACTGTCAAAGGTTTCTGGGTTTGTAAGAGCATACAAATTATATATAAGGATGAGGTTAAGGGAATCACCAGTGGAAGAACAAATCCAATGGATATTATCATATGTTCAAGGTAGATCAGCAGACATCTGGAAGAAGAATATTATGGAGGAGTTAGAGATAGGAGAAATAGAATTTGAGTCAGCAGGAGAGTTTTTGGCAGAGATAAAAAAAGAATTCAGAGGAGGAGATGAAGAATCAGTGAAGATAGCAGAATTAAAGAAGATTGAGCAGGGAGGAAGAATGATGGAGGAATTTGTGCAAGATTTTAAAAGGATAGCAAGAGGAAGTGGTTATGAAGGATGCTCACTAATTGAAAAATTCAAATGGGGCATGAATGGGAGTATTAGGAGAAAGTTAATGGAAGCAGAGAACTAACTGGCCACTATTGAGCACTGGTTCAAGAGGGCAATCACTCTGGATAAGAATTGGAGGGAGAGCAAGAGAGAAGAAGAGAGGCTAAGAGGAAAGAAGGAGATCAATAGGGCACTGGCTCCAAGGTCAAATCAGCAAGGGGCACTAGAGCAATCATTGCCATGGCCTCAAGTTTGGCCAAAGAGGCAGGAGACACCTCAACAGCAGGTTCCAATGGGGCCTACTCCAATGGAAGGTATAGAAAGAACGAATGTGGTGATGGTGAGACCCTAATAGCAAGGGGCAGGGTTTTCTTCAAGGAACCCATATGCTATGGATGTGGATAGGAGGGAGAATAGGAATTGTTATACATGTGGGGGATTTGGACATTTAGCAAGAAATTGTAGGAATAGAGAAATAGAGATGAACAGGAGAATGGAGGTAGACCAGAACACTAATAGTAATTTAAATGAAGATAGAGGTCTAGGGAGTCCCAACTAAATCTCAGTAACTATAACAGATTCACAATGCTTGCTAGGGTAACAGATAATACATCTATATGTAATCTGGACAAAGAGGATCTTTTGAGAGAAGTTACAGTAAAGATAGAACTAGAAAGGATCGACACCCAGGAAGGGATCATGGTGGAGGCATTATTAGACAGTGGTGCAACAGGACTAGTGATGAGTTCAGAGTTCACAAGAAAACAGGAGTTTAAATTAAAGAAGTTGGACAGGCCCATGTATGTGAGAAATGTGGACAGTTTGCTCAATAAGGAGGGACCAATAGAGCATACAGTAGAGGTAAATATCTACTACCAAGGGCACAGAGAGAGAACAGAGATAGATGTAATTGGAGGACAGAAGTGGACAGTAATCTTGGAAATGCCCTGGCTAGCTTGCCATAATCCTGAGATTGACTGGAGGACAGGGAAAGTTGAGATGACGAGGTGTCCAGAGAAATGTGGGAAACAGTGGAGACCAAAGCAGAGAAAACCGGGATGGTAAAAATAAAAAGAGAAAGAAGCAAAAGAAGAAGCAGGGAAGAAAAGAGAAGAAAAAGCAGAAAAACAAAAGAAAAAGAAACTGAAGAGGGAAAGGATGATGAAAGTAAAGAGGGTAGCTGAAGAATGGGAAATCTGGGATGAGGAAGAGGAGACAGTGAAGTCAGAGGCAGAGGCCAAGAAGTTGGTTTCAGAACAATTCCATAGGTGAATTAAGATATTTAGCAAGAAACAGTCGGAGAGGATGCCCACATAGAAAATCTGGGACCATGTAATCAATATGAAGAAAGGATTTGTGCCAAGAAAGGGGAAAGTATATCCATTGTCAAGAGAAGAGAGAGAGGAGATGCACGAGTTCATTCAAGAACAATTGAGGAAAGGGTACATCAGACTCTCAAAGTTGCCTCAAACAGCACCAGTGTTTTTCATAGGAAAGAAGGATGGTAAGAAGAGAATGGTTCAGAACTACAGATATTTAAACAAATGGACTATTAAGAATAATTATCCCTTGCCTTTGATATCAGACATAGTAGAAAATATTGGTACAAAAAAAGTATTTACAAAAATGAACTTGAGATGGGGTTACAATAATGTACAGATAAAGGAGGGAGATGAGTGGAAGGTAGTGTTCACAACACCTGAGGGGTCATTCGAACCCACAGTCATGTTCTTTGGACTGACCAATTCACCAGTGACTTTCCAAGCGATAATGAACAAGTTACTCAGGGATTTGATTAATATGGGCAAGATAGTGGCTTTCATAGATGATATAATAGTGGGGACTGAGATGGAGGAAGAGCATGATGAAATAGTAGTGGAAATAATAAAAAGGTTGGAGGAGAACGACTTGTACATGAAGCCGGAAAAGTGTAAATAGAAGATTAGGGAAGTAGGATTTTTAGGAGTTGTCATAGGACTGGAGAAGATAAAGATGGAAGAAGAAAAGGTGAAAGGTGTTTTAGACTGGCCAACACCCAAGTGTGTCAAGGATGTGCAGAAGTTCTTAAGATTGGTGAATTACTATTGTTGATTCATTGAGGGCTTTGTATTTATAGCTAGGCCTTTACACAATATGGTGAAGAAGGATCAAAAGTGGGACTGGACAGAAAAGCAAGAAAAAGCATTCAAAGAATTGAAGGAGCAGTTTACAAAAGAACCAGTGTTAGCAGCACCGGATTTAGATAAAAAAATGAGGATGGAAGTGGATGCATTGGATTATGCTACAGAAGAGATGTTATCTATAGAGTGTGAAGATGGGCTATAAAGATCAGTGACATTTCTATCCAAATCATTGAATGAGACAGAGAGAAATTACGAGATTCATGATAAGGAAATACTAGCGATTATCAGGGGGTTAGAAAACTGGAGACACTTGTTGGAAGATACACGTTTCAAGTTTGAGATCTGGATGGATCACAAGAACCTGAAATACTTTATGAAGGCACAGAAGTTGAATCGTTGACAAGCCCAATGGGCACTTTACCTATAAAGATTTGATTTCACTCTGAAGCATGTTCCAGGAACAAAAATGGGGAAGGCAGATGGACTTAGTAGGCAATCAGACTAGAAAATAGGAATAGAAAAGGACAATGACAATCAAGTAATTATTAAGGACAATTGGATTCATAGTTTAGAAGAAGTAGTAATAGAAGGGCCTGAAGTAGATATAGTAGAAAAAATAAAAAAAGCTAAGAGTAAGGACAAGGAGGTAGTTAGAATAGTAAAGGAAATGAAGAAGGCAAAAGTAAAGGAACTAAGAGGAGAGGAGTGGAAAATAGTGGGAGAGCTGGTACTAAAAGAAGAGAAAATATATGTACCAAAGGATGTGGAGTTAAGATCAGAGATAATCTGGTTATATCATGATGTGCCGGTAGTAGGACATGGAGGACAATGGAAAATGGTAGAGTTGGTCACAAGGAACTATTGGTGGCCAGGGATAACGAGAGATGTGGGAAGATATATAGAATGATACAATTTATGTCAAAGAATAAAGAATAGGACAGAGAAGTTAGCAGAAAAGTTGAAGTTGAGTGAGGTACTGGAGAAACTATGGACTCATCTAATAGTAGACTTCATCACAAAGTTACCAGTAGTAGCTGGGAAGGACACAATTCTAGTAGTCTGTGATAGGTTGTCCAAGATGACGTATTTTGTGGCAACTATAGAAGGAACGTTAGTAGAAGAATTAGCGAGGTTGTTTAGGGATAATGTGTAGAAGTTGCATGGGTTGCCAGAAAGTGTAGTATTGGATAGGGGGCCTCAGTTTGCAGTGGAGTTGATGAAAGAGTTGAACAAGATGTTAGGGATAGAGACGAGGTTGTCAACAGCATTTCACCTACAGATGGATGGACAGATGGAACGGATGAACCAAGAGTTGGAACAGTACTTGAGGTTCTTTGTAGATCATAGACAGAAGAATTGGCCAGACTGGTTGGCATCAGCAGAGTTTGCAGTGAACAACAAAGTTCACACAGCTATGAAGGTTTCACCTTTTATGGCAAATTATGGGAGAGAGTTAATAATAGGAGGAGATATAAGAAAGAGAGGAAAAGTAGAGAAAGCAACAGAATTTGTGGAGAGGATGAAGAAAGTACATAAGAAAGCAGGAGTGGCATTGAAGAAAGTGCAAGAAGATATGAAGAAGCAGGCAGATAGAGGAAGAAAAGAGACTGAAGATTGGAAAAAGGAAGATAGAGTATTGTTGAGTACCAAGGACTTGGTATTCAAAGAAAGACCGGCAAGAAAACTAGTGGATCGATACATAGGTCCATATACAATCAAGGAGGTAGTATCTACCAATGTGGTCAAATTACGACTACCAACCTCAATGAGAATCCATCTGGTTGTGAATGTCAGTCAGATAGTACAATACAAGAAGCAAGTAGAGGAACAGAGAAAAGAAGAAGAAAAACTGATAGAGGTAGAAGGAGTCAAAGAGTGGGAAATAGAAAAAATATTAAACAAAAGGAAAATAAGAGAAGTGGAGAAGTATTTAGTGTGATGGAAGAGGTTTATGGCAGAGCATGATACCTGAGAAAAGAAAGAAGACCTAGGAAATGCAGAAGAAATACTAGAGGAATTTGAAGGGAGAATGAATGCAGAAGTAAGGAGGCAGGAGAAGTTAGATATAGCAGAAGAAAGAGACTTTAGGAGAGGAAAACTACCAGAAAAGTTTACAGCAAAGATGTTATATGGATGGGATGATGGAAAGTTTGAAGAAGAATATTTGAGAAAGTTAAAGAGGAACTGGTGAAAATAGAAGTCAGTTTCTCTGGAGGAGAAATCTTAAAGAGGGAGTAATGTCAAGAATGAAAGAAGTGGACTTAACATTTTCTTATTTTCTTTTTTTTCGATTATTCTATTTTTAGAACTAAGGTTAGGGTTAGAGTGACAAGATCACACTGCCACACAGCAGGTCACATCAGATGACATGGTCACAAGTCACATGATGCATGAAAGAATATAGAAGGTTCTAGAAGGATGATGTTATACAACATGTAAAACACATATTGACCTTAAGGTATACACATGGTCATTTAGGGTAGGCTAGAAATAGCTCGCACAGACTATTAGGTATTAGTATATAAGGTAGACAATTCTGTACAGAGTTCTCTATTGAGTTCTCTTGTGTTAACCCAATACAAGATTCTTTTCATTGACCAACCCTAAGGTCTTTGATCTGTAACAAGTATAGCATATAAGCTGAAGCTAAGGTTATTCTACAAGTACATATTACCAAGCTCTTTCTACAGAGTTACATACTCTGTATATTTCTAAGCCAACTTCATAGATTTTTACCTTCTAATATAAACCACATCTGATACTTGATTACTTTTTCAATGATTTTGGAAGTAATGGGAAGATTAGTGTTGTCTAGAGTATATAGAAGACCTAAAATCTTCAAGTATGACTTGGACTTGAGAAGATGAGAACTGTCAATATAGTTGAATCAATGTTCTTATTTTTTTTGAGATATTTTTCAATAATACTCATATCCTGAGTGGATGATGCTTTGTTGATAGTGATGATGATTCCATTATTCTCTACTCAAATAAAATCAGTGATAGTATTTGATTTGGCCTTCTTAAAACATCTGTTGATGTTGGATATATGAAAGTTAGCAAAATTACTGATGACTTTAGAATTATTTTTGCTTATAGAAATTATAATTTGCTTTCTTGATAGGCTTTTGGTGGTCATGTTGATTTTAGGTTTGGCTTAACCCATCTTGTTGTTAACAATATCATTGATTTCAATAACTTTCTTGATAGGTAATTTTGGAAAGATGTCTTTGATATAGATAATATTCTTTATATTGGATTTTGAAGTCTGTATATAAGACTTTTTGTTACTATTTATCTTCTTGTTGAATTTTGACTTGGCCAGAGTTTTTTGCTTGGCCTAGAGGGAATAGAGGTGGGAATTTTCGAAACTTGAGTAGATTTCCCCTTGAGATTAAACAAAGTTATACTCTTCCTCCTGTTGAATTATGCCAAAATACATTGTCAGAAAGATTTATTTTTGTCATCTGTGATAAGCTTATTTCACTTAGACTCATAAATGGTACTAATGAGCTACTACACAGTAGTTCTGAATTTGAAAATCAGTGGTATATCTTTTATGGTTTTATTGCCTAAAGATCATTGCTCAATGAATGATGTTATTTGAAGCAGGGAATAGATGATGTTTTGGGCATTATCTGATATGTATTAGTCTACTCTGAATATTAAAATCAGGGTAAAGATACTGTCCTATAGATTAGGGTCTATAGGTTAATTTTCCTGATAAGAAATAGCTGAAGACTCCAAAATGTTATGGAATGCTTTAGATACTAATATTTTTCTTTTTCTTTTATCTATTTTTCTTAATTTTATATTTCTTTTCTTTTTTCTTTTATTGATGATGAAGAGGCATGTGACATTGCAGTCACATGACAGGTCACATGATGTGACATCATAGGCCTAGAACATAGTAGAAGGATCCAGAAGATAATATTAGGGCACATGTATACAACATAGTGGCCTTAAGTAAAATATAAGATGGACATAAGGATGAAGCATGGACATGAGGGCAGGTTTAATTATTGTTAGCACAAACCACATATAAAACATATATATAGGACTCTAATTTAGCAAAGACTTCTTGTCGAGTTCTCTTGTGAACTTCCCACTTGATATCCAACTTAAGAGATTTACCATTTGTGTGATCATTTGTCATTGTGATAAGTGGTTGCCACAACAGTAGCCTTATGGTGGATGAGTAAT
>Ga0157367_1000809_pt1 | contig 14395 bp, 13 predicted proteins | sample AttbisABBM2_FD_113142 | JGI IMG/M metagenome (GOLD analysis project Ga0157367, IMG submission 113142) | Fungus gardens microbial communities from leaf cutter ant in Botucatu, State of São Paulo, Brazil - Atta bisphaerica ABBM2 | ecosystem: Host-associated > Fungi > Mycelium > Unclassified ...
AAGCCCGCAATCAAAGGCTCCGACAAGCAGGTTTCGCTATTTCAGACGCCCGAGCCCCCCGATCTGCTGCGCAAGGCGGTCCAGGCCATTCATATCGCTCCGAAGTCCGGAAAGATCGGACTGCAGCAGCGCAAGATGTTCAGCTCGCTGATCAAGAACGCCCTTCGTCAGGAAGCGTTCGAGCCCGGCCGGACGAGCTTCTCGATCTCGATCGCCGCGCTCTCGCACGAAAGCGGGTTGAACAGCAACAACACGAAGTACGTGAAGGACACGGTCAACTCGCTGATCAGTACCGTCGTCAACTGGGACTACCTTGCCGCCGACCGCTCGACGGTGTGGAAGGCGTCGGGCCTGCTCGCCGGCGCCGAACTCGAGCAATCGGTGCTGAAGTACAGCTTCTCCGACCAGATTCGCAGCGAGCTGCTCAATCCGGAGATCTACGCGCTCATCGATATGCGGATCGCGCGCGAGTTTCGGCGCTCGCACTCGCTTGCCCTGTGGGAAAACACGGTGCGCTACGAGGGGATCGGCATCACGGCGAAGATTCCGCTGCCAAAATTCCGCGATCTGATCCTCGGTCAGGACAAGGCATCGCAATCGTACAAGGAGTACAAGCTCTTCAAGAGCAAGGTCCTGGTGCCGTGCATTCAGGAGGTGAACGAAGTTTCCGACCATACGCTCGAGCTGATCGAACACAAGTCAGGTCGCAGCGTGGAGGCTGTCCAGTTCAAGGTGACGCGCAAGCAGAGCGCGGATACGGTCGAGGAAGGCGACGTCAAGAACGAAGCACTCGTCGACGAAGTCGCCAAGTTCGGCATCCCGCGTTCGGAAGCGCGCCGGCTGATCACGCAGTACGGTGTGCAGCGCATCAAGGCGGCAATTGCCTATACGCTCAATCGGACTACGAAGAAGAATGCAGCCCCTGTCGACAACGTGGCCGCGTATTTCCGCAAGGCGCTGACACACGGCTATACGCTGGCCGACGGGCAGGGGAGCGAAACGGCCGCGCCGGCAAAGGAATCCGGGCAGAGCAAGCAGGAACAGATTCGCGACAAATATCTGGCGGCGAAGGTCGACGAAGCCGGTGCGTATTTCCGCGAGCTGGAGATCGACGACCAGACCAAGCTGATCGAACGCTACAACGAGACGGTGGCCGGTTCGAAGGATCTCACGCTGTCGCCGAAGAAGAAGGCGAGCAAGCTGGCGCAAACCAGTTTCTTCCGTTGGCTGGCAATCGACACCTGGGGCGAACCGACCTCGGACGATTTGCTGGAATTCCTGCTGAAAAGCAGCCTCGCGACCAACTGATCAAGGCCTCGCAGCCTGACAGGCGCCGCGCGCCGGGCTTCATCCGGTTGCGCGGTGCCATGCAGGCGCGGGGCCTTTGTCTTGCGCGCCTACTTTTGCGCGGCTTCAGCCAGTTCGGCGACGTACGCGTCGATTACGGTCTTGAGCCGGTCGGCGAGTGCTTCCTGGTGCGACGTATCGACCCCTTTCAGTTGCAGATCCAGACGCCCATCCGGGTAGGTCTTCAGTTGACCGATCGCGCGTGATTCGAGCGCGAAATCGTGACGAACGCTGTAGCGCGTGCGCCCCGCCTTCTTGTTGCCGTCGCTCTGCGCGCGCAGGAAATTCTCGAGGTCGCGCACCGACTTTTTCCGGTCGATCACCGCCGTGAGCAGACGGTCGGCGACCGGTTCGCCCAGGCGCTCGAAAATCAGCTTCAGGAAGTACGCCGCCTGCAGACCGACCACATCGTTCGCGCTGGCCATCCGTTCGAGCAGGGTGTTGGGCAGTGCGTTCAGCGACAGCGTCTTGCTGATCGATGCCTTGTCCTTGCCGATCTTTTCCGCGAGCGTGTTCTGGTCGGGGAAGACCTTTTCGTCGAGAAGACGCTTCCACGCGACCGCATCGTCGAAAATCGTCTGGCGCTCGTGATCGTGGTTGGCGCGATACGCGATCGTATAGAGCTGCTCGGGCGTGTGGTCCGTGCGGAACGTCGCGTTGATCGTTTCGTCGCCGTTGATGCTCGTCGCGCGCAGGCGGCGTTGCCCGTCGATCACGACGAGCTTGCCGGGAAATTCCGGGAGCCGCGTGACCTTGATCGGCTCGATCTGCCCTTCCCGCTTCAGCGTCAGTGCGAGCTCGTGCAGGCTCGATTCCGAATAAAACACGCGCGGGTTGAACGGGTTCGGGATGCAGTCCTTGACCGCGACCTTCTGCGGCGCACCGAGGTCGATCGAGTCGGCGGGCATGGTCGAGGTGCGGGCGACGGGGGGAGCGGCTTCGACGGCGGGATTCGACGCGGGCGCCGGCTCCGGCAGGCGCGTTTCCAGCGCCGCGTTTTCCTGCGCGAGCCCGCGCAGCAGGCCGGCCGCGAGATGCAGGTTGCCGGTCGGCTTCTTCTCTTTTGAGGTGTCCTTAGCCATGAGCGGCTCCGGTAGCGCGCGTCGACGCGATGTATTGGGCCATTTCGGTGACCAGCCTCTCGATTTCCGCGCGGGCTTCCTTCAGCCCTTTCAGGTATCGATTGTGATGATGGATCGTGGTGCCGAGGGCGAATGTCTGCCGGTAGACCTCTCGTTGCGCGATCTGGCTGTCGAGCAGATGCTCCCCTATTTCCTCAGCCCTTAGAATTTTTAAAATTTCTTCACGCATTTTAGTTTTTCCATTGACGCTATTCAGCATCAGCGCGGAAGACAGACTCGGGTTCCGAACGGCGCGCATCGACTCGATCATCCGAATCATCGCGACAGTGCTGTACAGGTCGGCCGGCGACGGGGACAGCGGCACGAGGCAGAAATCGGCGACTTCGAGCACGGACGCGATGCGCGGGTCTTCGAGGTTACCCGGGCAGTCGACGACGATCACATCGAAATTTGCATCCTGCTTCTTGATCTCGCCGCCGATGCCGCGACCGGCGGGGGCCAATGACAGAACCGTCATCGGGAGCGTATTTTCCCCGCTCGTGACCCATCTGACCGACGTGCCTTGAGGGTCGGCATCGATCAAGGCGACCTTGTTGCCGCCGGCCTCGAAGGCCGCCGCGATATTGACGGAGATGGTCGTCTTTCCAGTGCCACCTTTTTGATTACTAACGGCGATCTTGAAAGCCATTAAATTCCTCCAAGGAGTTTTGCGTAATATATGCAGTTGTTGTTGAAAAGTCCAGAAAAGTGTTAGATGGGCAGAGAAATTTTCTGAGCGATGTGGTTGTCACGTGACAAGCAGGCCAAATGGCTAGCAGATTATTCTTATGTTCTTGATTTGAAATAGACCGAAAAAATAATAACGAGAACACTTCATTCGAGATGAAAAAATGCTAATGAAGTGCTGAGACTTCAGCGGTGGAAGTGACAAGAATCGCAGCGCGGTTTCCAACCGTGACTTCGTTATCGCCTTGGAAATGCTGGGGCAGGTCCTTTATCGACTTGCGATCTTGAACGACGTCAGAATCTGCAGTTGTCACGTGACAAGTCGATGCGGATGGCTAGGATCGCAGATGCACGTCCGCGGGGAGTGTGCAGAGTCGACGCGCAGTGGTCTCGCTGAATTCTTTCTTCCTCTTCCCTCATTGCTACTGGTTGCACTCGGATATGCTGGTGCTGGTGCTGGTGCTGGTGCTGGTGCTGGTGCTGGTGCTGGTGCTGGTGCTGGTGCTGCGACTGCGACTGCGACTGCGACCGACGTTGTTGTTGTTACGTGACAACCGGCCTCAGTGGCAATTCCGGACGGATATTGCTTGCCTCAACGCGGCCACTACAGGAATCGCTAGCGTAAAGAAATCCGTGCGATATACGAAGTGGACGTGGTCGATCGGGCCCGGTTACGGACGGGCAAGCCATTCGGGTTGCGCGGTTGTCACGTGACAACCGCTGAGGTTTCATGCCGGAATGATCGGCATTGATACCAATGCGGCGTCTTCATTGCGAGCCAAACGGATGTGTTGTGCGAGCTGAAACGTTCGGGTGAGTGGTGCTGGCCGGGCCGGCTGGGCACCCGCCCGAGCATTCTTGAACTGCGCGGGCTCTTCGCACGGCATGTCAGATGGGAGTCGTGGCGAATTTGATATGGCCCCAATAAATCAATCAGTTCAGCACTCCGCCATTGCGACGACGATGCGGCAGGAAGGAAGTAGCTATTCGCAGCGTTGTTGTGTCAACGAGTGATTCAATGGTGACGGGCATCGGCATCGGCATCGGCATCGGCATCGCCGTCGTTTCACACATCTTCATCGCGAAATGGCTTTTGGTGCCGAATTCATGCATGTTGGCGAGGCGAGATGACGTCTATCGACAGGGTCGTGAAACATTTCTCCAAAAAGCCCCGTCTCGTTAAACCATTGTCTAGCAATGAGTTGCGCCGCTTTCTTCATGTTGTTTCACGCAAACTGAACGTAATCGATGGGCAAAATGGGGGCGCATGGATCTCGCGCGTGCTATGGGGTTCGAGTGACGGCCGTCGATGCAAAATCGTATCAATAAAGACGTGTTGTGTAGTGAATAATACGTCTCTCCCTAAGGGAGGAGTTCAATCGACATGCCAGGCAACCTGGGACATCGCGCGGAACCGACCGACGGGATTCAAGAGATGTAGCTCTTCTCTTCAACGCCAGTTGTCACGTGACAACGCGCTGTCCCGGCGGTGCCTGATCGCGTATCTGCGGGTGTTGGGAGAAATCGAAGTGGGCGCCTGGCGGTGTTGAATTTACGGGGCGCCCCAAGACTGCGTCGAGCTAATGCTGATTCTGTAGTAGGCCTCGGATGACCGTCACCGATGGGCTCGGCCAATGTCTATCGCAGTGCGGATGTGTCGGGAATCTGCTGAATCTGCGTCAAGAAGGTAAAGCGCATTGCCACCATTGGGCCGGCCGTGTCTATCTCGGATAGCGCCGGAGATCTGATTTTCCGGCCTCACCGTTTATCGTCACCGACCATCAACCAACGAGTTCGCTACCAAGCCCCGTATCGCGACGAAAATTCACCGCCGCGACGTTTCCGCCCACAAGCCGCCGCGGCCAGTGAACCTACTTCGTCGCTTGCGATGCGCACGGTTGCCACCGGCGCGTCTTCGTTGCGGCTGCCTTCGCCGGCTCATCGACCGATCGCCACCACCGTTCGCCGCGATGCGGCTCATTCAGATCGAGTCGCTCACCCATCCTGGGCGTTGACAGCTCGACGCCATGCACCATTGCCAACGCGGTGACGCGCTCGAACGGTTCTTGCCAACGGTGCATCGCGAGATCGAACGTGCCATTGTGAATCGGCATCAGCGTGCGGCCGCGCAGGTCGATGTGTGCCTGCACGGTTTCTTCCGGCTGCATATGTACATAGGGCCATTGCGGGTCGTATGCTCCGGTCTCGATCAGCGTCACGTCGAAGGGCCCAAGGCGATCGCCGATTGTCCGGAAACCGTCGAAATAGCCGGTGTCGCCGCTGAAGAACACGCGCAGATCGTCGTCGACGATGACCCACGACGCCCACAGCGTGCTGTTGCCGTCAAACAGGCTGCGCCCCGAGAAGTGCTGCGCCGGTGTCGCGGTCAGCGCCAGGCCGTCGACGTCGATGCTCTGCCACCAGTCGAGCTGGCGTACCTTCTGCGAGTCGATACCCCATTCGATCAGGCGGTCGCCGACGCCCAACGTCGTGACGAACACGCCAGTGGTGGCCGCAAGCGCGAGCACTGTGTCACGGTCGAGGTGATCGTAGTGATCGTGAGACAGGATTACGCCGCGCAACGGCGGGAGATCCTCGAGCGCAATCGGAGGTGCATGGAAGCGCTTGGGGCCGATGCGCCGGAACGGCGATGCACGTTCGGCAAATACGGGATCGGTCAGCCAGAACTCGCCGCGCAGTTTCAACAGTAGCGTGGAATGCCCCAGCCGATACAGGCTGCGGTCGGGCGCCGCGTCGAGTTGTTCGCGCGTCAGTGAATCGATGGGCAATGCGCTTGCCGGAACCGTGTTGCGCGGCTTGTTGACCAGCATGTTCCATGCGATACCGAGCGTTTTGCCGAAGCCTTCGACCGGTCGCGGTGCGACGTTGCTGAAGCGTTCGCCGTTGTGCTGTGGCGACTCGCCGGACAGCGTGCGGCCACGCCTAGCGGCGGCGAAACCCAGTACGCGATGAAGAAAAACGAGAGGCGAAGCCATGTCGATTCGTCCGGAAATGAAAGTACACTGAGCAGTGTAGTTAATCCCTGGGAAAAGTAAACTCGGCGGTGTAAAATTTTTGTATGGATACGAGCACTTCTCCCCAGCGCCTGACCGACCGAAAGCGTGCGGCAATACTCGCCGCGGCGATCGAGGAATTTCTCGCGGCCGGCTATGACGCGACCAGCATGGATCGCATTGCCGCGCGCGCCGACGTGTCGAAGCGCACCGTCTACAACCATTTCCCGGGCAAGGAAGCATTGTTCGCGGCGATCCTGCATCAGCTGTGGGACGCGACGCTCACCGCCGGCGTGCCGGCCTACAGCGCCGACGTGCCGCTGCGCGATCAACTGCTTGCGCTGCTGGACCGCAAATTGCGGTTGCTGAACGACGAAGCGTTTCTCGCACTCGCACGCGTCGCGATCGGGGCGGCCATTCACTCGCCGGAACGCGCGCGCGACATGGTCGAACGTATGGGCGAGCGCGAAGAAGACGTGACGGTCTGGATTCGCGCGGCCGCGGCGGCTGGCCGGCTCACGGTGACCGATCCGGTATTCGCCGCGCATCAGCTGCACGGGATCGTGAAAGCGTTCGCGTTCTGGCCGCAGGTGACGATGGGCCAGCCGCCGCTCGGTGTGCGGGAGCAGAAGAAGGTTGCGGAAACGGCTGCAGACATGTTTCTTGCGTACTACGCACGTGCGGACCACGCTGGTGCGAGCACCGGTCAGGCCTGACCGCGCGTCGTACGAAGCGCGAAGCGGAACAGCCGCGTCGATATACTCGATGTGCGCTGCCTCCGTCGTCTCGAAGCGTGTGCCATTCGACAACGGACGAACGCGGGCCCGGGCACACACGTCGACGTAGCCCGTTTGAGCCGTACCGACGCGTGCGGCGGGCGCATTTGAAACGGAACGCGAGCGAACCCCGATGAAGACGCTGTTGATCGTCTATCACACGATGACCGGAGGCACGCAGCAGATGGCGGAGGCGGCCGCGGATGCCGCGCGCGAGCAACCCGGCGTCGACGTCAGGTTGCAGCGTGCGGATGCGACGAGCGCGGACGACGTGCTCGCTGCCGATGCCTATCTGTTCGCGACGCCGGAAAATCTCGCCGCGATGTCCGGGCTGATGAAGGATTTCTTCGATCGCTGCTACTACGCGGCACTCGATCGCGTGAACGGTCGTCCGTATGCGGCGATGATCTGCGCAGGCAGCGACGGACAGAACGCGCTGCGCCAGATCGACCGGATCGCGACCGGGTGGCGGCTCAGGAATGTGGCGCCGGGCCTGATTGTCTGCACCCATGCACAGACGCCGGAGCGCATCCTCGCGCGGAAGACGATCGGCAGCGAGGATCTCGCACGCTGCGCGGAGATCGGCGCGGGTCTTGCCGCAGGGCTTGCGCTCGGCGTGTTCTGATTGGCGTCGGTCAAGCCGGCCGACGCGGAGCTGCAGCCGCGCGCAACGACCGGAGCGCGACGCCTCGTGTGCTGCGTTCGATGGCCGAGCGTTCTGGCGATGCGCACATTCGCGGGACACCGCTCCTGCGAACCGCATTGCCGTTCGCGGCAGCGACACCCAGCGATCAAATTGCATGTCGATGCCCTAGGCAGCCTTTGCCGATACTGGCGGCCGACGATGTTCGGCCCACAGGCTTTTCATGTGAAGCGCACTGAAGCGAGCCAGTGCAGAAGCGACACTACGTAACGCGTATGTCGATACCTGTCGAAAACGCCGCCATAATGCGCATCACGACTGCGCGGACGCCTTGCCTGCCGCCCGGATCTGTCAAATCCGAACCGGTGAGTCAACCGACTGCCGCGCGTACCGGTATACTTCCACTCCTGCCTTTATCCGGCATCGTGGCCGGGTGCCTGAAACAGTGGTGGTGGCGATGCGGCCCCGCAATGATCCGCATCGGTGGCAGACGAGCCGCAGGCGATGCGGCGAACGCCAATGTGCGGAACGGCCGCACGAACCACACCTTATATTCCTGGTGGATTGAATTTATGGGTTTTGAACAACTTGCCGAATTGCGGGCGCAGCTCGCAGCCAAGGCCAAACAGGAGCGCAACGCGAAGCGACCGGCTACGCAACCGGACGCAGGCGCGAAGCCGAAGTCCGGCGACCGGCCCGCTCGTGGGGCCAAATCGGGTGCCGGGGCCAAAGCGCCGTCCGGCGCGAAGCCCGCGTCGGCGAAGCCGTCGACGCCGGTCGATCCGGTCATTGTCGCGATCGGCAAATTGCAGCGCCGGTTCCCGCTCGCGTTCCCGAAGAATCCGGCTCCCAAGGTGCCGCTGAAGGTCGGTATCTGGGACGATCTCGCCCGCGAGGCGCAAGCCGTCGGCCTGAGCGAAGCCGAGCTGCGCGAGGCGATGTCCACGTGGTGCCGCGGCAATCGTTACTGGTCGTGTCTCGTCGAAGACGCAGTGCGGGTCGATCTGCAAGGTAACGAAGCCGGACGCGTGACGCATGACGACGCGGCGCGCGCGCGCCGGCTGAAGTCGCGTCGTCCGGGCAACAAGGGCGGCGCGCAAGCGGCGAAGGGCGCACCGCAGCAGCCGAAGGCGGATGCGCAGGCCGCCGCCGCCGCGCCGCAGCTGGCAGCCGCGGAAGCACCGGCCGACGCAGTACCGCAGGCCGAGCAGCAAACGGCCGCGAGCGAGTAACACGCGATGCGTCGCCGCGCGACCGCGCGGTGACGGCCGGCCTTCACCGCGCATATCGCGCATCACATCACAGACCGACCTGTCCTTGCCCGGGCAGGTCGGGACTGCCTCCGCTGGCCGCACAGCCAGTCAGTCTCACCCGATCAGCATCGAACTGCCAATCGAACCGGCGACGAAAGCGCGTCGGCCGACGCGGCTTGCGCAACGTGTCGCTCACGTCGAGCGCGCGCGGCGACCAGGCATCGGGGCGCGCCGGCGTGCATCATGAATTCACGGTGCCGCCCCGTCCGGAGAACGTTTCGTAGGCGGGCGTCCCGCACGACTGCGGATCCACGCTTGCGCGAAGGGGGGCGCGCGTGCGCCATCGAGTGAGTGGCCGACGTCCATCCGCTTGCGTTCAAGCACAATAATTCGTGTTCCTAATGTAATCGGATCGGAGATGAAACCCGGATTCGCACTCACGTGCATATGTCTCACTTGAACGGTTGTCAGGCGCGAAGTGCGGCCGTATGCGAGAGATGGACATGCGATGTCCGGACGCGCCGCCACGGCCGCCCGCGCGTCAGTTGGCGACCCGGAACACAAACGCGATAATCTCCCCGGCACGAATCGCCGGGCCGGCCTGCACTGCCGACAGCGCATGACGCGACAGGTACCTGAAAGCCTGCGCAATTCGCCCGACATTCCCCCCACATTGAAAGGCACCGGCAAACCGCAAGCGCCACCGCATCGCACGCAACCTGCCGATTCCATACGCCCAACGCTAAACGCCAAGACCGCATCATGAACCCGAGACATTCCGCGATTCTCGTCGCGCTCACCGCCGCCGCGCTGTTCGGCGCCGCGACGCCGCTCGCCAAGGCACTGATCGGCGCGATGTCGCCGTTCATGGTCGCGGGCCTGTTCTATCTCGGTAGCGGGATCGGCCTGGGTGTCGGGATCCTGCTGCGCGGGTTGCGTCACCGCCGCGCACCGGCCGAGGACGCAGCGCCGCTGCGGCGCGCGGACCTGCCGTGGCTCGCCGGCGCGATCGCGGCCGGCGGCGTCGCGGGTCCGGCGCTGCTGATGCTCGGGCTGTCGAGCACGCCGGCCGCAACCAGTGCGTTGCTGCTCAATCTCGAAGGTGTGCTGACGGCGGTCATCGCGTGGGTCGTGTTTCGCGAGAACGTGGATCTCCAGGTGTTTCTCGGCATGGTCGCGATCGTCGCCGGCGGCACGCTGCTGTCGTGGGTGCCGGGGCGCGCGGGCGTGCCGGTCGGCGCGCTGCTGATTGCCGGCGCATGCCGGTGCTGGGCGATCGACAACAACCTGACCCGCAAGGTCGCCGCGAACGATGCGATGGTCATCGCGTGCGTGAAAGGCCTGGTCGCCGGGCCCGTGAACATCGGCATCGCGCTCGCGACGGGGGCGTCGCTGCCCGCCGTTCCGGCCGCGGCCGCCGCGATGCTGACCGGCCTCGGCGGCTACGGGATCAGTCTCGTGTTGTTCGTCGTCGCGCTGCGTCATCTCGGCAGTGCGCGCACGGGCGCGTATTTTTCGGTGGCGCCGCTGTTCGGCGACGTGCTGTCGTTGCTGATCTGGCCGGCGCTGCCGTCCGTCACGTTCTGGATCGCTGCCGCGCTGATGGCGCTCGGCATCTGGCTGCATGTGCGCGAACGGCACGAACACGAGCACGCACATGAGCGGCTCGAGCATACGCACCGGCATCGGCACGACGAACATCATCAGCACACGCACGACTTTCCGTACGACGGCGATGAACCGCACACGCATCCGCACGTGCATTTGCCGATCACGCACAGTCACGCGCATTTCCCGGACATTCACCACCGCCATCGACACTGATCGCGCGGCACGGGAGCACGACCCGCGCCGCGCGCCACGCGCATCGCAAGGTAACCGTTTATGGGGTCGTCGTTCGTGTCCGCTGCGCGGCTTCTGCGTCGATCGATGGGGTGAACCGTAGCGAGTCAGTCGTCCGTCTGAATCAACCGGATCAACGACCCGTCCGGGTCGATCAGTGCGCCGACGGTGCCGCCCCATGCCTCGCGTTTCGGCCGATGCGCGCGCGGCCAGCCGGTCGTATGCTCGGGAATGCCGGCGGCGAACACCTCGTCGAAAAACGCACCGACGTCGGCGAGCCGGAAGCAGCAGCTGAACCAGCTCGTGGCTGGATCGAGACCGGGATGCGGAAAGAATTCCAGCAGCAGATCGCCGCGCCTCAGGATCATCCAGCCGTCGTCGCGCCAGGTTTCGACGAAGCCGAGCTGCGCGTAGAAATGCGACGTAACTTCGAAATCGCGCGACGGCAGATTGGGACTCGCAAAGTCGGTCAAGGCTGTTCCTCCGGTGAGTGTTGCGATCGAACGTACGCGCGGGAAAACGTGCGGACGGATGTCGCGCATGATCGGTCAAACGATGCGCACCGGCAAGCCGCGCAGGCCGCCGCCGCGACTATCGTTCCGGGGGAAAGCAGAATCCGAAATCCTCGCAGCCCGGGCATCCGGGGGCGGGCCCGGGCGGTAGGCCGAGCGATGCGGCCGCTTCCTGCGCAAGGAATTTCTTCCAGCGCAGCTGCGCGACATTGCGTGCGGCAAGCGCGGGGAAATAGCGGTCGAGCAGCGCGGATACCGCGGCGCGTCCGTCGAGACCGAGATCGCGCCACAGGTGATCGGGGCGCAGGCACGCATGCGCGATGATGGCCGCGACGCAGTCGGCATCGTCGCGTGCGACGGCGGGATGCGCATCGTGCATCAGCCGCGCGTGCAGTGTCGCGACGAACCGCGCGTGCGCGGCCGGTAGCGGCGCGATGGCGGCCGTCGGCACGAGCGCGGCGGCATCGGTTGAACTCAGGCGCGGAAACTGGCGGGCAAGCAGGCCGCTCAACCGCGCGGGAGACAGGCCGAGCAGCGCGAGCTCGTTGCGGCATGCGCGTGCCGCAACGAGGGTGCTGAACAGACGTGCATCCGGAGAATCGGCGTCGGCGGCTCCCGACAGCAGCGCTTGCGATACGCGCGCATGCGCGTGCTCGAGCATGGACGTCATCGTGTGCGCCTGCGCGCCGGTCGAGCGTTGCACGCCGCTTGCGGGCGCGACGCACGACGGATCGTCAGTGCGATCGACCGGACGATCACTCGACCCCGACGATCACGCTCGACGCCTTGAAGATGGCGGACGCGGCCTTGCCGCTCGCGAGGCCGAGACGATCGACGCTGTCGTTGGTGACGATCGCGACGATCTCGGCGCCGCCCGTCGCCTTGATCACGACTTCCGAATTGACCGCGCCTTTCGCGATCGACGACACGGTGCCCGCGACGCAGTTGCGGGCCGACACCTTGCTGCTGTCGACGTCGACCATCACGATCACCGACGATGCCTTGACGAGCGCGAACGCCTTCGTGCCGGCCGCGAGGCCCAGCGATGCGACGCTGCCATGCGTGATCACCGCGACGATGTCGAGGCCGTCCTGGGTACGCAGCGTGATTTCGTCGTTGACCGCACCGGGCTTGACGGCGCCGATCTGGCCGGCGAATTGATTACGGGCGCTGGTTCGCATGATGACTCTCCGGGAAATGGGCCGCCCGACGGGCGGCCGGCGAATGACGGAAACCGCGGACAAGTGTACCGGCAATGCAGGTGACGCGCGACGTTGGCATCGACATGCCCGACATGCGAAACCGCGCACGATGGTGCGGGACGGCAGACGTGTCGTGCACGCCGGCTGCCGCCCCGCGCGCGCTTACTTTGCGACGGCCGACGCAGCAGCCGGCGTACCCGCCGCCGACGTCTGCTGCGCCGCAGCGGGCGCAGCATCGCCTTCCCATCCGCCGCCGAGCGCGAGAAACAGCTTGACCTGATCGGCGGCGACCTGGCCCTCGGCCGCGGCGACCTGTGCGCGCACGCTCGTCAGCGTGCGCGTCGCATCGAGATCCGAAATGAACGACTCGCGGCCAGCCGTATAAAGCCGATGCGTTTCGTCAGCGGAACTGCGCGCCGATTCGTAGGCCGTGCGCAGCGCATCGGTGCGCTGCACGTCGGCGGCATAGGTCGCGAGGCTCGACTGCGTTTCGCGCAGCGCGTTCAGCACGACGCCGTCGAAATGCGCGAGCGCGCCGCCGGTCGCGGCTTCGGCTTCGCGCACGCGCGCGCGCTGGCCGTTGACCGGGAACGACCAGCTGATCAGTGGTCCGAACGACCAGCGATTGGTGGTGGACGAGAACAGGTCGGCGGCGAGGCCGACCGAGCCGGCCGACGCGCCGATGCTGACCGACGGATACAGCGCGGCGGTCGCGACGCCGATCCGCGCGGTAGCGGCGGCCAGCTGACGCTCGGCTTCGCGCACGTCGGGGCGGCGGCGCAGCAGCGCGGCGCCGTCGCCGATCGGAATCGGCTGGCGCAGCTTCGGCAGCCGCTCGCATTCGGCGACCGCCTTCGGCAGGTCGGCCGGCGAGCGTGCGAGCAGCGCGGCGAGCTGGTACTGCGCGATCTTGCGGCGGCCTTCGAAACGCGGGATGTCGGCCGCGAGCGTGCGCACCTGCGTGACGCCGCGCGTCACGTCGGTCTGGTTGCCGCGCCCTGCGTCGCGCAGCCGTTGCGACAGCTTCACGCGCTGCTGCTGCAGTGCGAGCGACTGCTTCGCGATCGCGAGCTCGTCGCCGGCGGAGCACGATTCGACGTATGCGCGCACGACGTCCGCGACGACCGTGATGCGCGCCAGGTCGGCGGCCGCCTGCACGGCTTCGCTGTCCGCGCGCGCAGCCTCGACGCCGCGCCGCAGCTTGCCGAACAGATCGAGCTCGTACGACACGCTGATGCCGACCGCGCCTTCGTTCACGACCGGCAGCTTGTTTTCGAGCAGATACTGCTCGGCCGATTCCTGCGCGCGCTGCACGGCGGCTTCCGCGCGGCCGGAGAAGCCGCCCTGTTCGTTCGCGACTGCCAGCGCCGCGCGCGAACGCGCGAGATTGGCCGCGGCGACGCGCAGGTCGGTGTTCGATTTCAGCGCGCTGCGCACGAGTTCGTCGAGCACGGGATCGTCGTACAGCTGCCACCAGTTGCCGGGCACCGCGTCGCGCGACACGAGCGTGCCGTTCGCGTCGTCGAACGCATGGTTCGCGAGCGGCGCATTCACGTACGCCTGCTGCGGCAGCTTGTAGTCGGGACCGACGGACTTGCACGCGCCGAGTGCGAGCGCGAGCGGCGCGAGTGCCGCCGCGAGGCGCAGGCCATGCCGCTTCATTGCGAGGCTCCCGTCGCGCTTGCGCCCGCGGGTGCCGAAGCCGTCACCGGCGCGGCAGCGCCGCCAGCCGGCTTCGCCTTGTCGTCACGGCGCGCATCGGGCGAGCGCATCGCGACGGTCGCGGTGCGGCCGGCGATCATCCGGAAGTCGTCGGGCACCTCGTCGAGCACGACGCGCACCGGCACGCGCTGCGCGAGCCGCACCCAGCTGAATGCCGGGTTCACGTTCGGCAGCAGGTTCGCGCCCTGCGTGCGGTCGCGATCCTCGATCGCGGCGACGATGCTCTGCACGTGGCCGCGCAGCGGCCGCGGCTCGCCCATCACGACGATGTCGACC
>Ga0157367_1000810_pt1 | contig 14394 bp, 15 predicted proteins | sample AttbisABBM2_FD_113142 | JGI IMG/M metagenome (GOLD analysis project Ga0157367, IMG submission 113142) | Fungus gardens microbial communities from leaf cutter ant in Botucatu, State of São Paulo, Brazil - Atta bisphaerica ABBM2 | ecosystem: Host-associated > Fungi > Mycelium > Unclassified ...
CACGGTTCAGCACGCACTGCCTCCGCATGCGCGCGACGATAGCAATGTGCCGCCTCGGCCAGCTTGCTCGCGTCACCCCAGAACTCTCGCGGACCCGGCACACATGCCACGAAAAACCGACAGTCCGCCGCAGGTCGTGCCGCGAGCGGCTCGATTACAACAAGCGGTACCGACGCCGCGCGCGGCAACGCAATCTGGCAGACGCGGCGATAGTCCGTCGCACAACGCCGGAGCGCCATGATTGCTCCGGCGGGCGTGGCGGCCAACACCTGCAACCGGGCACCGTTCACGCGCGCGACAAAGCGAACCGCAGCCCCCAGGCCGTTGGTGGCGCTTTTTATCGACGGATTGCGCTACGGTGCAGGTGCGCGCGTCTCGAAATGAGCACGAGTGAAGCGAGGCGAAGCGTCGGTGTCTTGGCCATGATCGATGCATCCCGGCCTTGACTCCCCGGGATTTGCTAGTTCGCCGTGGTATGCGGTAGGGTGCGGCTTTGACTGGCCTGGCAGGGGATACTATGAACAAGCAGGAACTTATCGATGCGGTGTCGGCCGATGTCGGCGTGACCAAGAGCGAGGCGAGCAAGGCGGTCCAAGCGGTGTTGGACGTGATCACGGAGACCGTGAGCCGTGGCGAAGCAGTGCAACTCGTCGGTTTCGGTACCTTCTCGCAGGGACAGCGGGCTGCCCGGATTGGCCGCAATCCGACGACGGGGGCGGAGATCGAAATTGCTGCGGCCAATACGGTGAAGTTTACGGCCGGCAAGGCTTTTAAGGCCGTGGTGAACGCATCGTGATCTCCCGTCAGGTCGAACCGGCCGCCTATGCGGACCTCCATCATGAAATTGCAGAGGTCGTCGCGTTCAGTCGCGTGGCCACCGCGCGCAGCGTCAATGCGCTAATGACGGCAACGTATTGGGAAATTGGGCGCCGGATAGTACTGTTCGAGCAAGGTGGCGTCGAAAGGGCAGCCTACGGCGAGGCCGTGGTCCGGCGCTTGGGTGCCGACCTGTCGCAGCGATTCGGCCGCGGCTTTGGGGCCCGCAACTTGGCGCAGATGCGCGCTTTCTATTTAACCTGGCCGGCTGATCGGATTGTGCAGACGCTGTCTGCACAATCGACGACGCCTCAAATTGTGCCGACACCGTCTGCAAAATCGGCCAAACGACTGCCTCCCTCAGCGGTTGCGGCCCCCCCGTTTGAACTCAGCACCGTCGCGCAGGCGTTTCCATTGCCTTGGTCGGCCTATGTGCGGCTGCTTTCAGTGAAATCGGCCGCCGCGCGCGACTTCTATGAATCCGAGGCACTGCGTGAAGGCTGGTCGGTGCGTCAGCTTGACCGGCAAGTCAGCAGCCAGCTCTACGAGCGGCTGGCGTTGTCCCGCAACAAGGCTTCGCTTCTCGGAAAAGCCGCGGCAGCGCAGCCGGGCGATTTGCTGACGCCCGAAGAGGCGATTCGCGATCCATTTGTACTCGAGTTCCTCGATATGAAGGACGAATACTCGGAGTCGGATCTCGAGGCCGCGTTGATTCAGCACCTCGCTGACTTCCTGCTGGAGCTCGGTGACGACTTTGCCTTCATCGGCCGGCAGAGGCGCCTCCGCATTGATGACGCTTGGTTCCGTGTTGACCTGGTGTTCTTTCATCGGCGACTGCGATGCCTGCTTATCATTGACCTCAAGGTAGGCCGCTTCAGCTATGCAGACGCCGGCCAGATGCACCTCTACCTCAATTACGCGCGCGAGCACTGGATGAAGCCTGGGGAAAATCCCCCGGTTGGTTTGATTCTGTGCGCCGAGAAAGGCGCTACAGAGGCCCACTATGCGCTGGATAACCTGCCGAACAAGGTGCTCGCGGCGGAGTATCAGACAGTGTTACCGGACGAAGCGACGTTTGCGAGGGAACTGGAGCGGACCAGGATCGAGTTGGAGCGTCGCGGCCGCGGCACCTAACTTTCTCAACAACCTCGATACGATGCTTGCGGCCGGTAAGCTTGGGCAGAAAGGCGCAATTGCGCGGAACGTCGCCCGCGTCGAGCGGTGCGGCGGCCGACGCGCCAAGGGCTCGGGCGCGCTGCACGATCTTTCCGTTCAACGCCGAGAGGTTGCACTTATACATCCCTGATGCGCTCATGCCGGATTGCTCGGGCTTTGCTCTTGAGCTTGCCGGGTACTTTTGATTCGAGATCACGATCGTACGGGAAATCGATAAAGGTCCTGCACATCGAGCGAATTGTGTTCGCGACGCAGCGACGGTTCGACGTTGATGTGCCGCTGTTGCCGTGGCCCGTCTACCTAGTGCCTCCGCCTCCCATCGCGTCCGCCGCCCAGGTTCGCCCGTGATTGCCCCGGAGATCTTGTTCTGCGCTGAATCCATATACGCCTCTTCGATTTTTTCTTCTGCAGCGTGAAATGTTCGGCGCCACTGCGCGGTCTGCCGAAGCTGGGGAGATTTGGACGACTCAGCGGCAATCAAGTGAGGGAGGTGCTGAGCGGTAGTCAGTCCGGCTGGTGTGGACGGCCAGGGCGCGAGGCTACGGTCTGTGGACGGCGAGCCTTAGGATGTGGAGCCGACGAGATGGTCGCGGGAGATGGTGACTACTGTATTGCCGGCGGCAACGAATGCCATCGCTCAGAAGCCGGGCGCTCCCGTGAGTGGAGCCAACAGTTCATCATCACCGGCGTCCCACGTCGGGCCGTCGAGCATGAGCAGCGAAATGCTCATGTCGTAACGATCCGACACGACCACCATCTCGCGAGTCTTTGAGTCGGGAAACCAGATCCCACATTCATGCTCTATTCCGTCACGGGAGTCGACGTCAAAAGTCCCCGAGCGCGGCTGCATAGCTAGCGATTGCATCGGCAGCTCCATGCCTTCGTGAAGATGACTGAAGCCGAACCGCTTCGCGCTCGTGCTGCCTTTCCACCAGTGAAGCATGCCTTCGCGAGCGAAAACAATGATCGCGGACTGCTCGGTGAAGTCGATCCACTTGAGAATGGCCGCCGTCAAAGAAACGCCGTATCGGGCGGCACATTCGCCGAGAACGTCAAGGGTGATGTACTTTCCCTTCACCTGCTCTCGAAAATCGTCGATCGGCATGAGCAGATACGAGGCGAACAGATCGGCCTCTCGTTCTATGGCCTTTGCCGCCAGTCCGAGCGTTGCGCTCTGGGAGCATCGGAACGCCTCCTCCCGCGCGCGATGCAGCACGTAGTGGCCGAACTCGTGGCCGATCGTGAAGTTCGCCCGCCCGGGAGCGTCTTCATTAGGGGCGTGCAGGATTACCCATTCTTTCCTCTTGGGCAGCCAGAACAGTCCGCCTTCGAAGCCGTCGAGATCCTGGGCTAGAACTTCGCCGATAGGGCGGGCAGGCGACACCTGGCGCGACCATTCAATGGCCAGTTCGCCCGCCCGGATCGGAAACGCCGCGCCATGTACAGCCCGCCAGAGCTGCACCAGCTTCATTGCTTCGCGCTGCGGTGACAGGGGCTGATCAGTCACGTTTTCGGTCGAGAACTTCGAGGATGTCCTGGAGCTGCCGTTTAACGGGCTCGTCCAGCAGTTCATACTTTCGGAAGAACGCCTCGTCGGCGACCTTTCTGGAAGGCTCGGTTTGCGTGTCGTCCAGCAGATACGTGGAGGTGACACCGAGCGCTTGCGCGATGGCAGCGATCCTGTCGGCCGACGGGCGTGCCTTTTCCTTATTCTCCAGCTCCCAGATCGATGACTTGGATGCGCTAACCTGAAGGGCCAGCTGATCGAGCGTGAGCCCTCGCTGTTTCCGCAGCGTGCGGATCTTTTCGCCTAGAGTTGGCATGATGTTCGGAATTTCGATAAAAAAAGTACTTGACTTCGCGCATTCGGAAGTCCAGTATTTTCATTGTCGGACTTCCGAACCGAAAAGGCAAGAAGACCGAACGCCTTTTCGCGTGCGTGTTCGGTGGTCGGATTCGGCGCGAAGCTCTTGAGCAGAAGGGGAGCATCATGCCGAAAGCACTGAAACCGGGGACGCCAGCACCGTCCTCGGGGTTGTACCGCAATAACGTGACTCGCACCGAAGTGACGGGGGTGAAAGGCCGTCCTCTGCCGCCGACGCCAGGGCGTCATCAGACCTACACCCTTGTCGATCCCGCGGAACATAAGCGCTAATTCGAGAGCGGGAGGACGGCGCAATGAGTACACCAGCACTGACTATTAGCCCCTTGGACGGTGGCAGTGGAGAAGGCCGCAGAGCGATGTTGCAGACGCCGCAACGGCGACCAACCTTTTCGCACCGTGCCGCGACGCAGTTCTTTCACCTTGCCGATACGATCGCGCGCTCACACGAACCTACGTCGACGCAACTTCTGGCGCTCGAGTCCTCCTACATCAGCACCGCGGAGCATCTTGCCGAGAGTGACGAGTTCGCCGGCCTGACGACGAACATTCATGGCCATGGCTCGAGGGCACTGGGGACGTTGCTCAGGCCGTCGGATGAATCGCGTGAAGGCTTCGACATCGATCTCGTCGCCCGGCTCGATCAGCGTGCCATGTTGAAATACGGCGGAGACGGTGGTCCCGGGTTGCTGATCAACCACCTGCATGCCGTCCTGTCACGATATGCGAGCGCACACAGTCTGAAGATCAAGCGCTGGGAGCGGTGCGTCACGCTTGAATATGCGAGCGGCATGTTCGCGGATATCACGCCGGTCGTCGACGATCCACTATCCTGGGCCCCATACGGCGACACGCATGGCCGTGTCCCAGATCGCCAGCTGCGGACGTACGAACCCACGAATCCGCGCGGGTTGACCCGCAGCTTCGCGCGTGCAGCAGCGATCGCGCCGGTCTTCACTGCCGTCGAGCATCTGACATTCGCGGCCGACTCCGTGCGCAAGTCCATTTCCCCCCTTCCGAAGGCCGACGAAGTTTTCGAGCGATTGCTGAGCCGCCTCGTACAGCTGCTCAAATTGCACCGGAACGTAGCATTCGGGAAGGCTACCGGTCACGAGGATTTCGCCCCCTCGTCCGTGTTCATCACTACGCTCGCAGCTGCGGCGTACGTTGACCTAGCTCCGAAACCGCATTCCACGCCGCTCGATCTTCTGCTTGATATCGTCGAGGCGATGCCGCGGTACTTCACGCGGGAGCGCGATTTCGGCGGCAGGGAAGTCTGGTATCTCCAGAACCCGTCGTCGCCTTACGATAACCTTGCGAGCGGCATGAACACACGTGAGCGCCAGGGGGCGTTTGACGAGTGGCATGCCCGAATCTGTCGGGACCTGCGCAAGCTCGTTGACGCGATCGAAGCAAATGCTGGCCTGGACGCCGTCGTTCGCATCGTGGTCGCTGTTTTCGGGGAGCGCGCGGGAGCCGAGATTCTCAAGGATGATCGGGCGCGACGGGAAGCTGGCCGGAAGGCAGGGCGCGTGGCAATCATGGGCGGCAGCGCGGCCCCGTCTTCCGTCATCGCCAGATCGAAGCCGCACACCTTCTACGGTGACTGAATGCGCCGCGTCCCGCCACCGCCGAGTCTTGCCGCACGGGCGCTGGATCTCGCGTCGTTGCAACTGGCGGACAGTTCATTTACCTTGTGTTCCGGCAAGGAGCTGCGCTTCGTGTTCGTTGCCTCCCCCGGACCGTATGCGCGCAGATACCGGTGCCTTCTTCGGCTGAAGGCCGGACGCAAGGTGCCGGATCTGTTGGTACTGGAGCCCGACCTGAGTGCTCTCGCAAACGGCAAGCGCGCGCCGCATACCTACTTGCATGACGGGCCGGGCACAAAACTCTGCCTGTGGTGGCCGAAGGCGCGTGAGTGGTCGACGTGTATGAAGTTGTCGGAGACGTACATTCCGTGGGCCGTCGAGTGGCTGGGGTATTTCGAGGAATGGCTGGCGACGGGAAAATGGACGGGCGGCGGCGAGCATCCATCATCGGCTCCCCGTCGACGGTATGGCATTGGACGAACGGCCGCTTGAGGACATTTCGGACCGGCGCGGCGCGACATGATTTGCCGGTGTTATTGATCACTTTCTCTGAAACAAAAATGTCCAACGCAGATCCGATACGAAAACGCTACTTCGATGACGTCGAGCTTGCCGATACCGCGACGGACTGGCTGTTCTACGTCGGCGCGATCTTGTCGGTTCTGTCGCTGCTGCTCGACAAGAGCTTGTACCCGAGAATCTACGATTGGGTTCAGGTCGGCTTTCTGATTGATGCCATCGTCCTGTTTGTTCTGGGTCAGGTTTCCCGGTTGTATCTGACGCCCCGGGCCGAGGATAAGCGTCGTCAGGACTTTTTCGGGTGCGCGTTCGATGTCAGTCTTAGTCACGAAGTGACCGACGGCTACTACAACAATGATGCCCGTGATCCGAACAGGAGGCTCGCCGCGCAGTTGCTCGAAAATAGCCTCTTCAGCAAAACCATCGCTCTGTCGATGGCGCGCTTCGAGCGCATCAAGCTACTCGTATATGCAGTGCTCTGGCTCCTCTGTGTAATTAATCGCCAGTCCGATCTCGGCGTGATTCTGGCAGCGTCGCAGGTGGTCTTCAGCGAGCAGCTGGTATCCCGCTGGCTGCGACTCGAGTGGTTGAGGATGCGATTCGAGAAGACATACGGCGACGCGTACCGATTGTTTCAATCTCGTCCCGCTGCCTCGACGTTTGCTGCGATGACTCTCGATTCGTTGACGTCGTATGAAGCGGCGAAATCAACGGCTGGCATCACGCTTTCGTCAGGGGCGTTCGATAAATTGAACCCGTCGATTTCGAAAGAGTGGATCTCGATCAAAGCGCTGCTCAAGGTTTGACAGCGTGATCAGGAGAGCGGGCCGCGCCCGGTGAGCGCTCGTATCTTGATGATCGACGTAGTAGAAAGGAGCACTGTGACGCTTTAGACGCATGGGGCGGTCTCCTGACTGTGCGGCAGATCAGAGTCGGAATAGCTGCCGGATTTCAGCCTCTGCCTGCACCAACATGTCACTTCTCTCAAGCTGTCTGTTGGTGTTCAGCGCTTGCACCTGACAGCCAGAGGGCTGACCTTGCCCCTGTTTCACGAATCCCATGGATGAAGCCATCAGGCCGCTTGCCCACGCTGAGCAGCGGCCCGATTCTTCTCGAACGCCATGAGGCTGACCTAGCCCAGTGCCGAATGCAGCCGGCGGGCATTGTAGAAACCAAGCCAGTCGACGATTTCATCCATCGCAGCATGCCGCGTCGCTACGGGGATCTGGTCTGAAGAGAGGACCTCACGCTGGCAAACACAGTCAGCATCGATCAGGTTGCCCGCGGCTTGAACAGACTGGCACCGTACTGGCTAAAATATTCGACGTCTCAGCTTTTGCTGAGAGGGACAAAGACACGATCGAACTGTGCGACGTAGCGTTTGTTGTCGTGCCTGGACCAGTCCCCTTTGGCTTGTTCCATGTCCTATTCTTGCTGAGTCATCGCCATACTTCTTTGGTGAGTTGATGGACCGTCGTGCGCCATTGGCGCCTCGCTACGCGGGGGGGGGGGCGAGCGTGTTCAGGCCAGTTGTTGGAGCGTTTGGTTGCCCTTCATGCGCCGCACTTCGATGACATAGCGTGCGATGTCCGGGATTTGACCGTCCACCACGATCTCGACGACTGGCTTGGCGGGAACTCCGCGAGCATTTACCGGATAATCCTGGATTCGCTTGAAGACATCGATTCCCCTGGCATGAGGCATCGGAAAGGTGTTCCCGGAATTCATGTGGCACAACCAGAGACTGGGAGCGTAAGCACGGATGAATGCGCCGCTGTCAATGGTCAACACATCATGTTCGAGATGTCGGTAATCCCGCGCCCCGAGCAGGCCATGCAAGCGATGTTCTTCCGCCCAGAAGAAGACCTTGCCATTAATTTGCCTGTACCAGGCTTCCGGCGTGGTTCCGTCTCTAAGGGCCCGTGCCAAGCGTTCGGGAGGCATCGGCTTTTGATCCCGCAGCACGATTCCGCCAGGCGCTTGAGGAAGCACAGCCATCTTGCTGGTCCGTTGAGCGGTCTCATATTGGCCGCGAGCCTGGCCGGTGACGCCGAAGTGGTCCAGTACAGCTGAGGCCGACATCAGGCCGCGGTCTCGGATGCTGGGCCACGTATCGGCCTCGGCCATATGAAAAATTCTTGGATAAGCGTCAATCAGTTTTTCGATTTCCACGAGGTATCCGACGTGTTGAGCGGGCGGTCCAATTCCGACGGTCGATGACGGAGCGAAGATCGTTCGTCCCGTCAGGCTCTCGCGGGAACCGGGTGTTGATGAGTGAAACCGGGGCTTGTGCGACGCGCTCCAGTTCTTCGACGAACTTGATGGTGTCTTCAGTGAGCTGCTCGAAGCGGCGGGCCTTGCTGTTACGCGCGTCGATATAGTCTGCGAAAGTGAGGACGATGTCGGTGGGCGCATTGAGTGCACAAGCCTTGCGGAACTGGTCCCATTCGAACCAGCCCACACGCCGTTTGCGCTTGGTGGTGGAGGTCTTCTCCGCCTTATTCAGAGCTTCACGGTCCAGGCCTGCTTTTTCAGCAATAGCATCAAAGGTTGTGCCGTGCTTGAGCGGCCCCGAGGTGTGCCCCTGGTCCCCATCGGGATCACCCACGCGGATGGGCATGGGGCGAATGACCACCAGGATCTTCCGCACCCGACTCGGTGAGATGCCTGCCTCAGCCAAGCAGCCCGCTACATTGGTGTCACGCGAGGTTACGAACGGGTAAGTGCCGTGGAACAAACTGAGGCCGCTGCCTTGCGTTCCCTCAAGCAAGATAGATTGTCCGTTGCGGTAGGCCTCTTCGAGGCGATCGGCTGTGCAGCCATGGTAATGACCCTCTGTTCCCACATAGGGTCGAAGCTCCGGGATGTCGCGTGCAAGACGAACGCTGGGCTTACCGCGCTCCAGAATCCGCCTCGCGGTTGCCGCTCCGCTGCCGCTACCCGTCGAAGCAATTGTGCCTACCAGATGTTTGCCTTCAGCTTCTCGGTCGGCTAGTTCGATGATGGTGGCGTGAGGGTCGATGAATAAACGATCTGCCGTGAGGCCGCAATCGGCGATCTCCTTGAGCAATCCAGGCAGCCAGATGGTCATCCCCGGTCCGAGTAGGAGCTTCGCTTTGACGTCACGGGCGCCGGACGGGATGTGGTGGTAGGTATAGGCGCCATCAGCACTGGCGACGGTATGGCCAGCATTGGGGCCACCGACCCGTACCATGACATCGTACTCGCGAGCTAGATAGGAAACGACGTTGCCTTTGCCTTCGCTGCCATATTGCCCACCCACGATGACGTCGACACAGCGCACATCGGGCGGGGTGTAGAGGTGTAGGCGGGCCGCAACGCGCACCAGCGTATCTTGAGCATCAGTGCGGGTTGTTGAAATTCGCACGTCCGCGTCATTCCGCAGCGCAAGGATGTCCGATTGCTCTTTGAGATGGTCAGTTGCCTCATAGGGCGGCGCGCCTCGCTGTTGTCCGTCGGTCGATACGTAGCGGGAGAGCAGCGTCTCCTGGCTCGCATATAGGTGCACATGAACGAGACTCGGCCCGAAGTGCTTGCGAAACTCGGCAACCTGGTTCGGATCGCTGACATGGTCGACGACGACTGGCTGGTCGGCGCGAATCCCCTCAAGGCCAGCAAGGACGCCCAAGACGACCCACCGAGAGTGGGTATCGGCATTTTGCGTCAAACCTCGCTCAATGAGGTACTGTCGGTCGGCGGACGAGGGGGCGAGTTCTAGCTGGGCCGCTAAGAGGTCCCGGGTGCGAACCACAAAGAAACCGAACTCCTTCTCCAGCAAGGTCGCGAGACCAGTTTTGCCGCTACAGGTTTTGCCACTGATAATGACGATCTGGCGGTCACTCATGCTTCGACTCCCAGGCTTCCATAATGCGCTGGGCGATGTCTGCTGGTGATAGCGCAGAGGTATCAAAGATGTGGTCGGCAACGCTGCCAAGGGATCGCGCTGTGATCTCGTTTGAGTGAGCGATCACCTCTGCGTACGGTGTGTCTCCCGGCTTGGCGCGTTCGGTGTAGCGCTGCACAAGCACGGCTTCGTGCGCGGCGAGGTGGATATGTCGGATATGTGGGCCGAAGCGGCGCCGGAAATGCAACACCTGTCGAGGTTTGCGAACAGCGTCGAGAAGCCAGTTCGATTGCTCGGGAGCACGATTGACGGTTGGAGCGGCGACTTCATCGACGATCCAGGTGAAGTCAGTTTCGTCGTCCAGCCGGTCGCCTAACTCCTGCAGCTGGTGTTTTTCTCCTTCGGCTGAGAGCGATTGCCCGTAAGACCGGAGGTAGCCGCTGCTGCTAATGCGGCAAAATTGGAACCTGTGTTCCAATTCTTTGGCGATAGACGATTTCCCGGCGCCCGAGGCGCCGCTCAACAAAAGCAGTTTTTCCACCGCACCGCCCCCCGAGGCTGTAGCCGCTGGCATTGCTGTTTATTGTGTTAGCAAGATCGCTCGGACGCAAAGCCGAGACAATAGGATTATTAGTCAATAATGTGTAGGTTGTTATCAACAAAATACATTGGGGTTTTTGCTAGTCGTGCCGGATACCCGGCTGCCTATATTGGTCCGCGTAATCGGCGCGAATTTGGAGGGCTGGGAGAGGCGACTTGGGCGGTCGTCGAGCAATATAATTCCGTCACTCCAGAGGCTTCGTGTCTCAAGGCTCCCAGCAAGCCGAGCTGACGATTTTTTCGAAGGTCCCGCCAAATCAATGTCGTCAACGTGCGTAGTGGACCAAGGGTTCCGTCGTCGGGATTGAGACAAGATGGCGTCGGACTTGGGGCGATGAATTAACCGCGGCCAAGAAGCTTGATGGACGGCAAACGGATTTCCCTACACTCGGCACGACGAGAAGATTTCTAGTCGATGATTCAGGTGTCGAGCACTGGCTCAAGAAGCGTCGGTAGAAGGTGGAGACGGTTGGTACTATCAAGGAGTCAATGTACGTTGGCCTTGTTGCAATTTCAAGGAGGGTGGTCATGGCGGTTCGAGGGGAAGAAGAAAAGGAACACGGATCGACGCCGCCGGTGGCGCTGGGATATCTGCAGAAAGCATGGGAATGGCAATGGGCGCTGCGTCTCACGTACTTGCTTCTATTTGCGGACCTAGCGTTGCTGTTTAGCGGGCGTCATGGTCTGCTGCACTGGTCGATCAGGAACGAGGCACTTCAGGAAAGCGCCGGGTTTCTCTGTCTCGCCGTCACCGCCTTTGGCCTGATCGCTTCGATCGGCATTCCGGTGCTGGCTGAAGTCGCACGAAGCGTTGCGGTCGCAATCGCTTGCGCGATTCCGTGGCAATTTGCCGCTGCACTGCGGCATGAGCCGGATCGGAAACGGCCAGGAGGATTCGTGACGCCCTTCGAGCTGCGAGACCTCGCGTTGGACGAGAAGAATGATTTTCTGCTTCGACTCTACGATAAATATGACCGTCGTCAAAATGAGTTGCGTGAGCAACGTCATCAGGCGGGGAACCTGGTCTTCGGCGTCCTATTGTTGATGGTCTTAGATGGGATGGATGTCGTCGGCGGTTCCGCGCAGGAATCGATTGTTGACGCATTGGTGAATGTGTTTCATCCGTGGGGTAGCATGTTTTGGTGGGGTGTTACGATCGCGGGGTACATGGCGCTCAAATGGGCATGGTGGGAGAGCTACGAGCGAGAATGGATTTATTACCCACCTCTGCATCGCTCCCTTTCCGCCGCTGAGGAAGAGCGTCGGCGGGAAATGGCGGAACTTCGCGGAAGCGCTTACAAATAAGCGGCCCCATAACGCGCACCGCCATCAACCGCCGGCCACGGTCCGTTGAGCTCTGCCTAGATTCCGACAGTATCGTAGGACGAAATAATTTCGTCACTCCCGAATCGTCGTGGATCAAGGCGTCCGGCCCGCGAATTGCCGATATTATTGACGGCCATTCAACATAATTTTGTCAATTCGAATATGTCCGCATTAAATCGGTCAACTCGCGCAGTGGACCAAGCGTTCCGGTAGTAACGTCCTGATTTCTAGATCGATTCCGACGCACCTCCCGGCCGCTCGAAGCGTTGAGTTCAGACGGGAGGCTCTCTGCCTCAAGCTCAGTCACCTATGCTGGGAAAGCCGCGTTGTGGGACATCGGGGGCCGACTGTGTCCGGATGCTCTCGGTCAGAAGCAGTCACTGGAGTAACGTGTCCAGATTTGCGACAATCGGAACATCACCTCCTTCGCTGCAAACACGAAAAACGCTGTGTAGTCGTGCATTTATGCAGCCTCGCCGCGCGGGGTGCCGTGCCATAGATAAAAGATAAGGAGAGAGTTCAATTGCAAAATAGCATTCGATTCGATCTATCCGACTACCTCATTCATTTCTTTCGCGATGTAGACATGATGGGGCCCAACGCGATTGCTATGCCTGAACACATGGGCTGGCACAGCTTGGCCGAAGATACGTTTTACCCGGCCATATTCATGCTTCGGGCAGCGCTTCGAAACGGCCGTCTTTGGGCGACTTGGTCATACCGGAAAGGGGTAAGGACCATTTATGGTCCCGACCCAGCCGTTTGCTTTACAGACATGCCAATCGCTGCTTTCGTTGAAGCCAGCAGGCAGCGACACGCGCACGGTGAAGCAATGGGTGAAGTGGCTCTCGTGTTTCCGAAAGCAACGATGCGAGCACAGGGTGCACGGCCGGCCATTTATGGTCTTAGCAGGGATCTGACTGTATGGCCTAGTGGCAAAAATGGTAGACCGAGGATCTTTCCGGCGGATGTGCTTCCGTTGCATGAACAATATCGGTACATCACGGACACATACCCGATCGACTGGTCGCATGAGCGGGAGTGGCGTTGGCCGTGCTGTATCGAGTATTCCAACCTGGATCACGACTCTGTTTCCGACTGGTCGGACATTCCCGGATTGGATTTTTACAATACGGGAATCTCTGGGATCGGTGCCATCGTAAAGACTCGGGCCCAAGCCGAGTTGGTTGTTCAAGACATGCTGACATTGATTGACGCAGGAATGGCGGATCCGTATGCCTTCAGCTTTGTATTGCCGACTGATGAACTACCTTCTCCCGAACTGATTCGCGACCGCGCAGCGCTGAAGGAGGAGCTAGCGAAAGCCACCATAGACATCGACAAATACTTCGCGGTGAGCAATGCTGAGGTTGCCGAAGTGAATAGGCAATTCACCGCTGAAGTATCGACGATCGAACGTAATGCACCGCATCCGCAAGCTGGCGGGGTTGGCGAGGCTGGTGAATGCTGGCTGTGGCTGCACGACGGGTCGTCCCACCTTGCGCGAATGCTACTGACCAGCGGCCGCCTGAGCGTTTCTAGGAACGGCCGATACTTGGCTAGACTTATTGAGTTTTCAGACTCGCGCAGCCTGCGTGAACGTGAAGCGATGACAGAACGTCTTGCTGAAATAATTCAAAGTAAATTTAACGTACCGTGTGGCTACTTCTCGGTATTGAACTCGAGCAATCCCGATGACGTACCGTTCTTTGCACAGAATCATGGTGAAGACATCGCCTATTACAATGCAACTTGGCTTTACAAGTGACTTAATGAGGGTGGCGCAGTGTGATGCGCCGGCTGCCTCCGTCCTCCTGCTTCAATTACGACAGGACTCGTGTGTCTAACAGGCGAAACGCGATTGAACTGGCGATACCGATTCGGGGCCCGGTTTGGTTAAATGATTGCTACCAAGAGTAAAGCTTCGTGAGGTCTATTACTGCAATGGGTTGTTCAGAGCCGCTCGCGTCGCCCCTGAACCGCCATTCGCGGTCGTGTGCCAATCCTGACGCCGGGATGAACGTGCCAGCAAGATAGGGAACCTTATCAATACGGCGCGATTGTCAATTCAAACTCGGTGGCGCAACGCGTGACCGCAGCGGCCACGCGCTGCAACACCGTCGCGGGGAGTTGACACGGTCTTCGCGACGCTACGCACGGTGCAACTTAACGTCCACGAAGCGCTGAATTGCCGCCCAACAGGCGAGTCTATCGATCCGGCGCTTGTCCGGCGGTCACTCATCCTCGTCTTTGCATGGCACGCCCTGACGCGCCTCAATACCTGACGACCATCGCAGGGGCGTTCGCATGACGCGGCACGCGTCAACCGCCAACGCCAGACGGCGGCGCCTGCCGTTCCCACAAATGATCGGATCAACGCCCGCAGTTTCGGCACCATGTCGCGCCGCTACGGAAAGTAGAGAAAACCCCCCGGAAACGGCGGCAGGAAATCCTCCAGCAGCGGCACGAGCGAGCCATCGTCGAAATGCGCGCGCAGGCAGTCCTCGCGCGCGAACGTGATGTCGGCGCCGGCCAGCGCGAGACGCGGCATCAGGCGCAAATCGTTCGTCGTCAGCTGCGGCTCGACCGCGACGTCGACAGGGTGGCCGTTTTCCACGAAC
>Ga0157367_1000811_pt1 | contig 14385 bp, 13 predicted proteins | sample AttbisABBM2_FD_113142 | JGI IMG/M metagenome (GOLD analysis project Ga0157367, IMG submission 113142) | Fungus gardens microbial communities from leaf cutter ant in Botucatu, State of São Paulo, Brazil - Atta bisphaerica ABBM2 | ecosystem: Host-associated > Fungi > Mycelium > Unclassified ...
CACGTTCGCGGGATCGGCGCGGCCGATCGGCGTCGATGCGTCGATCTGGATCTCGACGTGCAGGCCGTTGTGCTTCAGCAGGATCGCCGACGGCGCGTCGGCCGCGCCCTGGTAGCCGGCGAACTGCGCGGGCTGTGCGAGCGTGGTGACGCCCGCGTTGGTATCGACGGCGAGCTGGCCGTCCTGCACGCGATAGCGCAGCGCGTCGCGGTGCGAGCCGCGCGCGAGCGGCGCCGCGTTGTCGAGCACGCCGCGCGCGTAGTCGATCACGTGCTGGCCGCGCGTCGGGTTGTAGGCCGCGGTGCGCTCGGCACCGTTGTCTTCCGGCAGCGCGTCGGTGCCGTACAGCGCGTCGTACAGGCTGCCCCAGCGCGCGTTCGCCGCGTTCAGCGCATAGCGCGCATTCGACAGCGGCACGACGAGCTGCGGGCCGGCTTGCTGGGCGATTTCGCTGTCGACGTTCGCGGTGGCTGCCGCGACGTTCGACGGTGCGGGCACCAGGTAGCCGATCCGTTCGAGGAACGCGCGATACGCGGCGTGGTCGCGCACCGGGCCGGGGTGCGCGCGGTGCCAGGTGTCGAGTTCCTGCTGCAGGCGGTCGCGTTCCGCGAGCAGTTCGCGGTTGCGCGGCGCCAGCTCGTGCACCAGCGCGGAGAAGCCGCGCCAGAATGCTGCCTGGTCGATGCCGGTGCCCGGCAGCGCTTCGTTTTCGATGAACTGGCTCAGCGCTGGCGCGACTTGCAGTCCGTCATGGTCGATCATCGTGATTCCTCCCGGGGAAAGATGTGGCGCGCGCGGATCAGGCCGCGACGCTTTGTACGCCGGCACGGGCGATCTGCGCGTCCTGCTCGGACTTTACGCCAGACACGCCGATCGCGCCCGCAATCTGGCCGCCGACCGTCACCGGCACGCCGCCTTCGAGCAGCCCCGACACCGGCACGCTCAGGAAGGCGGTGCGGCCGCCGTTGATCATATCCTCATACGCTTTGGTCTCGCGCCGGCCGAGCGCGGCGGCGCGCGCCTTTTCCTGCGCGATGTACGCGCTCGCGGCCGAGGCGCCGTCGAGGCGCACGAGCGCGAGCGGGTGGCCGCCGTCGTCGACGATCGCGATCGTGACGGCCCAGCCGTGACGTTCGGCTTCGGCGCGGGCGGCGGCCAGCATGCGGTCGGCGTCGGCGCGTTCGAGTACGGATTTGGTTTGCATGGCAGCTTGCTCCGTTAATCAGTTGACATGGGGGTGTCGACCAGCTCGATCCAGTGACGCACGGGCGTGCGGCCCGCGCCGTTCAGGTGAGTCTGGCAGCCGATGTTGGCGGTGACAATCAGGTCCGGCCGCGCCGCTTCGAGCGCGTCGAGCTTGTTGTCGCGCAGCGTGGCCGCGAGTTCGGGCTGCGTCAGCGAATACGTGCCGGCCGAGCCGCAGCACAGGTGCGCGTCGGCGACATTCGTCAGATCGAAGCCGAGCCGCGCGAGGATGCCCTCGACCGCGCCGCCGAGGCGCTGCGCGTGCTGCAGCGTGCACGGGCAATGGAACGCGACGCGGCGCGCGCCGGGTGCATCGTGTGCATTCAGCGCATCGAGCGGCTCGGCCGCGATCACCTCGGCGAGGTCGCGCGCGAGCGCGCTCACGCGCTGCGCCTTGTCCGCATAGGCAGGGTCGGACCGCAGCAGGTCGCCGTACTCCTTCACGAACGCGCCGCAGCCGCTCGCGGTCAGCACGATCGCCTCCGCGCCGGCCTCGATCGCGGGCCACCATGCGTCGATGTTGCGGCGCGCGCGGGCGAGGCCCGCGTCCTGCGCGTTCAGGTGGTATTCGGTCGCGCCGCAGCAGCCGGCCTGCGGCGCGGGCGTCACGCTGATACCGAGCCGGTCGAGCACGCGCGCGGCCGCCGCGTTGGTGTTCGGCGACAGCGCGGGCTGCACGCAGCCTTCGAGCATCAGCACCCGCCGCGCATGGCGCGCGGGCGGGCGCGCGCCGGCGGCCGGCGGCGCGGCCGGAATCTTGCCGCGCAGCGTGCCGGGCAGCAGCGGGCGCAGCGCCCGCCCGGCCTTCAGCAGCGCGGCGAAGGTGGCCGGGCGCGGCACGACGTGGCGCAGGCCCGCGCGCAGCAGGCGTTCGCGCGCGGGGCGCCGGGCATGTTTCTCGGCCTCGGCGCGGCCGATGTCGAGCAGCGTGTGATAGCGCACGCCCGACGGGCAGGTCGTTTCACAGTTGCGGCAGGTGAGGCAGCGGTCGAGATGCTGCTGCGTGCGCGTGCCGCAGGGCTCGCCTTCGAGCAACTGCTTGATCAGGTAGATGCGGCCGCGCGGCCCGTCGAGCTCGTTGCCGAGCACCTGGTAGGTCGGGCAGGTCGCATTGCAGAAGCCGCAGTGCACGCACGCGCGCAGGATCGCTTCCGCTTCGTCGGCCCGTGCATGCGCGCGGCTTGCTTCGCTGAGATTGGTTTGCATCGGCGTGTCTGTCAGAAATCGGCGTACAGGCGCCCGGGGTTGAAGATCGCGTGCGGATCGAGCTTGGCCTTCAGCGCGCGGTGTACGCGCAGCAGCGCGGGCGGCAGCGGCTGGAACGGCGTCGGCGTCACGCCCGGCGTGAAGCAGGCCGCATGCCCGCCCCATTGCGCGGCGATGCGCTGCACGTCGGCGGGAGCGGCGTCGCTCTTCAGCCAGCGCTGCGCACCGCCCCAGTCGAGCAGCGCGGCGCCCGGCAGCGTGCCGGGCGGTGCGGCGGCCGGCACCGACACGCGCCACAGCGGGCGCGGATCGTCGAAGAACGGCAGCGCGAATGCGCGCAGCCGCGCCCAGAACGCGTCGTCGGTGTCGTCGCCGCCGATCGTCGCGCGCGCCGCGTTCACGGAGCCCGTGCCGCCTTCGATGCGCACGCGCAGCACGCCGTCGGCATGGCACGCGCCGGCGAGCGGCAGGCCCGCGCGGCGCCACGCGGCGACGCGTTGCAGCGCGTCGCCGGCGTCGAGCGCAAGCGCGAGGTGGCGGGTCGCGCGCGGCTTCGGCAGCACCTTCAGCGACACCTCGGTGACGAGGCCGAGACAGCCGAAGCTGCCCGCGAGCAGGCGCGACACGTCGTAGCCCGCGACGTTCTTCATCACCTCGCCGCCGAAGCGCAGGTGCTTCGCGTGGCCGGTGATCACGCGGCAGCCGAGCACGACGTCGCGCACCGCGCCGGCCCACGGCCGGCGCGGCCCGGACAGCGCCGCCGCGAACATCCCGCCGACCGTCGCCGCGCCGCCGAACGCGGGCGGTTCGCACGGCAGCATCTGGCCGGCCGCGTCGAGCGCGGCTTCGAGCTCGGCGAGCGGCGTGCCCGCGCGCGCGGTGATCACCAGCTCGGTCGGGTCGTAGCCGACGATGCCGCGATGCGTGCGCGTGTCGATCTCGCGCGCGGCAACCGGGCGGCCGAGGCACGCCTTCGTGTCGCCGCCGCGGATCCGCAGCGGCTGCCGGTCGTGCAGCGCGGCTTCGACCTGCGCGAGCAGGGCGGCGCTGTCGTCCATCGATTCGATTTCGCGTCGCATCAGAAGCGCTCCAGTTCGGGAAACGGTAACTGGCCGTGGTGCACGTGCATCGCGCCGAATTCGGCGCAGCGATGCAGCGTCGGGATGTTCTTGCCGGGGTTCAGCAGCCCGCGCGGATCGAACGCGGCCTTCACCGCGTGGAAGAACGTGATTTCGTCGGCGTTGAACTGCACGCACATCTGGTTGATCTTCTCGCGGCCGACGCCGTGCTCGCCGGTGATGCTGCCGCCCACCGCGACGCACAGTTCGAGGATCCGCCCGCCGAGCGCCTCCGCGCGATCGAGCTCGCCGGGCCGGTTCGCGTCGAACAGGATCAGCGGATGCATGTTGCCGTCGCCCGCATGGAACACGTTCGCCACCGGCAGCCCGTATTCGGCGGACAGCGCCGTGATTCCTTCGAGCACGCGCGGCAGCTCGCGGCGCGGGATCGTGCCGTCCATGCAGTAGTAGTCGGGCGAGAGGCGGCCGACCGCCGGGAACGCGTTCTTGCGGCCGGCCCACAAGCGCTGGCGCTCGGCCTCGTCGCGCGCGACGCGGATCTCCGCCGCGCCCGCGTCGCGCAGCAGCGCGGCCACGCGTTCGGCATCGTCGTCGACGTCGCTCGCCGCGCCGTCGAGTTCGCACAGCAGGATCGCCTGCGCGTCGACCGGGTAGCCCGCGTGGATGAAATCCTCGGCCGCGCGGATCGCGAGGTTGTCCATCATCTCGAGGCCGCCGGGAATCACGCCCGCGCCGATGATCCGCGCGACCGCGCCGCCGGCCCGGCCGACGTCGTCGAAGCTCGCCATCAGCACCGTCACGCTCGGCGGCTTCGGCAGCAGCTTCACGGTCACTTCGGTGACGATGCCGAGCATGCCCTCGGAGCCCGTGAACAGCGCGAGCAGGTCGAAGCCCGGCGCATCGAGCGCGTCGGCCCCGAGCGTGAGCCGCTCGCCGTCGATCGTCAGGATCTCGACCTTCAGGATGTTGTGCACCGTGAGCCCGTATTTCAGGCAGTGCACGCCGCCCGCGTTTTCCGCGACGTTGCCGCCGATCGAGCATGCGATCTGCGACGACGGATCGGGCGCGTAGTAGAGGCCGTAGGGCGCCGCGGCCTGCGAGATCGCGAGATTGCGCACGCCCGGCTGCACGCGCGCGATGCCGGCGTCGGCATCGATCGACAGGATCCGGTTGAACTTCGCCATCACGAGCAGGATGCCTTTCTCGAGCGGCATCGCGCCGCCCGACAGCCCCGTGCCCGCGCCGCGCGCGACGACCGGCACGCCGTGCGCGGCCGCGACGCGCAGCACCGCGCGCACCTCGTCGACGGTGGCCGGCAGCACGACCAGCAGCGGCACCGTGCGATACGCGGCGAGGCCGTCGCATTCGAACGGCTTCAATGCCTCGCGTTCATGCAGCACGTCGAGGCCGGGCGCCGCCGCGCGCAACGCGGCGGCGAGCGTGCCGGGGTCGACCGTCGGCAGCGCGCCGTCGATCCGTTCGTCGTAGATGAAGCTCATCGGGTGTCTCCGCCATGCTGACGGACGCGTGGTGCACGGTCCGCCGGAAGGACGGATTCTTGTGGGTCGGCGCGTGTGTGTCCAGACGCCTTGGCTGTGGTCATACCAGTTTTTCGACGAGGGCCGTGAAGGGGGGCCTGCCGTTTCCTTGAAACCTAACCAGTACAAGGGTTTATGGCAGAATCGACCGCATCACCGAAAAGTGGTCATACCAGCATGGAAACGCAGGATCGTGAAGGCCGCGCGCGGCGCGTGGCGGACGTCGTCGCCGAGCGCATCGAGAAGCTGATCGTCGACGGCGTGCTGAAGGCCGGGCAGGCGCTGCCGTCCGAGCGGCGGCTCACCGAGAAGCTCGGCGTGTCGCGCACGGCGGTGCGCGAGGGGATGAAGCTGCTGGCCGCGCGCGGCATCATCGACACGGCGCACGGCAAGGGCTCGTTCGTCGCGAGCCTGACCCCGCAGCGCGAGATCACGCCGATGATGCACCTGCTCGGCTCGCAGCCGCGCACGCTGTACGACCTGTTCGAGGTGCGCGGGATGCTCGAGGCCGAGGCGGCGCGGCTCGCGGCGCTGCGCGGCACGCCGGCCGATTTCATCCTGATCGCGCGGCGCTATGAAGAGATGGTCGCGGCCGATGCGCAGGATCTCGATCCGGCCGCGCGCGCGAAGCTCGATCATGCGTTTCATCTGGCGATCTGCGAGGCGTCGCACAACCCGGTGCTCGTCAATACGCTGCAGTCGCTGACCGACCTGCTGCTCAGCTCGGTGTTCGCGTCGGTGAACAACCTGTACCACCGCGAGCCGATGAAGAAGCAGATCGACCGCCAGCATGCGCGGCTGTTCAACGCGGTCACGGGCCGGCTGCCCGAGCAGGCGCGCAAGGCGGCGAGCGAGCATATCCGCCAGTGCGTCGATTACCTGCGGGAGATCGAGCAGGAGGAGCAGCGGCTCGTGCGCTCGACGCTCAGGCTCGAAGGGTGGACGTGAGCGGGCAACGGCGTGCGCCGTTCGAGGCGCGGGCGGCACGCCCGGCCCGCATCGTTTCGCAGGGCGTCAGATCGCCGCTTGATTCACCCGCTTCGACAGCGCTTCGGCACTCTCCTTGCGCTCGCTGTACCGGTCGACCAGATACGGGCCGATGTCCCGGGTCAGCAGCGTGAACTTGACCAGTTCCTCCATCACGTCCACCACGCGATCGAAATACGCGGACGGCTTCATTCGGCCGGCTTCATCGAATTCCATGAAGGCCTTCGCCACCGACGACTGGTTCGGGATGGTCAGCATGCGCATCCAGCGGCCCAGCACGCGCATCTGGTTCACCGCGTTGAACGACTGCGAACCGCCGCTCACCTGCATGACGGCGAGCGTTTTCCCCTGGGTCGGGCGAACGGCGCCGACCGACAGCGGAATCCAGTCGATCTGCGCTTTCATGATGCCGGTCATCGCGCCGTGCCGCTCCGGCGAGCACCACACCATCCCCTCGGACCATTGGACGAGTTCGCGAAGCTCGACGACCTTCGGGTGCTGCTCCGGCGCGTCGTCGGGCAGCGGCAAGCCGCTCGGGTTGAACACGCGTACCTCGGCGCCCATGGCCGTGAGCAGGCGCGCGGCTTCCTCGATCAGCAGGCGGCTGAACGACCGCTCGCGCAGCGATCCGTACAGCAGCAGGAAACGGGGCGGATGAGTGGACGGCGACGCCGCCCGCAATTCACCGGCGTCCGGCACGCGAAACAGCGTGGCGTCGAGTTGCGGCAGGTCGTTCAGGCGGTCGGTCATGGGATCGTTCTCGTGTTTGCTCAAGCCCGCTCGTACCAGCCCTTGGACCGGTTGACGATGCGCACCACCAGCAGCATCACCGGCACCTCGATCAGCACGCCGACGACGGTGGCCAGCGCCGCGCCGGAATGAAAGCCGAACAGGCTGATCGCGGCCGCGACCGCCAGCTCGAAGAAATTGGATGCGCCAATGAGCGCCGACGGGCACGCGATGTCGTGCTTCTCGCCGACGGCGCGGTTGAGCCAGTACGCGAGCGCCGAGTTGAAGAACACCTGGATCAGGATCGGCACCGCGAGCAGCGCGATCACCAGCGGCTGCTTCAGGATCGCTTCGCCCTGGAACGCGAACAGCAGCACGAGCGTGGCGAGCAGCGCGGCGATGGACCAGGGGCCGATCTTCGCCATCGCGGCATCGAACGCCGCCTGTCCTTTCGCGAGCAGCAGCTTGCGCCAGATCTGCGCGAGGATCACCGGAATGACGATGTAGAGCAGCACCGACGTGAGCAGCGTCGCCCACGGCACCGTGATCGCGGAGATGCCCAGCAGCAGGCCGACCAGCGGCGCGAATGCGATCACCATGATGCTGTCGTTCAGCGCCACCTGCGACAGCGTGAACAGCGGATCGCCGCCCGTCAGCCGGCTCCAGACGAACACCATCGCTGTGCACGGCGCGGCGGCCAGCAGGATCAGGCCCGCGATATAGCTGTCGAGCTGATCGGCGGGCAGCATCGGCGCGAAGATCTGCTTGATGAACAGCCAGCCGAGAAACGCCATCGAGAACGGCTTGACGAGCCAGTTCACGACCAGCGTGACGCCGATGCCCTTGATGTGCTGCCGCACTTCATGCAACGCGCCGAAATCGACCTTCACGAGCATCGGGATGATCATCACCCAGATCAGCAACCCGACCGGGAGGTTGACCTGCGCGTATTCCATCCGGCCGATCTGCTGGAACAGGCCGGGCAGCGCCTGGCCGAGCGCGATGCCGGCGACGATGCACAGCGCCACCCAGACGGACAGGTAGCGTTCGAAGAAGTTGATGGCGGGCTTTGCAACGGCGTTTCCCGGCGGGGCGACGTTCGAGGTGTTCATGGGGCGGCTCGGTGACGAGGGATCGGCGTGACGCGATGCAGACGATCAGCTTTCCGAAATGTTGGTGAGGGCCTTCTGAAGCTCGGCGTTGTCGAGGCGATCGAGCGGAAGCGCCAGCAGTTGCAGCATCCGATAGCCGATCGCCTGGCGGGTGAGTTCGAACGCGGCGCGCTTGCCTTCGTCGCCACCCGGCGCGTTTGACGGGTCGACGTAGCCCCAGTGCACCTTGACCGGGCTGCCGGGCCAGTACGGGCAGGTTTCCGCCGCCGCGCTGTCGCACACCGTGATGACGATGCGCATTTCAGGCGCGCCGTCGCCGACGAACTCATCCCAGCTCTTGCTGCGATAACCGTCGACGTCGATGCCCGCGCGCGTCAGCGCCTCCAGCGCGAACGGATTGAGCCGCCCGCTCGGCGCGCTGCCTGCGCTGTACGCGCGCACATCCTTGCCGAGCTTCGCGGCCCAGTGGTTGAGCATGCCTTCCGCGAGCACGCTGCGCGCCGAGTTGTGGGTGCAGAGGATCAGGACGTGGGTGGTCATGGGCGACGGCTTCGCAGTGGGGCGACGGGGATGGGGGCGCGCGGGTGCATCATGACGCGCGTGCCTTCGAGGGCTTGCAACTGCCCGCATCGGCCGGCATGCAGGGTTGGCCGCCGCAGCAGTTTTCGGTCAGGTAGCCGAGCAGGTCGTTCATGGCCGCGTAGTTGGCGGAGTAGATCATGTAGCGCCCGCGTTGCTCGACCGTGACGAGGTTCGCATGGGTCAGTTCCTTCATGTGAAAGGACAGCGACGACGGGGCAATGCCCAGGCGTTCGGCGATCTGGCCCGCGGGCAACCCGTCGGGGCCCGCTTCCACGAGCAGCCGAAAGACCGCGAGCCGGGATTCCTGGGCCAGGGCGCCGAGGGCGCGGACGACAGCGTTCGTTTCCATATTTCGATAATAATTGAAATGTTGGCGGATGCAAAGGCACGCGTCACCGGCGCGTGCCGGCAAAACGTCACAGCACCACGCCGTAAACCTCCCGCGCCGCCACCCGGATCGCATCGACCATCACCGACGCCGCCGGCGAATACAGCCGGTCGGTGCGCGTGATGAGCCCGAAGTCGTCCATCCGGCAATCCATCTCAAGCGGCAGCAGCGCGACGATGCCGTGCCCTGCGTAGTAGTGCGCGACGTCGGCCGCGAGCACCGCGATCATGTCGCTCTGCTCCAGCACGCGCGTGATGAACAGCAGCGCGGCGGTTTCGACGACGTTCGACGGCGGCGCGAGGCTCGCGCGCTGGAACATCAGCTCGAAGCGGTGGCGCAGCACGCTGCCGGCCGGCGGCACGACCCACGCGGCGCGCTGCACGTCGGCGAGCGCGAGCGGTGCGCGCGCGAGCAGCGGATGCCCGGGCCGCACGACCGCGGCGACCGGTTCGCCGGTCAGCGGCTCGTAGCGCAGGTGCAGCTTGTCGTGTTCCGCGGACAGCCGGCCGAGCACGATGTCGAGCTTGTCCTGCGCGAGCCGTTCGAGCAGCACGTTGCTCGTGTCGATCTCGACGGAGATGTGGACGCCCGCATGCGTCCCCTTGACGGCGGCAACCGCCGGCGGCACCACGCGCAGGCCCGGCGACGTGATCGCGCCGAGCGCGACGTGGCCGAGCCGCCCGGCCTTCAGCGCAGCCAGTTCCTCGCGCGCCTGGTCGAGGCTGCCGAGCGCCGCGCGCGCGTGGCGGATCAGCGCGTCGCCGTACAGCGTCGGCCGCATCCCGCGCGGCAGGCGTTCGAACAGCACCGCGCCGATCGTGTCCTCGAGCTCGCGCAGCAGCTTCGACGCAGCCGGCTGCGTCATGTTCAGCGCGGCCGCCGCGCGGTGGATGCTGCCTTCGTCGGCGAGCGCGACGACCAGCAGCAGCTGTCGCGTCTTCAGGCGGGTGCGGATTCCCCACGGGCTGGCTTCGGGCATCGTACGGGTTTATATCGATATCGGAATCGATATCGTAATCGCCTAAAACGTCATTAGCGAGTTATCAAAATTCTTCCTAGACTGCGCCGATATCTCGTCTCTCACAGGACCCCGCGATGTCGGCGACAAAACCCAGGCTGCGCTCCGCCCAATGGTTCGGCACGATGGACAAGAACGGCTTCATGTACCGGAGCTGGATGAAGAACCAGGGCATCCCCGATCACGAATTCGACGGCCGGCCGATCGTCGGCATCTGCAACACGTGGTCGGAGCTCACGCCGTGCAACGCGCACTTCCGCAAGCTGGCGGAGCACGTGAAGCGCGGCATCCACGAGGCGGGCGGCTTTCCGGTCGAGTTCCCGGTGTTCTCGAACGGCGAATCGAACCTGCGGCCGTCGGCGATGCTGACGCGCAATCTCGCGTCGATGGACGTCGAGGAGGCGATCCGCGGCAACCCGATCGACGCGGTCGTGCTGCTCGCCGGCTGCGACAAGACCACGCCCGCGCTGCTGATGGGCGCGGCGAGCTGCGACGTGCCGGCGATCGTCGTGTCCGGCGGGCCGATGCTGAACGGCAAGCTCGACGGCAAGGACATCGGCTCCGGCACCGCGGTGTGGAAGCTGCACGAGGCGCTGAAGGCCGGCGAGATCGACCTGCATCATTTCCTGTCCGCGGAAGCGGGCATGTCGCGCTCGGCCGGCACCTGCAACACGATGGGCACCGCGTCGACGATGGCGTGCCTCGCCGAGGCGCTCGGCGTCACGCTGCCGCACAACGCGGCGATTCCGGCCGTCGACTCGCGCCGCTACGTGCTCGCGCACATGTCGGGCATCCGTATCGTCGAGATGGCGCTCGAAGGCTTGACGCTGTCGAAGGTGCTCACGCGCGCCGCGTTCGAGAACGCGATCCGCACGAACGCGGCGATCGGCGGCTCGACCAACGCGGTGATCCACCTGAAGGCGATCGCGGGGCGCATCGGCGTGCCGCTCGAGCTCGAGGACTGGATGCGCATCGGCCGCGACACGCCGACGATCGTCGACCTGCAGCCGTCGGGCCGCTTCCTGATGGAGGCGTTCTATTACGCGGGCGGCCTGCCCGCGGTGCTGCGCCGGCTCGGCGAAGGCGGGCTGCTGCCGCATCCGGATGCGCTGACCGTGAACGGCAAGTCGCTGTGGGAGAACGTGCGCAACGCGCCGAACCACGACGACGAGGTGATCCGCCCGCTCGACCGGCCGCTGCTCGCGGACGGCGGGATCCGCATCCTGCGCGGCAACCTCGCGCCGCGCGGCGCGGTGCTCAAGCCGTCGGCGGCGAGCCCCAAGCTGCTGAAGCATCGCGGCCGCGCGGTGGTGTTCGAGAACTTCGACCACTACAAGGCCGCGATCGACGACGAAGCGCTCGACGTCGACGCGAACTCGGTGCTGGTGCTGAAGAACTGCGGGCCGCGCGGCTATCCGGGGATGGCCGAGGTCGGCAACATGGGGCTGCCGCCGAAGCTGCTGCGGCAGGGCGTGAAGGACATGGTGCGGATCTCCGACGCGCGGATGAGCGGCACCGCGTACGGCACGGTCGTGCTGCACGTCGCGCCGGAGGCGGCCGCGGGCGGCCCGCTCGCGGCGGTGCGCACCGGCGACTGGATCGAGCTCGACTGCGACGCGGGCACGCTGCACCTGGACATCGGCGACGACGAGCTGCAGCGCCGCCTGTCGGACGTCGATCCGGCCGCCGCACCGGGCGTCGCCGGGCAGCTCGGCAAGGGCGGCTATGCGCGCCTGTACATCGATCACGTGCTGCAGGCCGACGAAGGCTGCGACCTCGATTTCCTGGTCGGCCAGCGCGGCGCGGCGGTGCCGGGCCATTCGCATTGACGCGCGCCGACCCGATCAGGATCCGAACCATGACATCCAGCCGCTCCCCGCGTTATCGCGGCATTTTCCCCGTCGTGCCGACGACGTTCACCGACACCGGCGCGCTCGATCTCGCGAGCCAGAAGCGCGCGGTCGATTTCATGATCGACGCGGGCTCGGACGGGCTGTGCATCCTCGCGAACTTCTCCGAGCAGTTCGCGCTCGCCGACGACGAGCGCGACGTGCTCACGCGCACGATCCTCGAGCACGTCGCCGGCCGCGTGCCGGTGATCGTGACGACGTCGCACTACGGCACGGACGTCTGCGCGGCGCGCAGCCGCCGCGCGCAGGATCTCGGCGCGTCGATGGTGATGGTGATGCCGCCGTATCACGGTGCGACGTTCCGCGTGCCCGAGCCGCAGATCTTCGACTTCTACGCGCGCGTGTCGGACGCGCTCGACATCCCGATCATGATCCAGGACGCGCCGGCGAGCGGCACCGTGCTCGCCGCGCCGTTCCTCGCGCGGATGGCGCGCGAGATCGAGCAGGTCGCGTACTTCAAGATCGAGACGCCGGGCGCGGCGAGCAAGCTGCGCGAGCTGATCCGGCTCGGCGGCGACGCGGTCGAGGGGCCGTGGGACGGCGAGGAGGCGATCACGCTGCTGGCCGACCTGAACGCGGGCGCGACCGGCGCGATGACGGGCGGCGCGTATCCGGACGGCCTGCGGCCGATCCTCGTCGCGCACCGCGAAGGGCGCATCGACGACGCTTATGCGCGCTACGCGCAGTGGCTGCCGCTGATCAATCACGAGAACCGCCAGGCGGGGCTGCTCGCCGCGAAGGCGCTGATGCGCGAAGGCGGCGTGATCGCGTGCGAGCGGCCGCGCCATCCGCTGCCCGAACTGCATCCGGCCACGCGCGCCGAGCTGGTCGCGCTCGCGCGCCGGCTTGATCCGCTGGTGCTGCGCTGGGCGCGCTGACCGATCACGTACAAGGAGCGCACGATGGATTCCGTCTATTCGCTGGGCATCGTCGGCATCGGCAAGATCGCCCGCGACCAGCATCTGCCCGCGATCGCCGCCGAGCCGGGCTTCGCGCTGGCCGCGTGCGCGAGCCGTCATGCGGAACTCGACGGCGTGCGGAACTACCCGAACCTCGACGCGCTGCTCGCCGCCGAGCCCGGCCTCGATGCGGTCTCGCTGTGCGCGCCGCCGCAGGTGCGCTACGCGCAGGCGCGCGCCGCGCTCGAAGCGGGCAAGCACGTGATGCTCGAGAAGCCGCCGGGCGCGACGCTCGGCGAAGTGGCGGCGCTGCAGGCGCTCGCGCATGCGCGCGGCCGCACGTTGTTCGCGACCTGGCATTCGCGCTATGCGAGCGCGGTCGAGCCGGCGCGCGCGTGGCTCGCGACGCGCACGATCCGCGCGGTGCAGGTGCGCTGGAAAGAGGACGTGCGGCGCTGGCATCCGGGCCAGCAATGGATCTGGGAGCCCGGCGGCCTCGGCGTGTTCGATCCGGGCATCAACGCGCTGTCGATCGTCACGCAGATCCTGCCGCGCGAACTGGTGCTCGCGTCCGCGCGCCTGTTCGTGCCGCGTGACGTGCAGACGCCGATCGCGGCCGAGCTCGATTGCGTCGATACCGGCGGCGTGCCGGTGCGCGCCGAATTCGACTGGCGTCACGGGCCGCTCGAGCAATGGGAGATCGCGGTCGATACGGCCGACGGCGTGCTGGCGATCAGCGGCGGCGGCGCGCAGCTGTCGATCGCGGGCGAGCCGGTCGCATTGCCGCCGCAGCGCGAGTACCCGGCGCTGTACGCGCGCTTTCACGAACTGATCGCCGGCCGCGAAAGCGACGTCGACGCGCGGCCGCTGCGCCTCGTCGCCGACGCGTTCCTGTTCGGCCGCCGCGTCGAGACGGACGCATTCGGCCGCTGACGCATCCGCACCGCGCCGCATCGCCGTCAGCACGGCACGCGTTCGCACACATATACACACCACGGTCGACCACGGCCTGACACAAGGAGACACGACATGACCCGCACGACCCGCACGACCCGCACGACCCGCACGATCCGCCGACTGACCCTGCGCGCCACGCTCGCGGCGCTGTGCCTCGCGCCGCTCGGCATGCCGGGCGCGGTCCGCGCCGATGCGCCGCTGAAGATCGGCTTTCTCGTGAAGATGCCCGAGCAGGCGTGGTTCATCAACGAGCAGAACGCGGCCGGCACGCTGGGCCAGAAGCAGGGCTTCTCGGTCGTGAAGATCGGCACGCCCGACGGCGAGAAGACGCTCGCCGCGATCGACAACCTCGGCGCGCAGGGCGTGCAGGGCTTCGTGATCTGCGCGCCCGACGTGCGGCTCGGGCCCGCGATCGCCGCGCGCGCGAAGCGCTACAACATGAAGTTCGTGACCGTCGACGACCAGCTCGTCGATTCGTCCGGCAAGCCGCTCGCGAACGTCCCGCACCTCGGGATGTCGGCGACCAAGATCGGCGGCCAGGTCGGCCAGGCGATCGCCGACGAGATGAAGCAGCGCGGCTGGAAGCCGGAGGAAGTCGGCGCGCTGCGCGTGACCAACTACGAGCTGCCGACCGCGAAGCTGCGCACCGACGGCGCGACGCAGGCGCTGCTCGCGAACGGCTTCCGCAAGGAGAACATCTTCGACGCGCCGCAGAAGACGACCGACGACGAAGGC
>Ga0157367_1000812_pt1 | contig 14369 bp, 17 predicted proteins | sample AttbisABBM2_FD_113142 | JGI IMG/M metagenome (GOLD analysis project Ga0157367, IMG submission 113142) | Fungus gardens microbial communities from leaf cutter ant in Botucatu, State of São Paulo, Brazil - Atta bisphaerica ABBM2 | ecosystem: Host-associated > Fungi > Mycelium > Unclassified ...
AAAAAGTATTAACTAGAGATTAAGACAACTAAGGCTTATAATCTATTAGAGAATAAAATTTACAATAGTATTGTGCAGTGTAAACAACTAATGACTTACTAATAGTATTGGTTTGTTCTTGTAGAGAGCTAAAGTGTGAGTGATATAAAATATTACTAATATAATATTAAATAAAAAAGCAACATGTGTATATAGTATACAAGCTGTACTAATATATGTTGTGCATATGTGGTGCTGTGCATCATTACATTAGTCATACTATAATCAGCAATATAATTGTTTAGTAAGTGAAATGAGATGTTTTACAACACTTTTCAATAGTCAAAAGAGTTAGATTTTTTGCATATGAACTCAAGATATTAAAAATGTGGAAAAGTCTATACTTATCATATTGAGTTAAGAAAATATTGCTTAGGAAGCAGAAAAATCTTAGACTCTAGAAGATAAGGAAATAAATTACAATATCTTATTAAGTAACAAGAACAATTCTTTAAATAATCAGTATAGAAGGATTGGTGAGAGATTATTAGAGAAGTAGCTTGACTATACCAAGAATTCTACTAGAGCCATCCTAATGCTTTTAAAATCCCCACAATTTGGATATCTAGGAAGTTGTACAATGAGGTTGTGAGAATATAACCTTAAAGAGAGGTAATATTATAATTCAAGATATAAAACACAGATTATATCTAGAATAGCCATAGTGTGACTTACTCCTTAACCTTAGTCTGGTCACTAATAAATCCCATTCTTCCAAACACTAGACCCAAGGGGTTTTGTAACACAAGTGCCATCTATTTATATATAGCCTACATGTTGCTTACACATGTATTAACCTCAGTAGATACACTGTCATTAACTAGTTCAAGTTAGAATACTTGTCATATAAAGCTCATATCTTTGATTTCCACTAACAGTCTTTTTATTATTGGTAAGTGGTTGTCAGTTGTCCACACACAAGTGTTGGGCTGACAACTATGTTATTCAGTGACATCAACAAGTGTTTGGCAATAGAACTGACAAGGTTCTTTCTGATTATGGAATCACCAAGTTATACTGAAACTACATATTGCTTTCAGTTAAAGTAAGAGAAAGTAACCTGATCTTGACACTGGTATGTGATGAATACACCAGCTGATGATAAGTTAGCTGTATCACCAATGAATTAGCATTGGCAGTGGCTTCCTTGAAAAGTAGTATCAGTATATATTCAAAAGTGATGGGAAGGATTTTTTCCCTCTGTCTTTTTCTTCCATCCGATATGATACTCTCACGCCTTCGCACTACTGCCGGAATCCGGTCCTTTTCGGCAATGCCTATCGTTAACTCTTTTACTGGTGCTGTTGGAAACACTCCCCTCGTAAGCCGATTATCCCTTTTCTTTTGACCTAATTAATTTTGTGCTGCCGGTAGATATATTTGAAGGCGTTATCCGAGAAGACAGGGTACAAGATCTTTGGCAAAGCAGAGTTTCAGAATCCTGGAGGTAGTGTCAAAGACCGTGCGGCCCTCGGGTTGGTTCAGCATGCTGAAGAGCAAGGATTGTAAGTCTGGTTTATACGGTGACATGTTGCTGAAAGTACCAGTACTGATCATTACTAAGATTAAAGCCCGGAGGAACTGTTGTTGAAGGTACTGCCGGCAACACCGGTATTGGCCTTGCACATGTGTGTAGAGCTCGTGGATACAAATGTGTGATATACATGCCTAATACTCAAGTAGGTTAGCTCTGTTCCTGGGGAAACGTCTCACAAAGTGTGATTTTCAGAGCCAAGAGAAAATTGACCTTTTGCGTATGCTTGGTGCAGATGTACGACCTGTTCTTGCCGTTTCGTATGAGAATCCTGCAAATTACAATCACCAAGCAAAGGCATACGCTGAATATATAGAAAATGCCATCTGGACGAACCAGTTCGACAACATTGCAAACGCTCACGCTCATTATATCTCGACCGGACCAGAGATATGGGAGCAGACAGAAGGAGGAGATCTGGATGGTTTCACTTGCTCAACTGGGACTGGTGGTACCCTTGCTGGTGTTGGAAAATATCTCAAGGAAAAGAGCGGCGGGAAAGTTCAAGTTTGGTTGGCCGACCCTCCTGGTAGTGTCCTGGCCAGTTACATTCAGAGTGGTGGCAGATTAGTTGAAAGAACTGGTTCCTCCATCACGGAAGGTAATTACAAGCCTCACTCTTTCGTAGACAAATTCATGACTTGGGCTTAGGCATTGGGCAAGGTCGTGTCACGGAAAATCTTGCTACCTTCATAAAAGATATCGATGGTGCATTCACAATACCTGATGAGAAGTCCATTGTGATGCTTTATGAATTGCTCGATACGGAAGGGTTGTACGTGGGTGCAAGTTCTGCACTCAACGTCGTCGCTGCGCTAGAACTTGCTGAGAAGCTCGGAAAAGGTTAGTTCAATGTGTTTCCAACTGTCGAGTTTTTGGCCAACATCATGAATTCAGGTTCTAAAGTGGCAACAATCATTTGCGATGGAGCATATCGATACCAAAGTAGACTATTCTCTAAGAAATGGTTAGCATCTAAAGGATTAGAGGAAGTTATTCCACAACATCTTAAGAAATATGCTGTCTTGGATTAATGGACTATTATCATCGATAATATGTATCATATTGTCATGCAGCGTGAATTAGTGGCTGGGTATAGGGAATAATGAGTCTAGTAGAATAGGATTTCATGTGTGCTATGGCTGAGATTCACTCGGTGGCAGTTGTGTGTTGGCCTGTGTCGGAGGCGACGTCGCCTCTGACTGGGCTGTTGTGTTTGCAGCAACTTTCCGCTCAGCTTCCATGCGGAAGAGAGCTCGCTGAACTTTGGATTGTAGGTAATGTGATTGCGTTACAAGCTGCTCTTTTCTAGTTGGATGTTTCTTACTCCCTTCAGCTTTAGGTACGGGTGGGGAATTTGCTTTGAAAAGGTGTTCATAATTCTGAGGTGTAGTCCAATTTGAAACTATCCATTCCATCCTGTAGGCAGTATGACGTACCTTCATTATGATCTCCAAGTTATCATCCCGCTTCACATTGAGAATAAGCTGCGCCTCGTCCAGTGTCATTCGATGTTCTCGGGTCAAGCTGTCAGTGGCAGATCCGGAGTTCGCATTGTGGACCCCTGCTACATCACTCCCCATATTAGCCTGCGGCGAGTGCTTAGCATCTAGCACATCTCTGAGCGTGGCAAGTCGAATGACGAAGGCGAAAGCTTACTCCTGACGGCCTGTCGCCCGGCCTCGAGGAAGGCTTTCCCGAGGATACGAGAACCAGTCAAAAAAATCTGAATGACAGTTCTTGGTGACGACTAGGACATTTGTCAGTTTTTGCATTTGAGCAATATGACGAAGGGCAAACCATGAGAGATGCTGGAGAACACGGATATCTAAAAGCAATCTGAAAGCCCGGGTGCGTGAGAAATTCGAATTTTTTGGTCGTCCCCTTCCTTTTTCCAATGACATGCCTCACCACACTCATGAATTTTCTTTTTCTTCAAAAAAGCGCAAAGCGCAGCATAAATCCTCGTCTATATCGAAAAATAAATCCAAAATGTCATCGGATTCAAATGTCGATTCTGAAGGCGAATTTCATATCGTCAAGGCTTCTATCAGACTCTCTGTCCCTCCTATTTTTGCAAACAGCCCTCGTGCAGGTATAGAAGAGATGCTTGACTCCATGACCATGAGGTACATTTTATACCACATATTGTACCTTATCCAATAACAAATATTTCTTTTAGATACATTCATGCTCTTCGAGGTGTTGTCCTCTCTCACTCCTACCTATCATTCACAGACAACCGGGCAACAATTAAGGCCGACTGTCCTTTCCTGGTCTGCGATGTTGGGTTCGATGTGACTGTATGGAGTCCGAGGGTTGGCATGAAATTAGGTGCGTGATAAGCATGTTCCTGATTTCCCTCTTGGCTGATGCTTCTGCAGTTGGTAGAGTGAATCTCTGTTCACCTGACCATGTATCCCTCCTCATACATAAAACTTTCAATGCATCTATTCCCCGTAATCACATACCTGGAGACAAGTGGGAATTCCAGTATGGACTCCCCGAGAACGATCCGGAATTCGGTCCTGACGCACCAATGGAAGAAAAGAGATCAGAACAAGAGGGTGCAGGGAAATGGGTTAATCGACAAAGTGGTCAGAGACTGGGAGGGGAGCTCGGGGATCTTGAATTTACTGTTATAGGGTGCGTTATTGGCCCGGCTCTTGTTGCTTGTTTCGGGTCTCATGAGCAGCAAAGGCTAACAGTCGCAAACGAAATGCTTTCAATACAAGGTTCGATACAGCTAGATCCTTTCTCTCCTAAACACGCTATGCGGATGGACGCAACTAGGCAACCTGAGGAGACAGAAACGGAGGCCGATAAACTTGAGGACGAATCAGAGGAAGATGGTAGCAGCGACACTGACACGTTCAGGTCACTTGGTCGCAAAGCAGTTCAGGCAGCGACAGCTGACTTACACTTGGAAAACTCACGGTCACAAGCAACGAGAAAGAAAAAACAGGAAGTTCAAAGGAAGGATGAGACCATCCTACCAAAAGGGAAGAAAGCCAGAAAATGAGATAGTTGCATTTCGGATAATAGAACAGATGAATCTTGACTGGAAGCGGTAAAAACGTAAGGCGCTACCAGGGTTCGAACCTGGGTTTCGGGAAATCACATTTCAGAATCCCGAGTGATAACCACTACACTATAGCGCCCCTCTCTAAATTTTTCATTAGTATAATGTGTTATATTTTTGTTAATACGAGGAAGGGACTAGCGATGAGGGATCAGAGCGATGACTACGAACCCGTCGCACATACTCATTGCCCGCAATTCGCGAGGCCCAAATAATCCGATTGCATCTCTCAGCTCTCCGACAGAAACACACACCGCGGCTTCTGGAATTTTCCGCTCGTCCGGCTCTCCGCCATGGGTCCTTCAAGGATACGAGTCAGACGATATCATTTCCGAGTTGAACATCGAGGAACCTGAGGAAGCCATAGTGCTTCATGAAACCTTTAAAAAGCATGCTAGATTTCCTGGAACAGTTAAAATTGTAGTTGAGAACACCACTTTCTGGTTTGTCGTTATATCTTATCCCCATAGCCTCATTATCGATTATCACACCATTCAGGACCCACAGAGAAGTCCTTTATTTTGCCTCTCCATTCTTTGAAGCTGTTCTGAGCGGTCACTGGTCTGAAACTGGAAGACCACTGTCTATGTCATCTGTTATCACCATCTCCCAGCCTCCTGTTGTTCCAGGAGACAAACCCGACTTAGAAGCTGAAATGACATTTGCACCAATGGATCTGGCTAGCAATCAAGTTGAACTTGATGGGTTGCTTGACTCCGATGGGGTAAGACTTAGTGAGAATGAGTACAGTGGTGCGGAGCGAAGTACCATCTCAAAATTTCAGGCGAGAGACGACAGTCTAGCCAAATTACAAGGATCAGGCTCAGTCCACAAGAAACTGGAAGACACGACTTCTGGTACTCGTAAACTCTCGGCAGCTCATGCAAAGGTCAGGAGAAGACTGAAAGATGGTCCTGACGCAGTGATAGTCCTGAAAGAGGAGAGGGTGAGCTGGGTCTTGGCTCACATATATGTTGTTCTGAGTCACTCGATCAGGCCAGCACCTTCCATGACTTCCTCAAATTTGTATATCCCCAGTGCGTTACTTGCTCTTTCAGCTTGAGTGTGTATTTATCTTAACTCAGCTTGGAATGTACTATTACTTGGAATAACGCTGAGAGCTTAATGAACATCTCCCATAAGCTTTGCGTTACATCACTTCAACAGGAGTGTCTCCAATTCCTGATCACACATGCGGCCGGCCGACCCATCAAAGCCATGCGGATAGCTGAGCTTTTTGAAGAGGAAGAACTCTATAGGGAAGCCAGCCGTTTCGTACTCGACAATCCTGGTGGGTGGTCCGAGTACGATCTCAGCACACTCAGTAAAGAAACACTGCTCAAGTTGGAGAAGAGGCATGTTTTTTATAGTCAAACCTCGAGATGTACTAACTTAAGTTTCAGACGAACATGGTTCCTTGAGCGTGTTCTCAAACTAGGCTTGACCCAGGTCAATAAAGAATATCAATGTGTAAGGTTATCCTGATTTCATCAAGCACTCAACTTCATCATTATTAGTGTGCTACTTGCCCGGATCCTCCGGTATGTGCACGCCTCTTGGATGAAAAATGGAGACAAGCATACGCAGCCGTCTTTCGTTTTGGTCCGCCCCAGCCCTCTATGGTTTTTCGATATCTCCGTCAGCTTGAAGGTGTCAGTCCTCCTCTTTCACTCACCCAAACCGCCTGTCAAACGAGTGCAAAGGCTTTCACTGCTACCCGTACGATAAAATTCCATACTCTGATTTGAGTCTGGCTGATGCAATTTTTAGTATTCGATCGTATGTTCTCCCTTGGCGTGAGGGCAGAAAATGTCCCTCTCAACGGGCGCATCACTGCTGCGGCAGTTGCAGGCGCAGCTACAGGACCACGCCGTCACTTTCTTTATTGTACTCTGAAGCCAGATGCCTCCAACAGACCGAGGAGGTCTCGAGAAGCGCTATAACCCTTGCTCAGCGACACACACATATAGCAAACCGGATGGAACTATTAAATGCTCATATCCTGATCGTCACGTTCTACGTAAATTGGGTCTGAAAAGTATAAATGAAGATGTTCAAAAGAGATGGAAATACAAGAGTAGGGAGAGACTTGTCGCGATAAATAACTATGAATACCTAACATTACACATGATATAGTCGAAAATGTATGAGATGTCCGAACGAAGTGAAATATAAAAATCCACAAATGGCTTACATACAAAACGTGGAATCGTCATGTAGCTCCTTTAAATAGCTGAGGAGTATGTTCAATAAGCCATTCAACAAAGAGAGCTCGCTGAGCCATGTCGCTGAATTCAGCCCCCGGATCTGGAGATCTGATAAGAGTAGCTGTATAATCGACTAAGTGTGGGTGAAGTGAGAGCAAACGGCAGTACTCACGCCCGAATACAACACCGAGGTTTCTAGCGTTCATCAAGTTCCTCTCGTTGCGTTCGTGTATACTGATCAGTCGTTCATAGGTTGACCAATCAAAATAGCTTATGAAGTACATACTGATAGAGGTGAATCATCAAGGAACGGAGCGTACAGTAATGTTCGCTGGGCAGCTGTTGGACAGTATTCGCCAATGTCCAATCTCTCACCGCTGGGTCTTTGATAGTGATACCTTGGACGAACTGTATGTACAACTCGTATGTAAGGAGTGGATTGGGTAAAGAACGGAAGTAATTTTTGAGGACAGATGTGACACTGCTGATGTCGTTGAATCTATCAGTGTCGAGTAAATCAAAGGTCGTATAATCGCCGCGCTCAAACAATTGTGTAATTAATCTTGATTGGCTAGCGCCCCCCGTTTTACGATAGATGCCTTCATAGTCTAGGGCTAAGATGCAGATCAGAATTATATCACAAAAACTATGAAATTTCGTCATACCGACTGCTTCAACTGCCTGAATGCACTTTTCAACAATGATTGGCACCTGACGATCATCACCCTGACTGTCTGCCTGCACCTGCTCAAACAAGTCTCGACCAAACATTGCAGGAACTAGGACAGCTGAATGAAGTACAGCCAATGACATATACATATATACGAACGACTTACTGGGGTGAGCTTGCGAGTCTTCCCTTAGATATTGGGTACAAGGGACGTGAACGGCGCCTGTGCAACGAGTATGAATTGACGCATGACAAACTGCCAGCCGTGGTCAAACTACGATCAAACTCAAAGATAAGCAGATCACATACTCGTGCAGCGAAGTTGGGAGCCCCACAACTTGTCTCCACATTGATCACAACGAGTGAATCTCAACACACTCACTTGCTGGAAGTTATGGTCCAGATGACCCTTATTTCGTTGCGAATCTTGTATTGGTGCGGGAATTATCTTCGGCTTATACGAACCAATCCACTTCAGTCTGCGCGGGGTACTGCTAGGCATGTCCGTGTCTTGTTTAGACGGCTTCATGAGCTTATCAGTATCTTCGTGAACAAGAGTTGATGATCCACTCGTCGATGCACTGAGAGAAGGTGCAGATTGGGTAGGTACATGGCTCAGGTTCCTAAGTTTTTCAAAGGAAGGTTGAGATGCAGGCTGGCTAAGGGTTGGCTTGGGAGGCGTTTCAGGAATGGCTTCCAATCGACGGGAATATATATTGTTGAGCTGTGCAAGTTCCTCATTGCGGGCATTAAGAGTTGTTGTCTCTTCGAGATATATATCCCTAACAGCGTGGAGTTCTGCAATCTCGCGTTTAAGCGTCTCTCGCTCCTCGGCGAGCGAACTCAGGTCCCCTTGATATTGCCTCCTGAGACCGTCGAGACGTTTCGTCAGAGACCGTCCAAGGTTTACTGCAAGTTTCTCGGGCGTCAGGCTGGAGGGAAAAGGAATGTGAGATAAGTAGAACGTTACTGGATGGCAGGATTGCGTACCTTTTCGTTGACGAGAGTTCTTCCATTTCTGCTAAGGTGATATCTCTCTCAAGCTTCAACCGGGATAGATCATGCTCTAGGCCAGATAGATCGTCATTCAACTCTTTAGACATTTGCTGCCTCAATTCGCGTCGACGATCTTCTCCAGACATCGCCGTTAATTTGGCAGCTTGACCGGATAGTAGGACGCGTAACCGAGTGATTTCCGCCTCTCTATCACGCCTGGCCTTCCATTCCCGGTCGTACTCTGCCTGAGCTACTAATACGCCGTCGATAAAGTTCTTGCTTGACCTCTGTGGTGTATGCTCAGTGCTCGAATCAAAGAACAATAACAGGAACCCCCACCTTCATTCCATCAAATTTCTCCTTGAGGTCATCACAGACTGTCTTTCTTGACTCCAGTGTCACAGCCACATTCTCGACAAAGTCAACGTCCAGCTGAATTTGCTTGACACCCTGTTCCCGAGAACCCTGGACAATCCCGTGTAATTGAGAGATCAGCCAGTTTTCGCTTGGGCCCAGTTCTGAGACGTGAAGGCCGTCGACCGATTGAGATGGTTCTCCCTCCACGTCATCTGGAGGAAGGTTGAGAATAGGCAATGGCTTGTCCTCTGATGAAGGCTTCTTACTTATTTCCGGTGGTCTATATAAGTAATTCAGATGAGTGAAGGTGACAACTCCATCAACATACATGCTGAGCGCCTGTCGCTCCTCTGGCAGTGATTCCAAGAGAGATTTTTGCAAGTGGATTTGTTTTGGTTCATCCGCTGTCGTGGCTTGAGGGATAACAGCTGTCAGATCTTTCTCAGATGACTCGCGTGACGCCTTCGGTGTAGAGGGACCATCAGGTTCTCGAAGGAGAGTGACCATTTGGTCCAAAGATTTTAATTTATTCCCTTGCACTGAGCTCAAAAGTTCAGCAAAATCTGCAGTGTTTAAGGAGAAACGGATAGGAGGAAGAGCAGGAGCGATGAAAGTTGCACGCGAAGTTCGCTCGACAGGTGAAGACTCTGATAAGTCATCCGAAGCCTCATGTTGGGATGGGATAGAAGCATCGAGATCCTCGCTCAAAACAGGCGAATGGGTATTCGAGTTGTCATTATCACCCGTGGGGGCTGGAGGCAGTGGATGATGCTCATCGAGCATGGGACCTCCATCTCCCAGAGCCTCAGAATCTGATCCATCTTCTATGCCGTGTGGTACATCTACTTGATGGTGCGGGGATGTAGATCTTGAGCTCACAGATGATCCCCGTCCCTCAATACTACGGTTTGACATTCTATTTCCATTGAGAGGATGCGATCGACTATCAACATTATCATTTTGCCTCGAGATTGCTGGACTCAGAGATCGTGACGGCTCTCTTGATCGATTAAGTAATAGTTTGAGATTTATTGTTTGATCCTCATTGTCCTCGGTAGCTATAGAAAATGATTCGGAACGGGATATTTCCTCTGTCGCAGCAAGGGAGTGGTAACTATCAGTGGAGTTTCCCTGAACGGTAGGACCGGGGGCCAGCCCTTGTCTACCAAAAGACTGAGTTTCTGATCTTGGGGACGCCTGACCACTGGGAGTTGATGGATGAAACGACGTATGATCTGAAAATGTGATGGAGATCGGAGACAGCATTGCATTGTCAGTTCCAGTGGGAAGGATTAAACCTGCATTAATGGAGCGTCTCTTTTCTGATCTTGGAGTGATAGCTAGGCCTTCAGATGTGCTCGGGCGAGCGTTGGGCCCAAGAGGAGGATCTCCTGATTTCTGAGCGAAAAAGGTCTGGAGAGGTTGAGCGCCATCATCATAACTTCGCCGCCTGGCTTCTCGGTTGCTACTAGAGACTTGATATTGGGAATTGTGGAGTCGCTCGTTCTCGTATGGTGATGGGGCAATGGTAACGGCCGGATGTACAGGTTTTCGGAGCTGCATATCCGATGATGAGTTGTCGGCGGTTTGTGATGGAATAGGTCGAGCGTCCTGTCCATTTGAGGACTGGAGGGGGCCTTTCGGCTTGACGGATGGCCGAGTAAATGCAGGATCCCTTGCTATGTTTGAGTGAGATGCTTCCTGCTGACCAACCGGATTGCTGTTTGACCTAGATGACGATGGGACCTGAACCGTCGACGGCTGGGATATATAAATTAATTTCTAGTGACTCGAAGAAATTAAACATACACTGCTATCCGGGGCGTGATTCCGTGGGTCACGATCCCTACTCTTTGAAGAGCTGCCACCGCCATGGCGCTCGCGCTCTGCCTTTTTCTGCGTATATTTTCTGATCTTGATCATACGTTCATTGTGACACTTCATACAATATATGCCCTGACTGGTTTTGGCGAAGATGAGCTCGTCTATCCGATTCTTGCATACTTTACATTTGAAGCAATGGGCGTGATAGGAATCGTCGCCAGTCATGATGGCTTCGTCAAGAATGGGAAGATGACAGACATTGCAATTGTAGGAACAGTTGGCACATATGGGTGAGCCATCAGAGAGTAGAAGGAGGTTGGTATCTGCGGTAACTTGATTACCGCATTTTGCACACTTGAAGCAGTCGACGTGGAAAAATGATTGGCTATAGATACGAAAAAGTTAGTTTCATGTTTTCTTTATCAGATGCATTAAAGATTTTAGTTAGCGCGTTGCAACCGCAAAACATCCGTGTTATAGTTATATTTATACTGTGGAGAATGCGAAAGGGAAACATAGTGGATGCTTAGAGAGACCCACCCAAAAGCTACCACAAGGCCGCCCTGCTCGCTGACAGCAGACTTCTTGCATCCGGGACACAGCCTGTCCTCGAGATCGAGGACATCCTGAAAATTGCGATTAGACTGTTGGATGTTGGAAATGGATTGCTCATCAACAGGGATTGTGACGGGGCTTGAGGTCATAGAAGCGAACATGCCGTGGTCGTTAGGCGAAGATCACACAACGGGGCGAGATGTGTATTGTGCCAGCGCCGAACAAGATAGCCTCGTATCCCAGGCAGTCAGCACAAGAGGCTAACTCAAACCTTGGGTATCCTAGAGCAGAAAGGACCGAAACGAGAGTGAAAAAGGATTGGGGTAAGTGGTAGGAAGCGGGCGTTTCAACGCGCATGTCACACTTGTTACAATTTCCCTGGTAGACAGACAAAATTATCAGCAGCAAACTGATTGATGACCAGATATAGTATAATCCACGTCACCATGTAAAAATGAATTTCTGGGCGCATGCTTGTCCTCTTCAGAGAATGAGAGGATAACCAGGGCGTCTTCACTCCGCTGAATTCTATTATCCAGAATAACCGCCATCAATCATTGCATCACCAAGTCATCATGATACCCAAATCGAGAAGCACCATCAGAAGATGGTCCGTGCGCGATTTTGTTTGCTTTAAGAGTAGAGTCCGTAGTTTTAACGGTTTTTCCCATCTCTTGTGCTCGGGCATGTACTGTCGCCAGTGAGGTCTTTACCGAGGCACAGTCTTTTGCTGATTGCAAATTACACATCCGAACCCGTCTGTTGGCTTCGGCCTTCAGCAATTTTTGGAAACCTTTCCTGAAAATTCAGGATTATTTAACAAGTAAATAGTTTATATTTTGGTTGAATAACAGTTTTTTTGTCTTTCACCTTCACCTTCATCTGTCTGAAATGGCTTTAATTACAATTTCCGGCTATCCTTGTTCTGGCAAAAGTCAACGTGCCTATGAACTGAAGCAGTATATGACTTCTAAGATACAGGAGCCATGTTTCCAAGGTTTATATCATTCTGTCCAAGTCATATCAGATGATGTGCTTGGTTTGCAAAGATCAGTGTATGATGGTATGTAGCCTGTATTTTCATTGATGATTTAATCATATATTTGTAGAAAGCTGCTCTGAAAAGCCAGCCAGAGGAACCTTCTTCACTGCTGTACAACGAGCCCTTGCTCTTGATAAAATTATTATTCTTGACTCTCTCAATTACATCAAGGGATTCCGCTATCAACTCTACTGTGCTGCAAGAGAGGCCAAATGTCGTGTTTGTACTGTATGCTCCATACTTAGTTTATCTCACAACTCGGCTGACCTTCGAGAGTAGGTTTATGTTATCACGAAACCTGACATCTGTCGAGAGTGGAACGATAATCGTCAAGACGAGCACAAGTACGCTCCGGAAACGTAGGAGTCCTCTGTCTTAGGTAGTTCCTCGCACTCAATGCATTTGCAGACTAGAAAATCTTTTTATGCGGTACGAGGAACCATCGTCGATGGTACGATGGGATGCGCCCCTGTTCATAGCACTGTGGACTGACGAGAGTTTGCCAAACGATGCGATCTGGGAGGCTATCACAAAAGGAATTATCAAGCCGCCCAATTCTGGAACACTCAATGTCTGTCTGTCTGTCCAACGTCCGATCACAGGATCCTAATGACTCATCATATTGATATCAATATGATCAGGTTGCGAAAGCCCCGTCCGATGCGCTTCAGGCTCTCGAGCACACAACGAGTGCGATGGTTTCAACAATTATAGCTGAACGCTCCGCGGGCCAATCCACTGGAGGACCTGTCAGCCTGGTGCTGAATGGAAGCGTCCAAGTCACGGTCATCCTGCCGGAACGTAGTATCACGTTGTCCGAGCTGCAGCGGATGAAGCGACAGTTCGTGAATATTAACAGGAAGTCCATTATCTTGGGTACGACGGAGAAGGGCGCCGTAGATTGGGAGGAGGCGAGCATTGCAGGCAAGTTTGCTCGGTATTTAGAGGAGAATGTGAGGCAATAAAAGTAGACAATAATAAAACAGAACCAAACATGGACCAGTAGCGCCCTTGCTGCAATTAATTAATTACTTTTGTCTCTTGCTTCCTTCCACAGGATACGATAGACAACTTCCCATACCTAGTTATTAAAGTGCCGGTCGTTCGCCAGTCCACTTTGCTTGTTCCCTGTCTACCAGCATGCCTCTACCTCATGATGGCATAATTCATCTCACAGGCTACTCCAGGCCTGGAGAAACCGCCCAGTCATGCCCAAAACAGGCCATGATCATCCGCATGTCTGACAAGACTCTCGATCTACTCGAATCCATGCCACCGCTTCATTTCGAATTTTCAGATAACCCGGTATGCCTGCCCGACTTGCCTGCCCCTCCGCTACCAGTTCTCACTATTGTCCAGGGCTTGACCATTGGCGATACATTTTTTCCTGTGACATCTGTTCAGGAGTCTTCACCCCATGATTTATATCTTCGCACCTCTTCGGCTTCCAAGCGTAATGTGCCACTCAAGCTCTACGCCAATATCACTGGCAAATTTGCTGTTGAGCGTCAACTCGACGATCGCATAACAGACAAAGTTCGCGCGAGCGCTGCAGATGCTCAAAACCAGCGTGCTGGACATACTACCATTTTTCTGAAAACGCCCACCGACCTTCCGTCATCTAATGGCAAGAAGAATAAGGATGCTACAATGTTCCGAAAACCTGTCAGACCAACCGATCAGCCTCGCAAGCCAGCTCCAGCTGCCTCTACTGCCAGCTCGTCCAGTGGTGCATCTCAGGTGTCTCTTCAGTCGCAGAGGAGTAAAGAGGCTCTCCAGGACATACGCAACCGGATGATACGCTGCATTGCTGCCGCTCAACGCACTTCAGAACAAGTTGTCAAGCTCGTTGGTGGGAATGACTCTAGCGCGGCCATGAAACGTGATATACTTGATTTACTTGATGAGGTACGGGATATCAGCTATTTTCTCATAAACATGCTCATGCAACTGCAGATCGCGGAACCTGTGCCCTTGCCAAATAATTCTAAGGCTCAGAAAAGTTACCGTCTCAAAGTCACATCATGGCTCGAAATCCGTCCTTACGAGATTCCGGGGCTGTC